>OGYQ01001320.1_pt1 | contig 13531 bp, 9 predicted proteins | sample 1576641 | NCBI WGS metagenome assembly OGYQ01 (sample SAMEA3541476, study PRJEB24748) | human gut metagenome | biome: human gut; feature: human-associated habitat; material: faeces | place: China | collected 2012
CCTGCGGGTGGTGGATACCGCCCACCTGGACGAGGACCTGCCCCAGGCCGACCTGGTGGCACTGAGCCTGCCCGGTACCCCGGAGACCCGGCGGATGTTTGATGCCGACCGGCTGGCCCGGTGCAAGCGGGGAGCGATTTTGCTCAACGTGGGGCGGGGCAGTACCGTGGACTGCGATGCCCTGGCGGCCGCCGTGCAGAGCGGCGCGCTCTACGGTGCGGCCCTCGACGTGACCGACCCCGAACCCCTGCCGCCGGACCACCCGCTGTGGAACCTGGACACCGTGCTCATCACGCCCCATATCTCGGGGCGGTTCAGCCTGCCCCGCACCCTGGAAAATATCGTGGAGATCTTTGCCCACAATCTGGCACGGTTTGCCGCCGGCCAGACGCTGGATAACCAGATGAGCCGCACCACCCGCTACGTCAGTGCCGATACCCCCGGCCGACGTCTGACCTGTGAATAAGAGGATATTTGTATGGGATTCTATCAATTTGTGTATCTGTTTTTCGCCTATTCCTTCCTGGGCTGGCTGGGCGAAGTCATCACCACTGCCGTGCGCAAGCGCCGCTACCAGGACCGCGGCGTTCTCAACGGGCCGCTGTGCATCCTGTACGGTGTGGGCGGCCTGACCATCAGCTTTACCCTGGGGGAACTGCATGAAAGCTGGTTCTTCCTGTTTGCCCTCAGTACCATCTACACCACGGTGCTGGAATGGGTGGCCGGGCATATCCTGGAACGCACCAGCGGCACCCGCTGGTGGGACTACAGCGATGAATGGTTCAACCTGGACGGCTACATCTGCCTGGGCGCATCGCTGCTGTGGGGTGCGCTCAGCGTAATTACCATCAAGTGGGGCAACCCGCTGCTGCTTTCCCTGTTTGATCTGATCCCGGCCACGGTGCGCGCTGCGGTGCTGTGGGTGCTGCTGGTGCTTTTTGCCATCGACGCAGTGGGCACCCTGCTGACGATGCTGGGCCTGCGCTACCGCTGGCCGCCGGCTGAGGCGGTGGAAAACCGTCTGGCCAGCCTGACGCTGCGCGCGGGACTGTGGATTCTGGGCCATGTGGAAAACCGTATGGCCAAAGCCCACCCGGCCCTGACCTTTGAACACCAGAAAAAGGCAAAGTCCACGGTGTTTGCCGCCGGATGCAGTCCCTACAAGATCGTGCTGCTCTTTTTCATCGGTGCGTTTCTGGGCGATATCACCGAAACGATTTTCTGCCGCATCACAGCCGGGTACTGGATGAGCCGTTCCAGCGTTGTGTGGGGGCCGTTTTCTATTGTATGGGGCCTGGCCATCGCCCTGGTCACCCTGCTGCTCTACCGGTATAAGGATAAATCTTCCAGCTGGCTGTTCATGGCCGGTACGCTGCTGGGCGGTGCCTACGAATACCTATGCAGCGTCTTTACCGAGGTGGTGTTCGGCGCGGTGTTCTGGGATTACAGCAAGATCCCCTTCAACCTGGGCGGCCGCATCAACCTGCTGTACTGCTTCTTCTGGGGCTTTGCGGCGGTCATCTGGTTCAAGGCGCTCTATCCGCCCATCTCCGATCTCATCGAGCGCATCCCCCGGCGGCCCGGCAAGGTGCTGACCTGGGCGCTGTGTGTGTTCATGGCGGCGGATATGATCGTCAGCTCCCTGGCGCTCATGCGCTACAACGCCCGCATCGAGGGCGTGCCGCCCCAGAACAGCCTGCAGGTCTATCTGGATGAACACTATGACGATGCCCGGATGCAGGCAGTGTACCCCAAGGCCGTACATACGGGCTGAAAGACGTAACAGATTTATTTTGTATCTTTCCGCGCGTTGTGTTATAATCATTTTATACGAAGATAAAGCTGCAATTTTGTGAAATCTGACACAGGAATCAGAGGAGGTTTCTGCCATGACCCGTTCAGAGGCAATGGATTGTTATGTCAAGGCGCAAAGACTGGGGCAGCGGGAATATCGCGAAAAAACAGCAGCCGGGCAATCTCCTTTCCTGCCGGTGCTGGATGACATCCTGCAGAATGTAGAGATCGAGAACCAGCTGCCGCTGGGCGTGATCGAAGTGCCGCTGGAACTGCTGGTGGGCACCAAAACGGCGGGGCGTACCGCTGCATTTGCGGGCAACTTTATGCCGCTGCTGGAACTCAAGACCGAGTTCGGCACCAAGTGGACCAACCTGTGTGTGGCCCACATGGAGGAAGGCATCCGGGACCCGGTGCGCTGCTTTGAATATATGGGCCGTTTTTATGTGCAGGAGGGCAACAAGCGCGTCAGCGTGCTGAAGTATTTCGGCGCCAGCAGCGTTATGGCCAACGTCACCCGGGTGGTGCCCTGCTACAACGATACCCCCGAAGTGCGCCTGTATTACGAGTTCATGCACTATTACCCCCTGATCCGGACCTATACGCTGCGCTTTACCAAGCTGGGCAGCTTTGCCCGGCTGCAGAAACTGATGGGCAAAGGGCCGGAGGAATCCTGGAGCGATGAGGACCGCGCCGATGTCCTCTCTTTGTACAACTGGGTGGGCAAGGCGTTCCGGGCCCACGGCGGCGACCGGCTGCGCTGCTCCACCGGGGATGTGCTGCTGTTGCTGCTGCGGCTGTATTCCCGCCAGGAACTGGCCGACAGTACCCCGTCGGAACTGAGCCAGAAGCTGGATGCCCTGTGGGATGATGTGCTGGCCCTGCAGAACGATGACCCCGTCACCGTCAGCGTCAAGCCCGCCGAGCCGGCCAAAACCAAAGAGAAACTTATCGACCGAATTTTGCCCGGCATCCGCCCGGCGGCGCCGACCCACCTCAAGGTGGCCTTTGTGCACGAGCGCACGCCGGAAACCAGTGCCTGGACCAGCCAGCACGAGTTCGGCCGCTGCCAGCTGGACACGGTGTTTGAGGGCAAGGTCGAAACGGTGGCCTACTGCAACGCCGTTCCCGGCGAAAATGCCGACCAACTGGTGGAGCAGGCCATTGCCGAAGGGGCCGACATCGTATTTACCACCAGCCCCAAACTGGTGGGGGCCTCGCTGCGGGCGGCGGTGAAGCACCCTTCGGTGCGCATCCTCAACTGTTCGATGGAGATGCCCTACGCCAGCATCCGCACCTACTACACCCGCGTGTATGAGGCAAAATTCATCACCGGCGCCATTGCGGGCGCCATGGCCACCGGGGACCGCATCGGCTATGTGGCGGATTACCCCAGCTTTGGTGTGCCTGCCAACATCAACGCCTTTGCCCTGGGCGCGCGGATGGTCAATCCCCGTGTGACGGTGGAACTGTTCTGGACCTGCCTGCCGGAACAGGAAGACCCCCTCACACTGTTCACCCGCAAGGGCATCACGGTGGTATCCGGGCGCGATGCGCCGGTGCCGGGGCGTCCCCAGCGGGAGTTCGGCACCTTCCTGATCCGTCCGGGCGGGGTGCTGCAGGACCTGGCCACACCCTTCTGGCATTGGGGCCAGTTCTATGAAAACGTGGTGCGCAGCGTGCTGGACGGCGGCTGGGCCCGGGACAAGTCCGGCAACGATGGCCGGGCCGTAAACTACTGGTGGGGCATGAACAGCGGCGTCATGGACGTGCTGCTCAGCCGGGAACTGCCCCAGGACGTGCAGCATCTGGCGCACATCCTGCGGGAAGGTGTGATCTCGGGCATGATCGACCCCTTTGCCTGCCGTATTACGGCACAGGACGGCAGCATCAAAAACAGCGGCCGCCGGGGCCTGGATCTGGAACAGATCGTGCACATGGACTGGCTGTGTGATGCGGTGGACGGCCATGTGCCGGAGTATGATGAACTGGCGGAGGCTTCCCGCCCCATGTACCGTATGCAGGGAATCCATCGTGATCGCCTGCCGGTGGAGAAGGAGGCCGAACTATGAAGCTGCTGGCCGTGGCGGATGAAGAGTGCAAGGCTCTGTGGGATTACTACAGCCCTGATAAGCTCAAGGATGTGGAAATGATCCTTGCCTGCGGGGATCTGAACCGCCATTATCTGGAATATCTGGTTACCATGGCGCCGGTGCCGGTGTTTTACGTGCACGGCAACCATGATGAAAGTTTCGATGCCCGCCCGCCGGAGGGGGCGGTCTGCATCGATGATGATGTCATTGAATACCACGGCCTGCGCATTGCGGGGCTGGGCGGCGCCTGCCGTTATCGCTCCGGCGCCTGGCAGTTTACCGAGGCCGAAATGAAAAAGCGCGTCAGCCGACTGCGCAGCAAGGTGGAACGCCACCGCGGGCTGGACGTGCTGGTGACCCACGCGCCGCTGCACGGGTACGGGGATATGAATGACCTGGCCCACCGCGGATTCACGGTGTTCCGGGAACTGCTGGACCGCTACCACCCCCAGCTGATGCTGCACGGTCACGTACACATGAATTATGGTGCCAACCTCCAGCGGGAATACCAGTACGGTACCACCCGCATTGTCAACTGCTTTGAGCGGATGTACCTGGATGTGGAGCCGGCGCCGCCCAGACCGCAGCATCGTCTGATGTCGCGCCTGTGGCAGAGATAACATTGGTAAGGAGAACAGCTATGATGAAAATCGCAGTCTTTGGCGCGGGGACCTGGGGCATTGCTCTGGCGCGCCTGCTGGCGGTCAACGGACGGGATGTTACGGTGTGGAGCGCCATTCCCACCGAACTCAAGTCCTTAAGCACCACCCACCGCCACCCCAACCTGCCCGGCATGGAACTGCCCTCGTCGATGCACTACACCGCCGATATCGCCGAGGCCTGCGCCGGCAAGGATATTCTGCTGTTTGCGGTGCCGTCGCCCTTTGTGCGCGCAACGGCCAAAAAGGCGGCCCCCCATATTCCCGACGGGCAGCTGATCGTGGATGTGGCCAAGGGCATTGAGGACAAGACCCTGCTGACCATGAGCGAGATCATCGAGGATGAACTTGCCAAACAGAAACGCACCGCCCGGGTGGTGGCGCTGTCCGGCCCCACCCACGCCGAGGAAGTGGCCCGGGATATGCCCACCCTGATCGTGGCGGCCAGCCCGGACGAGGATGCCGCCAAAACGGTGCAGAAAGCCTTCTCGACCCCCACTTTCCGGGTATACACCAACACCGACCGACGCGGCACCGAACTGGGCGGCGCGGTGAAAAACGTCATCGCCCTGGCGGTGGGCATCGCCCTGGGCCTGGGCTATGGTGATAACGCCAAAGCCGCCCTCATCACCCGCGGCAACGCCGAGCTGTCGCGTCTGGGGGCAGCCATGGGCTGCAAACCCGAAACCTTCTCGGGCCTGTCGGGCATGGGGGACCTGATCGTTACCTGCACCAGTATGCACAGCCGCAACCTGCACGCCGGTATGCTGCTGGGCCGTGGCAAAACCGCCGAGGAAGCCAAAGCGGAAGTGGGCCAGGTGGTGGAAGGCATCAACGCACTGCCCGCCGCCTGCCGCCTTGCCAAAAAATATAAAGTGGATATGCCCATCGTCCAGAGCGTGGATGCCATTTTGGGCGGCCGTCTGGCGGCCAGCAACGCCCTGGCCGCGCTGATGGGCCGGGATCTCAAACGGGAGTGAGGTGCATCCGCTTTGCAAGAATCCATCCGGATCGCTTTTTTTGACATCGACGGCACACTGCTGCCCTTTCGTGCGGGTGCTTTGCCGGATTCCACCCAAAAGGCGCTGGCGGCTCTGCGCCGCCGGGGTGTGAAGGTGTTTATCGCCTCCGGCCGTCCGCCCATCCATCTGCCGCTGCTCCATGCGCTGGACGGCATCCCCTTTGACGGCTATGTGACGATGAACGGCCAGTACTGCTACCTGGCGGACGGCACGCAGCTGTACAGCCATGCCATTGACCCCGCAGCCCTGCGCACGCTGCTGCCCTATATCCAGCGGGAAAAGATCTCGGTGGGCTTTATCGAAAAAGACCGTTCCACCTTCAACCTCATCAACGAGCGCAGCGCTGAATTCTGCCAGCGAATGCAGCAGTATACCGGCGATGTGGCGGCCCGCATCGAGGCCGCGCCCATCTATCAGCTCAGTGCTTTTCTGCCGGCGGAAAAACAGCAGGATTTTCTGGCCAGCTGCCCGGGCTGTGTGGCGGTGCGCTGGAATGACGATTTTGTGGACGTATTGCCCGCAGGCGGCGGCAAAACCGAGGGTCTGGCCCATGTGCTCAAGGCCCTGGGCCTGACGCGGGAACAGTCCATCGCTTTCGGTGACGGCGGCAACGATGTGGAGATGCTGCGTTACGCGGGCATCGGTGTGGCCATGGGCAATGCCTGCCCGGAAGCCAAAGCGGCGGCCGACTACATCACCGATGATGTGACCGCCGATGGCCTTGCCAACGGGCTGCGCTATTTCGGCCTGATCTGAGCCGGTCCCTTCGCATACCAAACCTTCCCTCTGCGTACACTATACGCGGGGGGATTTTTTTATGTCGTCCTATGCACAACGTCTGCGCACCCGCCTTGCGTCCTGCCCGGCGCTGGATGTGCCCTTTCTGGCCCTGCTGCTGGCTTTGCTGTGTTACGGGCTTATCATGCTGTTTTCGGCCGGATACGCCGTGGCCCTCTACCGCCGCGGCGATGCCTATACCTACATCCGCCCGCAGCTGCTGTTTGCGGCCCTGGGCGTGGTGGCTATGTACGCGGCCAGTCTTATCGACTATCACGTGTGGCATAAGCTGGCCTGGCCCATGATGGGGCTTTCCCTGGTGCTGCTCACCGTGGTGCTGTTCATGCCGGAATATAACGGCTGCAAGCGGTGGATCGTGCTGCCGGGGCTGGGCACCCTGCAGCCCAGCGAGATCGCCAAATTCTCGGTGGTGCTGGTGTTCGCCCACATCATTTCTCTCAACCATGACCGGATGAAAACCTTCTCCACCGGGGTACTGCCGTTCGGGCTGATCCTGGGCACCGTGGCCGTGCTCATGCTGCTGGAACCCCATCTTTCGGGCACGCTGCTGATTTTGTCCATCGGTGCGGTGCTCATGTTTGTGGGCGGCACCGGCCTCAAATGGTTCGGCATCGCGGGCGGTCTTGGTGTGGGGGCCATCACGGCGGCGGTCATCGCCCTGCCGGAACTGGTACCCTATGCCACCGACCGGCTGGTTTCCTGGCGGGACCCTTTTGCCGACCCGCTGGGGGAGGGGCACCAGACCATCCAGAGCCTGTACGCCATCGCGTCGGGGGGCATTGCGGGGCTGGGGCTGGGCAACAGCCGCCAGAAATATCTCTATGTCCCCGAACCCCAGAACGACTTTATCTTTTCCATCCTCTGCGAGGAGCTGGGGTTTATCGGGGCGGCGCTGGTGGTGCTGCTGTTTTTGCTGCTGCTGTTGCGGGGCATCTCCATCGCCGTGCGCGCCCGGGATAAATTCGGTGCGCTGCTGGTGGTGGGGTTTGTGGTGCAGGTGGTGTTGCAGGCGGTGCTCAACATCGCGGTGGTCACCAACACCATCCCCAATACCGGCATCAGCCTGCCGTTTTTTTCCTCGGGAGGCACCAGCCTGATGATGCTGCTGGGGGAGATGGGGATTGTGCTTTCGGTTTCCCGCCAGGCGGACCTGGTATGAACTGCCAACAAATTGCGACAAATTTTCACAGGGCCACGGTTGAATCCCGTGGCCTTTTGCCGTATAATAAATCAGTATTTCTAGGAGAATGGGGTGAAGCCGTGCCGGATACACAAAACCGAAAACCGCCGTTTGCGCTGCGGGCGCTGGCGGCGTTCGGCGTGACGCTGGTGCTTTTGTTTGTGCTGCTGCTGGGGGCCTATGCGCTGCCCGGCGAGCCGGTGCGCGCCCATCTGGCCGATTCCGCCGAAACCATCATCGACGAAGGGCTGTACCCGTCCTACTTTGGGTTCAAGCTGTTCCAGATGGATAACTACACCGATACGCTCATGCTGATGGAAGCGGCGTCCGCCGATGAAACCGACCCGCTGACCGCCATGATGACCAATACCGCCTACAATGTGGATAACTTTGAAACACTGGGGGAGGATCTGGCAGCCTATCTGGAAGCACGTGATGCCGGCATCAACGCCGCAGAGGCCGGGCTGGAACCCTTTTCCTATGCACGGTACTGGCATGGGTATCTGATCTGGCTGCGGCCGCTGCTCTGCCTGATGCCCTACAGCGGGGTGCGTGTGGTGCAGTATGTTGTGCTGGCGGCCCTGTTTGCCGCGGTGCTGGTGCTGCTGCGCCGTCGCTGCGGGCTGCGGGCGGCTGTCTGGTTTGCGGTCAGTCAGCTGCTGGTCACCGTATTCTGGGTGCCGCACCAGATCCAGTATTTTACCTGTTTTGCCGTTGCCTATGCGGGGTGTGCCTGGGTATTGGCCAAGCCTCGCCGCAGCGATGTACTCTGCCTGGGCCTGGTGGTGCTGGGCACCGTGACGGCCTTCTGTGACCTGCTGGTCACGCCCATCCTGACCCTGGGTCTGCCGCTGGCCTGCTGGCTGCTGGAACCCCAGCAACGCCTGCGTGCCGGCGGGGCGCAGTGCGCCCTGGCCTTTGGGGGCTGCCTCAGCTGGGGTGTGGGGTACGGCGCCTGCTGGGCCTTCAAATGGGTGCTGGCCGGTCTTGTTACCGGGCAAAGCGTGATTGCCGATGCACTGCATCAGATCGGTGTGCGCACGGCTGCCGATACCTGGCACGGCATGGAATTGACATGGAGTAATATTATACAGTTTGTATATTCCACACTGCAGGACCACGGCCTGTTCTGGCCGCTGGTGGTGCTGGCGGTGGCTGCCGTGGCGGTGTTTGCCCTCAGCGTGCGCAGCCGTGCAGCCCTGGGGCGTGCGGCGCCGCTGGCGCTGGCGGCTGTGCTGCCGCTGGTCTGGTTTGTTGTGCTGCGCACCCACAGCATCCAGCACGGCTGGTTCACCTGGCGCGCGCTGGGGCTTACCTTGTTTGCGGGCATGGCCTTCCTGTACCATGCCTGTGACCTGCGTGTGGCCCTGGGCCGTTTGAAACGAAAAAAGGAACGTATATGAAAACAACCGTAGAAGAACCGAAAACCCGGTCTGCCGGGGAACCGAAATCCACCCGCAAAAAGCTGCCGCGCTGGGGCAAAATCCTCATTGGCGTGGTGATCGTGATTGCCGTGGTGGTGGGGGCCGGTGTGCTGTATGTCAACGGCAAGCTGGACCTGCTGCGCTATGACGACGGCAGCGTCAGCGAGATGGGCACCATCGACGCCACCGAGGACCAGGACCTGGACGCAACGGGCCTGGTACATAACGATGAGGAGATGGAGATGCCCGAGGGTAGCCCCTTCGCCGACGAAAACGTGCTGAATATCCTGCTCATCGGCACCGATGAACGCACCGAGGCTGTCAACGATGCCGATGCCTTCACCCACTTGAACCAGCTGGACGGCACTGAGGACACCACCGAGTTCAGCGATGATGCCCGTGCCGATGCGATGATTCTCGTGTCGCTGAACATCAACGACCATACCATCCGCCTGGCTTCCATCGAACGTGCCACCGGCGTGCCCATTCTGCTGGACGGCTACGAGGGTCAGTACGACTGGATCACCCACACCTTCCGTTATGGCGGTGCCAAGCTGACCATGGACACGGTGGAGGACTGCTTCAACGTACAGGTGGATCACTATGTGCGCGTGAACTTCAACTCCTTTGTGCAGATCGTGGATGCGGTCGGCGGCGTGGATATTGAGATCACCGATCTGGAAGCCAAGGCCCTGAACTGGGAAGTGCCCTCCAACTCCATGCTGATCGTCAACAAGGTGGAGCCGGGGCTCAATCACTTCGATGGCTATACGGCGCTGCAGTATGCCCGCCTGCGCAAGATCGACAGCGACTGGAAACGCATTGAGCGCCAGCGCACCGTCATCGAAGCGGTGCTGGATCAGGTCAAGAACGCCAGTGTGGTGGAGCTGGACAATCTGCTCAACACCGTGCTGCCGCTGGTGCAGACCAACTTTACCAAGTCCGAGATCACCGCATTGCTGGTGCAGCTGCCGGCGTTCCTGGGAGCCGAAGTGGAGCAGCTTTCGCTGCCGCTGCAGGGCACCTACGGCGTGCGCACCGGCATGGATGACCGCCTGATGTACGACCCCGACTGGGCGGTGAACATCACGGCACTGCAGGATTTCCTGTACAACGGCAAGACCGCCGAGGAAGTGATTGCAGCCACGCCGGAGACCGCGGCGGCGGAAGCCGAAAAGCGGGAAAATGAGGAGGAAACCGACCCGGAATCCGAGGCGACTTCCGCCTGGGACCGGGAAACTGACCCCGAAGAAGAATACATCCGCCAGAATCTGCATACAGTGGATCTGGCTTACCCGCTCAGCGACAGTGACTTCGGCAGCAGCGACTATCGCCTGTTCCTGGCAGGACTGGGCGGCAGCCGGGACATCGACGTGCAGAACACGCTGGTGGATTATCTCGCCGCCCAGGGCGTGCGGGTGATCGCCGTGCCCGGCGGTGCGGCGGCCGGTGTGCTGCTGGACAATTACCTGCAGACCGGGGACACCATGATGCTGAGCCGGTATCTGGCGGCGCTGCCCGCCGACCAGCGGGCCGAGGCCCGGATCCTCTGGCAGGATATGTACCAGAAATATCCGCGGTCGCTGCACGCTGTGGGCCTGGGGGTCGATAAGACCTCGGCCACCGTCGGCTATGCGGTGCAGCTGTTGGTGGAAAATGCCGTCGCGGCTCCGGAAGAGGAGCTGCAGGATGCGGTGCAGGGTATCGCGGACGGCAACCCGCGCACGGCCCTCTACTGGTTCCGCAAGGCCATGGAGGAACACCCCGACGCCATGGAAAGCTATCTGGATGAGGACTACGCCATGGCACAGCGGCTGTACAGCAGCCTGCAGGGTGAACTGACCGACGACAGCGCCCAGGTGGCCGAGGACCTGCGCCAGACGCTGGAAGCCTACCCTGAGGACCAGGTCCTGGCCTTTGTGACCGGGGACCAGGCGCTGCAGAGCGGCGACAGCGTAGCCGCACAGATGCAGCAGCTGCTGGCGGAGGAGGACGAGAAGGTCTGCTCCATTGGTGTGCTGTACGGCAAGTGGAAAAACGATACCAGCTTTGCCCCGGAGGATGAGAACACCCTTTGGAGTGCCGAAGGACTGGGCAGCCGCCTGGGTGAGTATGTGACGCCGGGCAAGGACCTGATGCTGGTGCTGGATGGCGAGGATTGCCCCCTGGACGAAGGGGAGGACTCGCTGCTGCAGGACACCGAGGCCAGCGCCACCCAGGTGGCCCAGAAGCTGCTGATCCTGAACCCCGACAACAAGGTCAGTACAGCCACCCCGGAAAATGCCGAGGAAGATACGGCTTTCTGAACTTTTTTACCAAAAGCCGTTGACAAACGCGCGCCGTTGTGGTATAAATGCTTCAAACCAGTGAAGCGAAAGTAAAACTGCAAGCGCAGCCACAGAGAGTCCCCGATGCTGGAAACGGGACGCAGAGCGGTGCAGTACAATGGTTCGCGGAGGGCACGGGGAAAAGGCAAAAGCCTGAGTATCCGCTGACGGGCGCTCCCGTTACAGGGCAGGGGAATGTTGGTTCCCTACAGAGTGGCTGTGCAGAAATAGCTGTATGGCAAGCAGGGTGGCACCACAGATAAAATTTATCTGCCCTTGCACGGAAGGAATTCTTCTGTGCAAGGGCAGTTTTGTTTTTGCACACAAGCCCGGGGGAGGGAGTAGCGATGAAAACGATCCTGTTGAAAGAACGATGGCGACGCTTTTCTGCATACGGAATACACCACCGGCAAGCCGCTGCGGCTGCCCCATGCTGAAAAGGAGATTTACCATGAAAAAGTTTGTTGCTGTTCTGTCCGCTGCTGCCATGATGACCACCCTTGCCGCCTGCGGCGCCACCGCCAATACCACGGTGGGTTCTTCCTCGTCCGCCGCCACCGCCGAAGCTACTTCCGGCGACGGCTACAAGATCGCCATTGTGCAGCAGATGGACCATTCCAGCCTGGATGAGATCCGCACTGCCATTGAGGCGGAACTGGATGCCAAGGCTGCGGAAAAGGGCATCACCATCGAATACAAGGACTTCAACGGCCAGAACGACGCCACCACCCTGAACCAGATCGGCACCCAGGTGGTTTCCGACGGATACGATGCGGTTATTCCCATCGCCACGCTGGCGGCCCAGTGCATGGCCACCGCCTGCGAATCCACCGGCACCCCGGTGGTCTACGCGGCGATCTCGGACCCGGCGGCCGCCGACCTCACCGGCATCGACTACGTCACCGGTACCTCCGATGCGCTGAACACTCAGTCCATCATCGATATGATGCTGGCCGTTCAGCCCGACCTGCAGACCGTCGGCCTGCTTTACTCCAACTCGGAGGCCAACTCCGTCACCCCCATCGCCGAAGCCAAGGAATACCTGGATTCCAAGGGGATTGCCTACATCGAAAAGACCGGCAACACCAACGACGAGATCATGACAGCGGCCGCCAGCATGGTGGGCCAGGTGGATGCCGTCTTTACCCCCACCGACAACGTGGTCATGGCGGCTGCGGCGGCGGTTTCTGAAACGCTGACCGACGGCGGCATCCCGTTCTACACCGGTGCTGACAGCTTCGTTACAGCGGGTGCCTTTGCCACCTGCGGCGTCAACTATACCGACCTGGGTACCTACACCGCCGATATGGCACTGGACATCCTGGAAACCGGTACCGTGCCGGAATACCATGTGATGGATGGCGGCATCATCACCGTCAACACCGACACCGCCACGGCCCTGGGCATCGATTACAGCGCTTTCAATGATCTGGCCAGCCAGGTGGTGGAAGTTACCACCAGCGCCGAATAATTCGTTTTGGCATAGAGAAGAGGACGGTTCTGCGTCCTTTTCTCTTTTGCCTGCAAAACCATACAAAGGAGAGTCTGTCCCATGTTTACCGTCGCCACCGTGCTCAATGCACTGGAACTTGGCTTTATCTATGCGCTGGTCGCCATGGCGCTGTTTCTCAGTTTCCGCGTGCTCAACATCGCCGATATGACCACCGACGGCGCGTTCACGCTGGGGTGTGCGGTGTCCGCCACCGCTGCCGTGGCCGGGCATCCCTTCCTGGGGCTGCCCCTGGCTATGCTGTCGGGCGCTGCCGCCGGATTCGTCACCGCCTTTTTGCAGACGCGGCTGGCGGTGCCCTCCATTCTGGCCGGTATCATCACCAATACCGGGCTGTACACCATCAACCTGGCGGTCATGGGGTTCTCCTCCAACGTACCCATGCTCAAAACCGAAACGATCTTCACCGCCGCACAAGCCCTGTTGGGGGATAGCGCCCCCTACAAACTGCTGGTGGCGGCACTGATCACCGTGGTGGTCTGCGTGCTGCTCATCCTCTTTTTGGGTACCCGGCTGGGGCTTTCCATCCGCGCTACCGGCGATAACCCCGATATGGTGCGGGCGTCCTCCATCAACACCACCTTTACCATCACGGTGGGGCTTTGCATCGCCAACGCCATGACTTCGCTCTCCGGTGCGGTGCTGGCCCAGTACCAGAAATCCGCCGACATCAACCTGGGCACCGGCATGGTGGTCATCGGTCTGGCGTCGCTGATCATCGGCG
>OGYQ01001323.1_pt1 | contig 13510 bp, 10 predicted proteins | sample 1576641 | NCBI WGS metagenome assembly OGYQ01 (sample SAMEA3541476, study PRJEB24748) | human gut metagenome | biome: human gut; feature: human-associated habitat; material: faeces | place: China | collected 2012
CCTTTGCGGGAGGTCTTTGACAGGCCAGAGGCCCGGAACCATACGGTTCCGGGCCTCGTCTCGTCGCTGTACTGTCTCAGTTCAGGAAGTCCTTCCGCTTCTTGGAGCGACTGGGGTGGCGCGCCGTCGTCGCGGGCTGCGCATTCCTCGCCTCCGCCGGACGGCGAAGGCTCCCTCGCTCCTCCTCTCCCCACGGGACCCGCTTGCGCTGGGCTCCCGCGGGGACCCCGAAACTGCGCCCAATGCCTGACGGCATCAAAAAAGAATCAGTTCAGGAAGTCCTTCAGCTTTTTGGAACGGCTGGGGTGGCGCAGTTTTCTCAGGGCCTTGGCCTCGATCTGGCGGATGCGCTCACGGGTGACGTTGAACTCCTTGCCCACCTCCTCCAGGGTGCGGGTGCGGCCGTCCTCAATGCCGAAGCGCAGCTTGAGCACCTTCTCCTCCCTGGGGGTCAGGGTACCCAGCACGTCCACCAGCTGCTCCTTGAGCAGGGTGAAGGAGGCGGCCTCCGACGGCTCGGAGGCGTCCTCGTCGGGGATGAAGTCGCCCAGGTGGGAGTCCTCCTCCTCGCCGATGGGTGTCTCCAGGCTCACCGGCTCCTGGGCAATTTTCAGAATCTCCCGCACCTTGTCCACGGGCATACTCATCTCCTCGGCGATCTCCTCGGGGGAGGGGTCGTGGCCCAGCTCCTGGAGGAGCTGTCGGGAGACGCGGATGACCTTGTTGATGGTCTCCACCATGTGGACGGGGATGCGGATGGTGCGGGCCTGGTCGGCGATGGCCCGGGTGATGGCCTGGCGGATCCACCAAGTGGCATAGGTGGAGAACTTGTAGCCCTTGGTGTAGTCGAACTTCTCCACCGCCTTGATGAGGCCCAGGTTGCCCTCCTGGATCAGATCCAGGAAGAGCATGCCGCGGCCCACGTACCGCTTGGCAATGGACACCACCAGACGGAGGTTGGCCTCGGCCAGGCGCTGCTTGGCGGCCTCGCCCCGCTTCACCAGGCGGCGCAGTTCCTTCTCCTCCTCCTCGGTGATGGAGACTTCCTCGCCGTTTTTCCGGGCCTGCTCCAGCTCCTCCATCTGCTCCTTGGCCGCGTCGCCGGCCCCCATATCCTGGGCCAACTGGACCTCCTCATCGGGAGTGAGCAGATTCACCTTGCCGATCTCCTTAAGGTACATCCGCACAGGGTCGTCGATGCCGAAGGAGTCCACCAGCGTATTGGGGTCCACCATCTCCTCCTCGGGGAGCTCCTCAATCTCGTTGAGCTCCTCCAGGGGGGGCATGATATCGTCAGCCAGCTCGGGCAGATAGTCGTCGCCCACGGTGTCGATCCCCAGGTTCTCCAGGGTATCGTAGATCTTGTCCATCTGGTCGCTCTCCAGATCCAGGTTCTCCAGCACATCCATGAGCTCACTGGACGAGAGCTTGCCGTTTTTCTTGCCCCGCTCGATCAGCTCCGCCAGCTTTTCCGCCCCCTGGACGCCCTCGACGACCTTCATGACCTCGATCTTGCCCTGCTCCATTTTCTTCACATTGGCCTGGGCCAGCTTGGTCTGATCCTCCAGGGTCAGGGTGTGTACCTTCTTGCTGGTGGTCTTCTTCTCACTCATGCGGTTATCCTCCATACGCTTTTCTTTCTCTGAACTTCTCCCGTGCCGCCAGCAGGGGGTCGCTTGCGCCCGCCCCGCCCCGCTTGAGGGCCTCGGTCTCAATGATTTCTATGTAATCCCGCAGGGCCTGGGCGCTGTGCGCCAGGGCCTCCGGCTGATCCATCACGCTCACCAGGTGGCTCATCTCCTCCGGGGAGAGCGCCCCGGCGAGGGCGGCCAACTGGGTGGAGCGCCCCTCCCGGTGGCGCTGGCACAGCAGGGCGTAGATCTTGGCCAGCACCGGGGCGGAAAACTGCTCCGGCCCCAGCCCCTCCACCTGGGGGAACAGGTCGGGCTCCAGCAGCAGCAGCCTCACCACCCCCTCCTCCGCCCGGGCCGAGCGGAGGTTCTCATACCGCAGCTCCCGCTCCCGGGGCTGGAGCTGGGCCGCCGGCGTCAGCTCCCGGCGGGCCTGCTTCTTGCGGGCCTGCCATGCCCGGTTCTTGCGGAACCGCTCCACCTCCTGGGCAAAGGCCCCGGCCGAAATGCCCGCGGCGGCCGCGGCCTTGTTGCCGTAGATCTCCCGCTCGATGGGGCTCTGGAGCGCCGCCACCGTCTCTACCGCCTCCCGGAGGAAGGCCATGCGCCCCTCCTCGTCGGCCAGGCTGTGCTTCTGCTGGAGGGTCTCCAGCCGGTAGTCGTTCTGGCCCGCGCTGCCATTCAGGCACTTCTCAAAGGCCGCCGGGCCGAATTTCTTCACAAAGTCGTCCGGATCCTGCTTGACGGGCTTGCCCTCCGCGTCGTAGGCGTTGGGGAGCTGGAGCACCCGGACATTTAGGTTGGCGTTTTTCAGAATGTTGAGCACCCGGTCGGTGGACTGCTTACCCGCCGTATCGTTGTCGTAGCAGAGCACCAGCTCCTTGGTGTAGCGGGCCAGTATCCGGGCGTGCTCCTCGGTGAGGGCGGTGCCCATGGTGGCCACCACGTTGTCAAACCCCGCCTGGTGGAGGGTGATGACGTCGATGTTGCCCTCCACCAGCACCAGATTGGGCCGCTTGGTGCTCTTGGCAAAGTTGAGGGCGTAGATCAGCCGCCCCTTCTTGAAGGCAATAGTCTCCGGGGTGTTGAGGTACTTGGCCCCCTCCTCCCCCGGCAGGATGCGGCTGGTGAAGCCGGCCACCTCCCCCCGCACATCGATGACGGGGAGCATGAGACGGGCGCGAAACTTGTCGTACACGCCGCCGTTCTTGCCCGCCACGGCCAGCCCGGCGTCGATGAGCTCCATCTTGCTGTATCCCTTGGCGGTCAGCGCCCTGGTCAGCGCGTCCCACTGCTCCGGAGCCGCCCCCAGGCCGAAGCGGGTGGCGGTGCGCGGCGCAATCTGCCGCTGGGCCAGATAGTCCCGCACCCGCGCGCCGCCGGGGCCCTTGAGGTAGTCGTGGTAAAACCGGGCCGCGTCCCGGTTGGCCGCGAGGGCCCGGGCCCGCTTTTTGCGCCCGGCGTCATCGGCGCCTGTGTCAGGCACCTCCAGCCCCGCCCGCTGGGCCAGCAGGCGCACCGCGTCGGGAAAGGGCAGGTTCTCGATCTCCATGATGAAGGAGATCACCCCGCCCCCTTTGCCGCAGCCGAAGCAGTGGTAAATCTGTTTATCCGGCGAAACCGAGAAGGAGGGCGTCTTTTCGTTGTGAAAGGGGCACAGCCCCCACAGGTTGTTTCCCTTCCGGGTCAGGTGGACATAGGAGGAAACCACGTCGGAGATCTCGCTCCGGGCCACCAGCTCGTCGATGAATTGTTCGGGAATCGGCACGCCGCGCCCTCCTTCCGACTATGTTTTCCACAATATACCAGCCTTATACCCTCCCGCGCGGCCTGCCTGTCCGCGCCTACTTCACGCTCCAGGATTTCGGAATGAACGCCGCGTTGAAGCACTCCACCGCGTAGACGTCGGTCATGCCCGCAATATAGTCGCAGACGGCCCGCTCCACGCCCTCCTCCATCCTGATGTCCTGAAACTCCGGTGGCAGCTTGTCCGGCTCCCGCCGGTAGTAGTCGAACAGGCGGCGGAGCAGCTCCTGGGCCTTCCCCTCCTCCCCCTTGGCCACCGGATTGCGGTAGACAAACTCGAACATGAACGCCCGCAGTTCGCCCATAGCGTCCCGGCAGGCGGGGGACTGGAGAATTGCGTCCCGCCCGGCGCTCTGGGTGATGATGTCCACCGTCAGGGTGTTGATCCGCTCCGAGTGGGTGAAGCCCAGCACCTGGGAGATGGACAGGGGCATGTCCATGGGGTAGATGATCCTGCCCCGGATGGCGTCGTCAATGTCGTGGTTGATGTAGGCGATCTTGTCGGCCAGCCGGAGGAGCTGGCCCTCCAGGGTCTCCGCCCGGTCGGGGCCGGTGTGGCAGAGGATGCCCCGCCGCACCTCATAGGTCAGGTTGAGGCCCTCCCCCTCCTTTTCCAGCCGGTCCACCACCCGCAGGGACTGCTCGTTGTGGGCGAAGCCGCCGGGCAGGATTTCATTGAGCACCCGCTCCCCGGCGTGGCCGAAGGGGGTGTGGCCCAGATCGTGGCCGTAGGCCGCCGCCTCCGCCAGATCCTCGTTGAGCCGCAGGCCCCGGGCAATGGTGCGGGCGATGCGGCTGACCTCGATGGTGTGGGTCATGCGGGTACGGTAGTGGTCCCCCTCCGGCTCCAGAAAGACCTGGGTCTTGTGCTTGAGCCGCCGGAAGGCCTTGGAGTGGATGATCCGGTCGATGTCCCGCTGGAAGCAGGTGCGGGTGGGACAGGGCTCCAGCGGCGTCTGCCGCCCCCGGGATTGGGACGACAGGCATGCAAAGGGGGAGAGCATCTCCCGCTCCAGCGCCTCGGTCTGTTCGCGCAGGGTCACAGATACCACCTACCTCTCAGCAGTCTCTGTAACTATATACTTCTTTCCTCGGAAAAATCCTTCTTTTTTGCAAAAGATTCATGATTTGTTCATACTTGTGTCCGGGGCACCGCCTGGAAGGACTCGCCGCACACCTGGGCGGCCACTCCGCCGGCGGCCAGCTCGGTAAGCCGGGCGGAGAAGGCCTCTGCCCGCTCCTCGGGCAGCAGGGCGTGCACCGTGACGTCGGCGGCGTACTCCACCTCCCCCAGCACCCCGCCGTGGGCCTCCAGCTCCAGCTTGAGCCGCTCAAAGAAGGAGTAGGGGCAGGGCACGGCCACCTCCACCCAGCGGCGCACCACGGAGATGCCCGCCGCGTCCAGGGCGTCCTTGGCGGACTGGGTATAGGCCCGCACCAGCCCTCCCGCCCCCAGCAGGATACCGCCGAAGTAGCGGGTCACCACGCAGCAGACGTTGGTGACCCCCTCCCGCTGGAAGACATTGAGCATGGGCTGGCCCGCCGTGCCCTGAGGCTCCCCGTCGTCGGAGTAGCGCTCCACGCCCCCCTCCCGGATGCGGTAGCACCAGCAGTGGTGGCGGGCGTCGTAGTGCTTTTTTCGGATCTCCTCGATGCGGGCCCTGGCCTCCTCCTCGCTCTCCACCGGCCAGACATGGCCAAGGAAGCGGGAGCGCTTCTCCACCAGCTCGGTCTCGGACGCTCCGGTGGGGACAAAATACTCGGTCACCGCTCCCACTCCCTTCGGGTGACGGCAAAGTAGTGGGCCAGCCGGGTCTCGCCCAGCTGCTCCACCGCTTCAATACGGGAGAGGCGGTAGGTCATGCCGCACTTCTGCATGACCCGCTTGGACTTGCGGTTGCCGTCGTAGTAGGCCGCCCACAGGGCCTGGTAGCCCAGGTCGGCGAAGGCGTGGCGGATAATCTCCTTCACCGCCTCGGGGATCAGCCCCTGGCCCCAGCAGTCCCGGGCCAGGGAATAGCCGATCTCCTCGCTGGGCGTCCCCAGCTCCGTGCGGTGCCGGTCCACAAAGCCCGCCGAACCGATCAGGCGGCCGTCGGACTTGCGGAGCACCGCCAGGGCATCCGAGGGGACGAAGATGTTCTCGATGACCTGTCGGCTCTCCTCCACGCTCCGGTGGGGGCGCCACCCCGCCGGGGGGCCCACCTCCGGGTGGCTGGCGTAGGCGTACAGCCCCTCCGCATCGTCCAGGGTGAAGGGGCGCAGGAGCAGGCGGTCAGTCTCCAGTAACTGCATGGCGGTTCCTCCTTATATCGCAAGCATTGAACCCCCTCGGAGCGCGGAGGGGGTATCGCGCCGTTTACGGCGCCTCTCAGTCCTCCCAGGGCTCCTTGGGGGGCGTCCAGCCCGACACGATATAGTCCTTCAGGCGGCCAAGCTGGACGGGGGTACACACCGCCTCCACCTCGATGGCCTCGCCGTAGTCCACCCGCTCCACCTTGGCCTGCCGGTGGAGCATGTCCACCACGCCGCCCTGGTCGTAGGGCAGGCGGAGCACCACCCGGCAGGCGCCGGTGTCCAGGCGGCCGCCGATTTTCTTCAGCAGCTCGTCCAGCCCCTGGCCGGTCTTGGCCGAGATGGACACGATGTCCGCCCCGTGGGGAAGGATGTCGCCGGTAAATCTGTCGCACTTGTTGAACACGTCGATGCGGGGGGTCTGCTCCGCCCCCAGCTCCACGATGAGCTGCTCCACCACCGCCGCCTGCTCCCGCCACAGGGGATTGGAGGCGTCGATGACGTGGAGGAGCAGGTCGGCGTAGCTCAGCTCCTCCAGCGTGGCCTTAAAGGCCTCCACCAGATGGTGGGGCAGCTTGCGGATGAAGCCCACGGTGTCGCTGAGCAGCACGGTGCAGGTGTCGCTGATCTCCAGCGTCCGGGTGGTGGTGTCCAGGGTGTCGAACAGCCGGTTGTTGGCGGGGATGTCCGCCCCGGTCAGCCGGTTGAGCAGGGTGGACTTGCCCGCGTTGGTATAGCCCACGATGGCCACCACCGGCACCTCGTTCTTCTCCCGGCGGGTGCGCTGGGTGGCCCGCACCCGCCGCACCTGCTCCAGCTCCTCCCGCAGCTTCTGGATCTTGCGGCGGATGTGCCGCCGGTCGGTCTCCAACTGGGTCTCGCCGGGGCCGCGGGTGCCGATGGCGCCCTCCTGGCGCTCCAGGTGGGTCCACATGCCCGGCAGCGGGGGCAGCAGATACTGGGACTGGGCCAGCTCCACCTGGAGCCGTCCCTCCCGGGTGCGGGCCCGCTGGGCGAAGATATCCAGGATCAGGGCCGCCCGGTCCAGCACCTGGACGCCCAGCTCCTCCGACAGCACCCGCTGCTGGGAGGGGGACAGGGGGTTATCCACCACCACCATGTCCGCCCCCATGGCCCCCACCAGCTCCTTCACCTCAGCCGCCTTGCCCTCGCCGATGAAGGTGCGGGGATCGGGGGCGTCCTTGTTCTGGAACACGGTGCCCACGCACACGCCCCCCGCAGTCTCCAGCAGATCGGCCAGCTCCTCCATGGAGGTGTCGTCGGCGTTTTCCTCGGCCGACAGGCAGTGGGCGTTCAGGCCCACCAGCACCGCCCGGTTTTTCGCTTGCTTTGTCTCGTTTTCCGTCATACCGTCCTCCGCGCCGCGGGCCGCAGCCCCGGCGTCAGTTTTTCTTCAGCACTTCCACAATCTCCCCGATGAAGATGCGGTGGTAATCCTTTTCGGGGTACCACTTCCCGTCCAGCTCTCCGTCCAGGAAGTGGGTCGGGTCCATGTCCTGCCAGTACGCCTTTTTACACACCAGCACCAGCCCGGCCTCCTCAAAGTAGGGCGCGCCGCACGCCGCCCCGGCCACCGTGAAGCCGCACTCCTTGACCTTATCCACGTCCCGGCCGCTCTTGGAGCCGCACAGGGCCAGGGCCTTCCGGTACTCCTCCCCGAAGAAGGAGAGGGTGAAGCAGTCCTCCCGCTCCACAAATTCCAGGGTGTACCGCTGGGGGCGGATGTAGACCGTGGCCACCGGCTTTCCCCACAGCACGCCCAGGCCGCCCCAACTGGCCGTCATGGTGTTGCACCGCTCCGCCGTCCCGGCGGTGACCAGCATCCACTGCTCGCCGATCATGGAAAAGACGTTCTGGTCCAGCTCCTTGGGGTCAATTCTGCTAAACATCGCTCTTACCTCCATCCGTTGATCACCGTGTCCGGATCGTCCACATAGACCGAAACCTCGCCGCACTGGGGGCAGACCGCGGCCTTCAGAATTCCCATCCGTCCGTCGCCGCGCACGAAGCTTCCCCCATTGTCGATGAAAATTTCATGTTTATGCCCATCCTCCTTGACGTTCCAGCCCTCCAACATCTCTGTCCCGCAGCGCAGGCACTTGCGCATAGCCGTCTCCCTCCTTATTCTTATGCCGCTCCGGCGGCTGGTATCCTTCCGATGCAAAAGAGCCCGTACCGAAACCGGTACGGGCTCTTACATACGAACTTACTTCTTGTCCAGGCCGAACTTCTTGTTGAAGCGGCTGACGCGTCCGCCAGTATCCACCATCTTCTGCTTGCCGGTGAAGAAGGGGTGACACTTGGAGCAGACTTCCACGCGAATGTCCTTCTTGGTAGATCCGGTTTCGATCACATTACCGCAAGCACACTTGATCGTGGTCTGTTCGTAGTTGGGATGGATGCCTTCCTTCATGGTGTGTTCACCTCTTTCTCGTTCTGGATGAGGCGGCGCAGCAAACCTCCACGCCTTATAAACGCTAGGATAGTATAGCACAGGAAAACCGGAATTGCAACTGTTTTTTCGAGAAATTTTTCAAGTTGCCAGCGGCCCTTCACACATCCACCGCCTGATCCAGGGCGAAAAACCACAGGCACCGGCGGATCACCGGCTTCCCGGTGATCTCCTCCAGCGCCCGGCTGTAGGCCGCGAGCTGGGGCCGGTACTCCTCCGCCCGGGCCGCTACAGAGCGCCGGTCCACCCGGTCGGTCTTGAAGTCCACCACGGTGATGCCCTCCAGAGTCTCAAAGCAGCAGTCCACCACGCCCTGGAGGAGCACCTGCTCCTCCGCCCCGGCCTGGGGGTAGTAGTCCGCCGCCGGAACCAGGATGGAGAACTTGAACTCCCTCCGCAGGGAGGTGGAGGCCATCAGCTCCCGCCCCAGGGGAGAGGCGAAAAAGGCCGCGATTTTGGCCGGGTCCACCGCCTCCCCCTGCTGGGGGGTGAGGAAGGCCCGCTCCACCAGCCGGGCGATCTCGGCCCGCACCTGCTCCACGCGCTCCGTCCGCTCGAAGTCGATGTACTGCATGACCAGGTGGAGGGCGGTGCCCTTCTGGGCCGGGGTGAGGCCGAACTCCTCGGCGGCGAACCGGGGCCGCCCCAGGCGGATGGGCCGGGGGGGCCGGACCGCCGCCTCGGCCGCCTCCTCGTCCAGCGCCCGCCCCTTGAGCTGGGTGGCGGTGAGCTTGGAGGGCAGCTCCACCTCCGCCCCGTGGGGATAATGCCAGGCCAGCCGGGCCGCCAGGGCGGCGGTCTCCTCCCCCGCCCCCGCGGAAATCATCTCGCCGTCCGGGGGACCGGATGGGGAAATGGCGCTCTCCTCCGGCTCCGCCTGGAACTCCGCCCCGTCCACAAAGCGGATATCCCAGGCCGGGCCGAAGTCCGCCGCCGGGACGGGCACCTGCACCCCCGCGGCCCGGCGGAGGACCTCCCCGTCGGGCCGGGCCAGGGCGGGCAGCAGCACCCACTGCCCCACGCTCTGGCACCCGGCCAGCACCTGGGGCTCCACCGGACAGGCCGCGTCGGGGGCCAGCTTCTCCAGATCCCGCGCCCCGCCGGTGAGGGCCACCGACAAAATCAGCTTCTCCTTGGCCCGGGTCATGGCCACATAGAGCAGCCGCAGCTCCTCGGCCATCATCTCCAGCTCCAGCTTCCGGGCCACCGCCCGGCGGGCCAGGGTGGGATACTCCATCCCCCGCTCCACGTCCAGCCGCTTGGGACCCACCCCCAGCTTGGGGTGGAACAGGATGGGCCGGCTCATGTCCTCCCGGTTGAGCCTCCGCGCCAGCCCGCAGAGGAGCACCACGGGGAACTCCAGCCCCTTCGACTTGTGGATGCTCAGGATGCGCACGCCGCCCCCCTCCCGGCCGGGGGCGGGCAGGGCCAGCTTGGCCCCGTTCTCCCGCAGCCGGGTCAGGTAGGACAAAAAGCCGAACAGGCCCTTGTGGCCCGCCCCCTCGAAGCGGCGGGCCAGCTCCGCCAGGGTGAGCAGGTTGGACTGCCGCTCCTCCCCCCGCTCCATGGCACCGAACACCCCCAGCAGATTGGTGCGGTCGTAGAGCTGCCAGAGCAGCTCGTGGCTGCTCAGCTCCCCCGCGCCGAAGCGCAGCTCGTCCAGCTCGGTCAGAAAGGCCCGGCTGTCCTCCCCGCCGTCGGCGGTCAGGGCGGCGTAGAAGTCGGTATCGGGGCTGGCAGCCCGGAGCTCCGCCAGCCGGTCGGCGGAGAAGCCGTACACCGGGGAGCGGAGGACGGAGATGAGGGGCACGTCCTGCCGGGGGTTGTCCACGATTTGGAGCAGGGAGAGGGCCACGTTCACCTCGGTGGCGGCGAAGAAGTCGCCGCCGCCCTCCGCCTCCCAGGGGATGTCCCGCTCCCCCAGGGCGCGGGCGTAGTGGTGGAGCACCGTGTTGGGGGAGCGGAGTAAAATCACGATGTCTGCCGGGCGGACGGGCCGCTCGCCGCCCTCGCCGTCGGAGACAGGAAAGCCCCCGTCCACCAGCGTCCGGATGCGCTTGGCCGCAAAGCGGGCCTCGATGAGATCCCGGGCGGTCTTCTCCTCCTCCCCCTCGGCGGAGGCGTCCACCGCGTCCAGCTCCACGGCGTAGCGGCCGTCGGGCGGGAAGGGCGCGCCGGGGTAGAGGGCCTCGTCGGCGGTGTAGTCCATCTCGCCGAAGTCGGCGGACATGACGCTGCGGAACACAAAGTTGGCCCCCTCCAGCACCTCCGGCCGGGAGCGGAAGTTCCGGGACAGGATGAGCCGCCGCTCCTCCCCCTCCGCCGCCCGGGTGTAGTCGGCAAAGGCGCGGTACTTGCCCAGGAAGATGGTGGGATCGGCCAGGCGGAAGCGGTAGATGGACTGCTTCACATCCCCCACCAGGAAGAGGTTCCTCCCCTCCCGGGACAGGGCGGTGAAGATGGCGTTCTGCACCTCGTTGGTGTCCTGGTACTCGTCCACCATGATCTCGTCGTACCGGGCAGACCACTGGCGGGCCAGCTCGGTGGGAGCTCCGTCCTCCCCCACCAGCAGGCGCACCGCCATGTGCTCCAGATCGGCGAAGTCCACCATGCCCCGGCGGGCCTTCTCGGCGGCGTAGGCCCCCTCGAAGTCCTTCACCAGGGCGAACAGCCCCCGCACCGCCGGGTGCACCGCCCGGAGATCCTCCAGGAGATCCGCCCCGCAGTCCTCGAACCACTCCCCCAGTTTCTCCATCCGCTTTTTGCAGGTGCTCCGGATGGCCTTCACCTGCTCCGCCGCGTCGGGGCAGTCCACAATCTTCTTGCGCCCCGCCGCCGGGAAGGGGATGGGCAGGGCGGCCCGGGCCGCGTCCCACCCCCGCCGCGTCCCCTCCACAAAGGCGTCCAGGGCCGCCAGGGTGGCGGAGAGGCTGGGGGCGTAATTGGCGTCCAGATTGGCGTCGCAGGGGCACAGCTCCAGGGCCCGGGCGATCTTGTCCCGCCAGTAGGCCCCCTGCCGCCCCGCGTCGTCCAGCAGCAGGCGGCCCCAGGGGGTCTCCCCCGGGTCGTCTACCCCCTCCAGGGCAAAGGCCCGCTCCTGCCCGTCCAGCCAGGCGGCGGGATTGGGGTGGGCCTGCACCCGCCCCCGGATGTCCAGCACGATCTGCATGAGCCGGCTGTCGTCCCGCCCGGCGGACATGGTGTCCACCAGCCGGGCGAAATCACTCCCCTCGGCGATGTCCTCATAGCGCCGGTCCAGCACATCGTTGAGGGCGCGGAGCATGAGGATGCCCGCCTCCCCCTCGTCGCACAGGCGGAAGTCCGGATCCAGCTCCAGCAGGTGGCCGCACTCCCGCAAAAGCTGGGCGCAGAAGGCGTGGACGGTGGAGATCTGGGCCTTATAGACCAGGGTGGCCTGCCGCCGCAGGTGGGCGTCGGTGGGGCGCTCCGCCAGCCGGGCGGACAGCTCCTCCACGATGCGGCCCCGCAGCTCGGCGGCGGCGGCCTTGGTGTAGGTAATGACCAGGAAGCGGTCGATGTCCAGCCCCTCCCCCTCCACCCGGGCCAGGAGCCGCTCCACCAGTACCCGGGTCTTGCCGGAGCCGGCGGCGGCGGACACCAGCAGCCCGCCGCCCCGGTTGTCCACCGCAGCCTGCTGTTCACTTGTCAGGGAAAAGGCCATAGGGCGCTCCTTTCAGCTCAGCGGGGATGGGTTCGGTTCAGTCCTCCCACTTTTTGGCGTGGGCTTCGTTCCAGATCTCCGGGCTGCCCACGCCCACCTCGTCGTAGCGGTAGACGGGGTTCTTCCCCGCCCTGCGCTGCTTCTGGTAGTCCCTGAGCACCCGGATGGCCTTTCCGCCCAGCAGCAGGATGGCCACCAGGTTGACCAGGGCCATCAGGCCCATCAGCACATCGGCCAGATCCCACACCATGGAGAAGCTCATCTGCGCGCCAATGAAAATGGCGGCCACACAGGTCAGCCGGAACACCAGCAGCCCGGTCTTGGAGTCCCGGATGAAACGGAAGTTGGACTCGGTGTAGTAGTAGTTGCCCACCAGGGAGCTGAAGGCGAACAGGAAGATGGAGACGGTGATGAACAGGGGGCCGAAGGGGCCCACCTGGCTGTGCACCGCCGCCTGGACAAAGTTCATGCCCTCGGAGTAGGCGTCGATGGGCACGCCGGAGAGGAGCAGCATGAAGGCGGTGGTGGAGCAGATGAGGATGGTGTCGATGAACACGGAGAGCATCTGCACCAGCCCCTGCTTCACCGGGTGGGACACGTCGGCGGCCGCCGCCGCGTTGGGGGCGGAGCCCATGCCCGCCTCGTTGGAGTAGAGGCCACGCTTGATGCCCTGCATGATGCAGGAGGCGCCGATGCCCGCGAACATGGCCTTGGGATCAAAGGCCTGAGAGACGATCATGGAGAGCATATAGGGCACCTGGCCGATGTTCTTGACGGTGATGAAAAGGCCCAGGGCGATATAGATGGCCGCCATGACCGGGACGATGCCGGAGGTGATGGCGCTGATGCGGCGTACGCCGCCGAAGATGCACAGGCCGGTGAGCAGGGCCAGCGCCGCCCCCACCACCGCGGGCCAGACGCTCTCGGAATAGCCGGGCAGGTAGTACTGGAGGGCGGAGCCGGCGTTGTAGGCCTGGAGGGCGTTGAAGCCGTAGGCGAAGCAGGCGATGAGCAGCACCGCGAACACCACGCCGAAGAACCGGCTGCCCAGGGCCTTCTGGATGTAGTAGGCCGGGCCGCCCACCCAGTTGTCCCCATGCTTCTCCTTGTAGCACTGGGCCAGGGTGCTCTCAATGAAGGCGGAGGCCGCGCCGATGAGGGCCAGCAGCCACATCCAGAACACCGCGCCGTAGCCGCCGATGACCGTGGCGGCGATGATGGCGTTGGCCACCCCGGCGATGTTGCCGGTGCCCACCCGGGAGGCGGTGGAGATCATCAGGGCCTGGAAGGAGGAGATGTCCTTGCCGTCCTTTTTCTTCTCCCCCAGCACCCGCAGGGCCTCGGGGAACAGCCGGAACTGCACCCCGCGGGTGCGCACGGTGAAGTAGAGCCCCGCAAAAATCAGCAGGGCGATGAGAATGTAGGTATACAGAAAGTTGCTGGTGTTGCTCAAGAGCGCTCCAAAATTGATCATGCGCAGATATTCCTCTCTTTTCATTTCTTTGCTTTTTACTATTCTGTGCCTAGGCCTTGTTTGAAAATAGTCAACACGCCCAATCACCGGGCCTTTTGCCCTCTGGACGGCCCAATTTTTCCTTGAAATCCGCCAGGATTCCTGCGAAA
>OGYQ01001331.1_pt1 | contig 13446 bp, 8 predicted proteins | sample 1576641 | NCBI WGS metagenome assembly OGYQ01 (sample SAMEA3541476, study PRJEB24748) | human gut metagenome | biome: human gut; feature: human-associated habitat; material: faeces | place: China | collected 2012
CAATCAGTGTGACAACTGTCAGGATAGCAGCCAGACCGTAGAAAACCCATTTGCCCGCAGGTACGTGGATTTTCAGATCGTGCATCGCGTGGTGCATACGGTGTAAACCACACCACAGCGGCAGAACGATCATCAGGAACAGGAATACGCGACCAATGAAGCTCTGCGCGAACGCCAGAACGCGCTCGTAGCTCAGCGCATCACCCGGAAATAGCCCCAGTGGCAGCAGAATACCAACCAGCAGGATCATCACCGGCGCAATAATTGCGCTCCACATACCACCGGCCCCGAAGAGGCCCCAGAATACCGGTTCGTCAGAACGCTTTGGATTTGGATTAATCATCTCAGGCTCCTTACCAGTACAGGGCAACAAACAGGATTACGATGGTGGCAACCACAGTTACCGCCCAGAGACTTTTGATAATTGGCTCTGGTCCCATTTTTTCGTCTTTTACAATGATATTGGCTGCTTTTGGTGCCAGCTCAAACCAGGTTTTGGTGTGCAGCAGGGCTGCCGCCAGAGTGATCAGGTTAATGATCACGATAACCGGGTTTTGTAAAAAGTCGACGAATCCCGCCCAGGCTTCCGGGCCATTTTTCAGGGCAAACAGCCCGAAAATCAGTTCAATGCTGAACCACACAGCCGGAACCGCCGTGCCTTCGCGCAGCATGTAAAAGCGATAAAACGGCAATTTTTTCCACCAGGTGGACGTCATTGGCCGTACATACGGTTTACGTTTAGTCGTCATGTTGCACTCCTTAGCGTGGTTTCAGGGTCGCGATAAGAAAGTCTTTCGAACTTTCTACTTTGCCCTGCTGAATGGCCGCAGCCGGATCGACGTGTTTCGGGCAGACTTCGGAGCAATAGCCCACGAAAGTACAGCTCCATACGCCGTTCTGGCTGTTCAACTGCGCCATACGCTCCTTCTTACCGTGGTCGCGGCTATCTTCGTTATAACGATGCGCCAGCGTAATGGCAGCCGGACCGATGAACTCTGGGTTCAGGCCAAACTGCGGGCACGCGGCGTAGCACAGACCACAGTTGATGCAACCGGAGAACTGGTGATACTTTGCCATCTGCGCCGGGGTCTGGATGTTAGTACCCTGATCCGCGGTGCGGGAGTTGCCGATGATGTACGGTTTGATCGCTTCCAGACTTTCGATGAAGTGGGTCATATCGACCACCAGATCGCGTTCAATCGGGAAGTTAGCTAACGCTTCAACCTTCATACCGTCGGTGTAATCACGCAGGAAGGTTTTACATGCCAGTTTTGGCACGTTGTTAACCATCATGCCGCAGGAACCACAAATCGCCATACGGCAGGACCAGCGGTAGCTCAGGTCCGGTGCCAGGTTGTCTTTGATGTAGCCCAGCGCATCCAGTAATGAGGTAGTTGCGTCATAAGGCACTTCATAGAATGCGCTATGCGGTGCGGTATCGACTTCCGGGTTATAGCGCACCACCTCAATTTTCAGGTTTTTCATCTCAGCCATTCGCCTTCTCCTTCTTATTGGCTGCTTCCGCCTTATCGGCTGCATCCGCTTCGCCACCGTAAACACGTTTAGCTGGCGGCAGCGTAGTAATCTTCACGTCGCTGTACTCCAGGCGAGTCGTGCCATCAGCATCGCGGAAGGCGAGGGTGTGTTTGAGGAAGTTGACGTCGTCACGCTCGGTGCAACCTTCGTCCAGACGCTGGTGCGCGCCGCGAGACTCTTTACGTGCCATTGCGGAGTGCGCCGTACATTCAGCAACGTTCAGACCGTGGCCCAGTTCAATGGTGTAGAGCAGGTCGGTGTTGAACACGCTGGAGGTGTCGGTGATGCGCACGCGCTTGAAGCGTTCCTGCAGCTCTGCCAGCTTGTCGATGGTTTTCTGCATCAGTTCCGGCGTACGGTAGATACCGCAACCTTCTTCCATTGCCAGGCCCATTTCGTCGCGGATCTTCGCCCAGTTTTCGCCGCCATCCTGGTTAACCAGATCTTTCAGATGTTGTTCAACGCCAGCTGCCTGCGCTTCAATTGCCGCTTCGTTGCCATTACCGGCAGTTGCTGCACGCTCTGTCGCTTGTTCACCGGCCAGACGGCCGAAGACCACCAGTTCCGCCAGCGAGTTGGAGCCCAGACGGTTCGCACCGTGCAGACCAACAGAGGAACATTCACCCACGGCGAACAGACCTTTAATGCGGGTTTCACAGTTCTGATCGGTTTCGATACCGCCCATGGTGTAGTGTGCGGTCGGACGTACCGGAATCGGTTCTTTAACCGGATCGACGCCAACGTACGCTTTCGCCAGTTCGCAGATGAACGGCAGACGTTCATGCAGTTTTTTCTCGCCGAGGTGACGCAGGTCGAGATAAACCACATCGCCACGTGGCGTGGAGATGGTGTTGCCTTTACGCCATTCGTGCCAGAAGGCCTGAGAAACTTTGTCGCGTGGACCCAGTTCCATATATTTGTTTTTCGGCTCGCCCAGCGGAGTTTCCGGGCCCATGCCGTAATCTTGCAGATAACGGTAGCCATTTTTGTTGACCAGAATACCACCTTCACCGCGGCAGCCTTCGGTCATCAGGATACCGGAACCTGGTAGACCGGTTGGGTGATACTGAACGAATTCCATGTCACGCAGCGGAACGCCGTGGCTTAACGCCATACCCATACCGTCACCGGTAACGATGCCGCCGTTGGTGTTGTAACGATAAACGCGACCCGCACCGCCGGTAGCCATAACGACCGCGTTAGCACGGATCTGCACCAGCGTGCCTTCCATCATGTTCATTGCTACCAGGCCGCGAACATGACCATCATCAACCAGAATATCCAGCACGAAATGTTCGTCAAAACGCTGGATCTGCGGGAATTGCAGAGAGGTCTGGAACAGCGTGTGCAGCATATGGAAGCCGGTCTTATCGGCGGCGAACCAGGTACGCTCGATTTTCATGCCGCCGAAGCGACGTACGTTGACGCTACCATCCGGGCGACGGCTCCATGGGCATCCCCACAGTTCCAGTTGGGTCATTTCGGTTGGGCAGTGGTGGACGAAATAATCCACGACATCCTGCTCACACAACCAGTCGCCACCCGCTACTGTATCGTGAAAGTGATATTCGAAGCTGTCATGATCCTGCGCGACAGCGGCGGAGCCCCCTTCTGCAGCAACGGTATGGCTACGCATCGGGTATACTTTTGAGATTAGTGCGATTTTTGCATTTGGATTTGCCTGCGCGGCAGCAATTGCAGCACGTAATCCCGCGCCACCGGCGCCTACAATGGCAAGATCGGCTTGAAAGGTTTGCACGACATTCCTCCAGATTGTTTTTATCCCACAGCCCCGTACTTCAGGGTAAGTGCCTGAAAGTTACGGTCTGCGAACGCTATTCCACTGCTCCTTTATAGGTACAACAGTATAGTCTGATGGATAAGTCTGAAATTTGACGAGATCGATTTTTTTAGTGCGCAAGAGGGCTAAATTATCACTGAAGATGATTAATTTAATTACTAAACCATCAGATCGTGCTTTTTTTAGTCACTGCCCACCGCTGTTTGATTCCTGCGTAAAATTTGTCTCGCCGTCGCGTTGCGAGTAGACTTCGTGCCCTTGTCAAAAACTGGAGATTTAACTATGAGCGAAACGGCATCCTGGCAGCCGAGCGCATCCATTCCTAACTTATTAAAACGCGCGGCGATTATGGCGGAGATCCGTCGTTTCTTTGCCGATCGTGGAGTGCTGGAGGTGGAGACGCCTTGTATGAGCCAGGCGACGGTAACCGATATTCATTTGGTCCCGTTTGAGACACGTTTCGTTGGCCCCGGGCATTCGCAGGGGATGAATCTCTGGTTAATGACCAGCCCGGAATACCATATGAAGCGCCTGCTGGTTGCTGGTTGTGGGCCGGTATTCCAGCTGTGCCGCAGCTTCCGTAATGAAGAGATGGGGCGTTATCACAACCCTGAGTTCACTATGCTTGAGTGGTATCGACCGCACTATGATATGTACCGGTTGATGAACGAGGTGGACGATCTCTTGCAACAGGTGCTGGACTGTCCGGCAGCAGAAAGCCTTTCTTATCAACAAGCTTTCTTGCGTTATCTGGAAATTGACCCGCTCTCTGCCGACAAAACGCAACTGCGGGAAGTGGCAGCGAAACTGGATTTGAGCAACGTTGCAGATACCGAAGAAGACCGCGACACGTTGCTACAATTGCTGTTTACCTTTGGCGTAGAGCCAAATATTGGTAAAGAAAAACCGACCTTTGTGTACCACTTTCCAGCCAGCCAGGCATCACTGGCGCAAATCAGTACCGAAGATCATCGGGTCGCTGAACGCTTTGAGGTTTATTATAAAGGTATTGAGCTGGCGAATGGTTTCCATGAATTGACGGATGCCCGTGAGCAGCAACAACGCTTTGAACAAGATAACCGTAAGCGCGCGGCGCGCGGTTTGCCGCAGCACCCCATTGACCAGAATCTGATTGAAGCCTTGAAAGTCGGTATGCCTGACTGTTCCGGCGTGGCATTAGGCGTTGATCGTCTGGTGATGTTGGCGCTGGGCGCGGAGACACTGGCTGAAGTCATCGCCTTTAGCGTTGACCGGGCATAATTCTGAAAAATTACTGAATTAACCGCGAAGAATGGCGTGATAAGCGCCATTCTGTAGCATATGTTTTCATTTTTCCGCTAAAGGCCACAATTTAAGACTGGATATTTGATATCATCCAGGTATCAATTCTGTATTGGTTTTTACGCTGCCCGCTCAATGTTGGGCAGTGCAGTTCAGTGGGCGCGTTTTATACACGCGCTGAAATGAAGGATGGTTTCATGCCTCACACGATAAAAAAGATGAGTCTGATAGGACTCATATTGATGATCTTTACTTCCGTATTTGGATTTGCCAATAGCCCATCGGCTTATTACTTAATGGGTTATAGTGCGATTCCCTTTTATATATTTTCTGCATTGTTATTCTTTATTCCATTCGCCTTAATGATGGCTGAAATGGGAGCTGCTTATCGCAAAGAAGAAGGCGGTATCTATTCCTGGATGAATAATAGTGTCGGACCACGTTTTGCCTTCATTGGTACGTTTATGTGGTTTTCCTCTTATATCATCTGGATGGTGAGTACCTCCGCGAAAGTTTGGGTACCGTTCTCAACATTCCTCTATGGTAGCGACATGACCCAGCACTGGCGTATTGCTGGACTGGAGCCTACGCAGGTGGTTGGTCTGCTGGCAGTGGCATGGATGATTCTGGTCACCGTCGTTGCTTCAAAGGGGATTAATAAAATTGCCCGCATTACTGCGGTGGGCGGTATTGCAGTAATGTGTCTGAATTTAGTATTGCTGTTAGTAAGCATTACTATTTTGTTATTAAATGGTGGGCATTTCGCGCAGGATATTAATTTCCTGACATCACCGAATCCAGGTTATCAGTCCGGTCTGGCAATGCTATCTTTTGTGGTATTTGCTATTTTTGCCTATGGCGGAATTGAAGCGGTTGGTGGTCTGGTCGATAAAACGGAAAATCCAGAAAAGAACTTTGCCAAAGGTATTGTTTTTGCCGCTATTGTTATTTCAATCGGTTATTCGCTGGCAATATTTTTATGGGGTGTCAGCACAAACTGGCAGCAGGTATTAAGTAATGGTTCCGTTAACCTCGGCAATATTACCTATGTGCTGATGAAGAGCCTCGGGGTGACGCTGGGTAACGCACTGCATTTGTCACCTGAAGCGTCATTGTCGCTGGGCGTATGGTTTGCGCGTATTACCGGACTTTCGATGTTCCTCGCTTATACCGGTGCGTTCTTTACGCTTTGCTATTCACCGCTGAAAGCCATCATCCAGGGGACGCCGAAAGCGTTGTGGCCGGAACCGATGACGCGCCTGAATGCGATGGGGATGCCGTCTATCGCCATGTGGATGCAGTGCGGGCTGGTTACTGTCTTCATCCTGCTGGTTTCGTTTGGCGGTGGCACCGCATCGGCGTTCTTTAACAAGCTGACGTTGATGGCGAACGTGTCTATGACACTTCCTTACCTGTTCCTCGCGCTGGCTTTCCCGTTCTTTAAAGCACGTCAGGATCTCGACAGACCGTTTGTGATTTTCAAAACGCATTTGTCGGCAATGATTGCGACGGTGGTTGTCGTACTGGTGGTGACATTTGCGAACGTCTTCACCATCATTCAACCTGTGGTTGAGGCCGGAGACTGGGACAGCACATTGTGGATGATTGGCGGCCCTGTCTTCTTCTCGCTGTTAGCGATGGCGATTTACCAGAACTATTGCAGTCGCATGGCGAACAAACCTGAGTTAGCTCTCGACTGATCATATGAAATCCTGCAACTCATCGTCTCTCCGGCGATGAGTTGTCAGGAAGTAATGCGTATGGATGATACTCTCCGGGGCCAGTGATAACTGAAGATGATGTTAAGCTGCTAAATGAGCCACGTTGACATCATTTGGCAGCTTCATGCATTACAAACTTCCCGCCTGACGACCTTTGCCCGCAGAAGTTAATGTTCTCCCCGTTTGTTTACCGTTGAGGCTTTCCAGACGCATCTGGAAGGGCGGGAATGGCATATCGATACCGTGGGCATGGAAGCCTGCCAGAATTAGCTGGTGAATCTCATGGCGTAGCGGCATACGGTGACCCATCTCAGCGGCGTAAATACGCAGCTCGAAAATCTGAATCCCCTGTTGCAGATCCACCAGGAAGACTTCCGGTGCCGGGTTGTCGATCACCAGCGAGCAGCGACGCGCTGCGGTGAGCAGGATTTCCGTCACTTCTTCACTGTTGGCATCGGCAGGGGCCGGAATCGTCAACACCACGCGCGTGACCGAGTCAGAGAGCGACCAGTTGATAAACTGCTCGGTAATAAACGCCTTGTTCGGCACGATTATCTCTTTACGGTCCCAGTCGCTGATGGTGGTGGCGCGGGTGTTAATTTTCGTCACGCTACCGGTGAGATCGCGAATTGTCACCGTATCGCCAATGCGAATCGGTTTTTCGAACAGGATAATCAGACCAGAGATAAAGTTGGCGAAAATTTCCTGCAAACCAAAACCGAGACCAACACCGAGCGCGGCAACCAGCCACTGCAATTTCGACCACTCAATACCAATCATTGAGAAGCCGACCAGCCCGCCAATCAGCATCAGCAGATATTTGGTGATGGTGGTGATGGCGTAGCCCGTACCCGGCGTTAAATCCAGGTGCTGCAAAATCGCCAGTTCCAGCAGCGCTGGCAGGTTGCGCACCAGCTGCGTGGTGATGATAAACACCAGAATGGCAATCAGCACCGCACCGAGGGTAATCGGCTCCAGACTTTCTACGCCCTGTACCGTGGAAGTGACATCCCACAGAGAAATATTTTCAAGGAAGCCGAAAGCGGAATGGATTTCTGACCACAGCACAATGACCGAAAGCAGGGCGATCAACATCAAAATTGAGCGCACCAGCCGCAAGGATTGCGCACTGATGGCATCGAGATCGACTTCGCTTTCATCGACTTCAATTGCCCCTTCCGGGCTACTGTGATGATGCGCTTCCTCTTCGCCACGCGCGCGTTGCGCTAACATCTCTGCCCGGCGATGCTTCGCCCGGTCAAACGCCAGCCTGCGGCGTTGGATCAGCATCCAGCGGCGGATAACGTGATAAACCACCAGTAGCAGGAACCAGATGGCAACCGAGGTTTCAAGCCTCGCTAACAGCGCCTGTGCCGTTGCCAGATAACCCACCGCCGACGCCAGAATAGCGACCAGCGGTGCGCTAATCATCATGTTCCACAGCATATGGTTGGTAATGTTGTCGCCGCTGCCCTCTTTGTTGAGATACAGTGGGATCCCGGCCTTTTTCAGGCTGAGGGTGACCACCGCCAGCGCACCGCAAATGAGGATAAAGCAAAGCCGTCCCAGCGAACCGGAAAATTCGCGGTCGTCGAGGTTATCGAACATCATCAGCGCCATAATCAGTGGCACAATAAGCCCGATGCTCATCAGGTAGTAGCGCATCCCACGGGAAACCCGTTCGCGCGGCCAGCCAAAATGAGCGATAAACAAGCCGTTCGGGCGGGCAAAGGTGGCGCAAATCATCACTACCCACAGCAGCGGCACTGTGGCCGTTACGCCATCACCAATCGCGACCGCCAGCGGATAAGGCCACGCCTCGCGCAAGCCGTAACCCAGTGTCATCCACAGCACAGGCAGCGGTGACGCGACGAGAATCGACCAGAAAAGAGTGCGCAACGGCAGCCAGAAGTGATCCTGAGTCACTTTGCCGACTTTCGCCGCCGAACGTTCAAGAAAACGGGTGAAATAGCGGCGCGAGTAAATACTGCAACCGACCAGAATCAACGCGCCAAACAGCGGCAAAATCGTCTCTTTACTGGTCAGCATCATCACACTGGCTTTGCCCAACTGACTGAAGGTGTCCAGCGAAATGAGACGACGCAGATCCTGGGCGATTTCCAGCGGCCAGGCGATGGTCATCGGGCGCACGTCAGAGGTCCAGAACAGATAGCGATGCGTCGCTTCATTCACCTCTTTCAGCGCATCCTCAAGTTGCCCGTTGGAGACTTTCAGCTTGGTCAGTTCCAGCAGTAGCGTGTCTCCACCCTGCAACAATGAGTTCAGCAACTCACGCTGAGTGCGTAGCTGTGCTTCCAGAATACGGTTTTGCTCGGCGGTCAGCGGCTGACCGTCGGCCTGATGAATTTGCCTTAGCTGCGGCTGTTTATTAAGCAGATCCTCATAACGTAACCGTTGCACACGCAACTGCGCCATTTCGGTATCAAGCTGTTGTGGTTTCGGCATTTCCGGCAGCCGTGCCACCTGCGCCCGCAACGCTTCGCCGAGCAGGTTGGACGAGCCCAGCCATTGCGACTGTTCACGCAGCGTATTCAACGCCTGCCGGACCTGTAACGTCTGGCTGGCAGCCTGACGCTGTTGCGAGGCAACGAGATCCATCCGCTGCGCCTGTTGATTCAGCGCTGCCGATAGTTCGCGGTTAATTTTGAATTGCGCGACGATATCTTTCGGCAAATCGGCACTGTTTTCTGCCAGTAATTCGGTACTTTCCAGCGCCCGCTCCGCCTCAAGCTGACGTTGGCTGTTCAACTGATTACGTAAGGCCTGCAAATATGCATCCAGTTGCTGGCTCTCTTTTTCCGCCAGCTCTGAGCGTAAGCGCGCTAATTCCTGGCGGTTATTGGCGGACAGCTGCGCCAGTTCCAGTTCATCGACGAGCGCTTTCAGGCGTGCGGAGTCAGACTGCAACGCGAAATTTTGTGCCTGATTGAGCGGGGAATTGCCGGTAAGCGTCCCCAGGCGGCGCTCGATTTCATTTAACTGACGGCGGGCATCGGTTTGCTGTTGCGGCAGTTGATTCAGCGAATCGGCAATCTCGCGGGCGCGTTCCTGCTCTTGCTGGGCCTGACGGCTTTTATCCAGCAACTGGCTGCTGACCTGGAGAATTTCCTGATTCAGCGCGTCGGTAGACATTCCCGGTGACACGCTGCGCGGCTCGTCACGCATGTTGTTTAATTGCGCGCGCAGAGTAGCGGAGAGTTTCGGATAATTATCAATGACTTCTTGATATTGCTTGATGCGCTCAAGGGAACCTTTTCGTTCCTCAAGCGCATTTAAGGCAGACTGGAGCGCCTCTACGACTTCCGGTTGCGCGGGTTTCGCCGCTTTTGCCTGCTCCAGTTCTTGTGAGATTTGTTTGCTATCGGGGGCCGTCGCGGCGTACGCCCCCCAACTGAGGCACCAGGCCATCAGAAAAGTGATAATCAGGCGCACGTCAGCGTTTCCTTTGATGGATTAGACCTGGTCTTTTTTATCGTCAACCAATGGGCTGGCGTCGTGTTCTGCTTCGATCTCTTCAGCAGGAAGCGGGGCGGGTTCAGCGTCTGGCGTAACAAAGGTTTCGGTAGATACTGCCAGCGGCTGGCCAATTTTCGTGACAGACAGGCTTTCCAGTTGCTCAACCAGATTCACTTTACCCGGTGCAAACAGGTTGATAACGGTGGAACCGAGTTTAAAGCGACCCATTTCCTGGCCTTTCAGCAGTGCCACAGAACCGTCGTTTTCCCCGGCAGGCCAGGTCCAGCGCTTGATGATACCTTCGCGCGGCGGCGTAATGGTGCCCGCCCAGACCGTCTCAATGCTGCCAACAATCGTCGCTCCGACCAGAATCTGCGCCATTGGGCCAAATTCGGTATCGAACAGGCAGATCACGCGTTCGTTACGGGCAAACAGATTCGGCACGTTCTGAGCGGTGAGATGGTTAACGGAAAAGAGATCGCCCGGCACGTAGATCATCTCACGCAGAATACCGTTGCACGGCATGTGTACGCGGTGGTAGTCACGCGGGGAGAGGTAAGTGGTCACAAACGTACCGTTGCGGAACAGGTCCGCCATCAGATAGTTGCCTGCCAGCAGGGCTTCGAGGCTGTAGTTGTGGCCTTTGGCTTGCAGGATTTTATCTTCTTCGATTTTACCCAACTGGCTGATAACGCCATCGGCAGGCATGACCAGTACATTCGGATCGGTATCGATTGGGCGTACTTCGTCACGCAGCGGACGGACAAAGAATTCGTTAAAGGTGCGGTAGCTGGCGGTATCCGGCTTTTGCGCCTCTTTCATGTCGACCTTGTAGTATTTAACGAACAGATCGATAACCAGTTTTGTCAGCCATCCTGCCCGCTTGCTTGCGCCCCAACCCGCCAGGCGAGTAAGCCATAGTTTCGGCAGAATGTACTGTAGCGAAAGTTTAAATGAATTTAACAAGGTAGCCTCCAGGCCATTGTTTTGTCGTTCCTGATCCGGCCAACATGCCGGATCCTGAAAAAAAGGGACGATTCTAACGACGGTTAGCTTAATTGTCAGTCATCCGTATCAGAAAAGTTTTTACGCGTTTTTACCTGCGCCATGCTTTCCAGAATACGGTGATAGTTTTCGAAACGGGTTTCCGCGATTTTCCCTTCCTCAACCGCTTCCCGGATAGCGCAGCCCGGATCGGTATCGTGTTTGCAATCGCGATATTTACACAGACCTAAATAGTCATGGAATTCGACAAAGCCCTGAGTGATTTGTTCCGGCTCCAGGTGCCAGAGGCCGAACTCACGCACTCCTGGGGAGTCAATCACATCACCGCCGTGCGGGAAGTGATACAGCCGAGCGGCGGTCGTGGTGTGCTGACCGAGACCCGAGTTGTCAGAGACATCGTTGGTCAGGATCTCTTTTTGCAGCCCCAGCAGCGCGTTCAGCAGGCTGGATTTGCCGACGCCAGACTGCCCGGCAAAAATGCTGATACGTCCGGTCAACGCCTCTTCCAGCGGTTTCAGCCCATCCTGAGTATGGCTGGAAACCATCAATACGCGATAACCGATATTGCGGTAGATATCCATCTGCTCGTTGACGAACTTCATACCTTCGTCGTCCAGCAGGTCTATCTTGTTGAGCACAATAATCGGCTCAATCTGCAAGGTTTCGCAGGCCACCAGGTAACGGTCGATAATATTGAGCGACAGCTCCGGCAAAATGGCGGAGACAATGACAATCTGGTCGATGTTGGCGGCAATAGGTTTCACGCCATCGTAGAAGTCCGGGCGCGTTAACACTGAAGTGCGCTCATGCACCGCTTCCACGATCCCTTTGACATTTACGCCTTCCGCCGCCGGTTTACCCGGACGCCAGACTACGCGGTCGCCGGTCACCAGCGAACGGATGGTACGGCGAATATTGCAGCGGTGAACGTCGCCATCTGCGGATTCCACATCAGCGTGCATACCAAAGCGGCTGATGACGATACCTTCATCAGGCTCGCCAAACAGATTGTCGTCGTAGTCGGGCTTCTCCTTAGACGTTTTAAGACGACGCTGGTGATTGGCGTTCACGCGGCGCTGCTGGCCTTTGGAGAGTTTATTTTTACTCAATCGTACAGACTCCTGGTCGCCCCTGATGGGCAAAACATCTATGATACACGCAATTGTGGATCAATATAGTCACTGTGAATGGGTGGAAAATAGCATGAGTGCCAATGAAAACAACCTGATTTGGATCGATCTTGAGATGACCGGTCTGGATCCCGAGCGCGATCGCATTATTGAGATTGCCACGCTGGTGACCGATGCCAACCTGAATATTCTGGCAGGAGGGGATAAAATCGTCATCCAGCGTCAGGGAGCCGTCGGCATGGCGATCGCTGATACGGCAAAGCGGGAGCGTAATATAGGCGCTCATATCTTCTGCACCGCTCATAATGCGCGGCGTCAGTTGACCCAGCGTCAGTGTTCGCGCGTCACCTTCTTCTGAATGCAGATCCCGGACATCGGCATAATTCAGCCGGTAACGCCCGATTCGCCGTCCGTCGCTGATTTCATTTCTCACATCACTGGCGACCGGCAGAGCAAGGTAAATATTGCGGCTTCTTTCGTCCGGAAAATTTTGCGGGTGCAGCGGATCGGGCAGTGCGTCCTGGTCGGGGATAGAAAAGACGGTGCCGTCGGGCAGTGTGCCTGACGCGCTGTCAATCATGATCTTACCCTGCGCCAGCAGTTCATTGTTGAGGGTGAGTTCGGTAAATCCCCAGGATAAATCATTCATGGCCCGGAAACGCTGGTTATCCAGGTAGTCGTTGTAACGCTGCTGTTGCTGGAAATGGTGTGGGCGCATCAGCATCCCTTCCTGCCACATCACCTTGTTGCGGGTGGTTGCCATAATTATTCATCCTCTTTTTTCATTTCGATGCTGCTTTGACGTACATGCACCAGCAGGCGGTAATGGTGGCCGGTTCCTTCCACCGTCTCGATTTGTTTCCATTCAGTGGCCTGGTCATCGGAGAAATAGGCCACGACACCAATAAACTGCGTTTTCTCATCCAGCTTTACCGGCGGCAGGGTTTTGATGGTGTCCGGCAACAGGTTGAAATCCTGGTGGTAGATATAGTTTTTACCCAGCACATCCGGTATCGGCGTACTGGCTATCTGGTCATAGTCGGCTGCCAGCAATTTTGAGTCGTCAGTCAGGTACACCAGTTGCACATCCACGGCGGCTGATTCACCCTCCGCATTAGTATTGGTGTCCGGTTCGGTCAGCAGGGTGACGGTTATTTCCGAAGGTTGCTCCTTCAGGCTCCCGACCTGGATATCCGGGTTTTTGATCACCTCACTGATTTTTTTCGCCGTTTCGCAGCCGGTTAATATGACGCACATCAGCACGCAGGCCAGAAACGCCTTCCTGTTCATGCTTCCGGCTCCCGCTGTTTTTCACGAAGCACCCGGTCATAGACCTGGGCGTAGACCTCGTTAAACAGCATCTCAAACCCCTGCTGGCGATCGGAGGCCAGCTCTTCGTAATAATGGCTGTACATTTGCCATGCTCCGGCATCATCCAGCGGCTGGCGCAGTTCATGGCTGCGGCGGGACTGCACAAAGCGGCGCAGCAGATTTT
>OGYQ01001345.1_pt1 | contig 13298 bp, 14 predicted proteins | sample 1576641 | NCBI WGS metagenome assembly OGYQ01 (sample SAMEA3541476, study PRJEB24748) | human gut metagenome | biome: human gut; feature: human-associated habitat; material: faeces | place: China | collected 2012
CGTCGACGGCGTAGTGGCCGACAAAGCTGAGCAGACGGATGTGACCTTCACCCGGACAGTCAACCAGCTCCTTGGCGGTGGGCTGACCGTTCTCCGCGGTGACGATCAAAAACTGCTGGCAGACGCCGAGATCGGAAGCGACCACGCCGTCCGCGTAAGCGATGGCAATTTTCATAACGGATATCCTTTCTGCACGGAAAACCTGTGATTAGAGCAGCTTTTCCAGCATAGCGGTTGCGCCCTGGAGCGACTCGGGCAGTTTGGCATCCTCGATGCAGCCAGCGTCGACTGCCTCAGCCAGCTTGGGATCGATGGGCAGCTTTGCCAGTACCGGCACGCCGTACTGTGCAGCGACTTCCTCGACACGGCTCTTGCCAAAGACCTCGATGTGCTTACCGCAGTCGGGGCACTCGATGTAGCTGTAGTTCTCGATGACACCCAGTACCGGAATGTTCATCATCTGCGCCATCTTGACCGCCTTGCCCACGATCATGGAAACCAGATCCTGCGGCGAGGTCATGACGATGATGCCGTCGATGGGCAACGACTGGAATACGGTCAGCGGTACGTCGCCGGTTCCGGGAGGCATATCGACGAACATAAAGTCTACATCCTGCCAGATGACGTCGGACCAGAACTGCTTGACGGTCTCAGCGATGATGGGACCGCGGTAGATAACCGGGTCATCGGCGTGGGGCAGCAGGAAGTTAATGGAAATCATGTCGATACCGGTCGACGAGGTCTTGGGGTAAATACCCTCCTCGCAGCCCTCGAGCTCACCCGTCACGCCGAAGGCCTTGGGGATAGAAGGACCGGTGATGTCAGCGTCCAGAATGGCGCTGTGGTAACCGCGGCGGGTCATGGAGACCGCCAGCATGGACGTAACCAGCGACTTGCCGACGCCGCCCTTACCCGAAACAACGCCGATCACCTTGCGGACGGTGGACAGCTTGTTGGGGGCAACCTGCAGGCTTTTGGGCTCGCCGCAGTTCGAAGAACAGGATTCGCAGTTGTGCGAACAACCCATAGTAAACAACTCCTAACGGTTTTAATGATTGTAGATAGAACTATTATACTGCACCTTTTGTCGATTATCAATGCGAAAGTGCACAGAACGACTCAGATGCCGAATTCCGGCGCGTACTGCATGACGCCGGACAGGGCAGGCGCGTCCGGGCGCAGCCGGATGGCCATAAAATTTTCGTCCGGCACGTCAAAGGGCGCACGGATACCGAGTGCACGCGCGGGCTGGTATCCGAAACGCGGGTAATAGGTTTCGCTGCCCAGTACGACCGACCAGTCATAACCGCGCGCGGCGATCAGGCGATGGCCTTCGCGCACGAGTGCCGAGCCGATGCCCTGACGCTGGCAGTCGGGATGGACGGCCAGGGGCGCGAGCGCCGCGACCGGATGGGTGCCGACCGTGGCGGGAGAAAACAGAATATGTCCCACGATCTCATTATCCTGCACGGCGACCAGAGACAGTGCACAGTGACCGCCGGCGCGCAGGGCGTCGACCAGATCTTGTTCGGTGCCGTCGCTGTGCGCTGCACTGGCAAACGCGAGCGTCACCAGCTGGTGAATGGCCGGCAAGTCGGCAGGGGTTTCGGGACGGATTAACATAAAATATCCTCCTGTGCGTTGAGATAAGAAAACCGCCCGGATTATTCGGGGCGGTTTTGGCGGCTGTTGCGCTCGGCGTGGTCGCGGATGCGCGCAAAGGTTTCCTCGCTGAGGATGTGTTCGATTTTGCAGGCATCCTGTTCGGCGATGTCGTGCGGGACACCGATTGTCGTCAGGTATTCGGTCAGCAGGGTGTGACGCTCGTAGATCTTGTCGGCGATCTCGCGTCCCTGCTCGGTCAGCTCGATCAGACCGTGGGGTTTTACGATGATATAACCGTTTTCACGCAGACGCTTCATCGCGGTGGATACACTGGGTTTGGAGAAACCCAGATCGGTTGCGATATCGATCGAACGCACCGAACCGTTTCGGAGCGTCAGCCGCAGGATGGTTTCCAGATAGTCCTCGGCGGATTTTTGGATGCGCAAGGTTTTGGCCCTCCATTCCGTAGCATCCCTTCCGGGAAAAGTCTTCTCATATATGGTAGCATATTATACGCAAATTTGCAATTTTTTCAGCCCGATCTATTGACAGAATAAGTTAGTTATGGTAAACTGTGCATTGCAAAGGTTAGAAAGGACTAACTTATGATGGATACAGAAAAGGAGAACGCGCTTATGCCGCTTACATTCGCAAAGCCGGGACATACCGGTGTGATTCAGCGCATCCTAGGTAAGGATGAAGCACGCCGTCATCTGGAGTCGCTTGGGTTCGTGGTTGGTGCCGCGGTATCCGTGGTCGCAGAACGCGGCGGTAACCTGATCCTGCAAAGCCAGTTCTATTGCTTTCTTCATATCTTCCACACACCGCGTCGCGCATCTTGATTGCCTGAGTTTTTTAGAATTTCGCATACGATCACAAAGCTAAGGAGGGGAAAACACGATGAAGAGCCTGGAACAGGTAAAGCCGGGTGAGACGGTATCGGTTGTCCGTCTGCATGGCGAAGGCCCGATTAAGCGCCGCATCATGGACATGGGCATCACCAAGGGTGTGACCGTTTTTGTCCGCAAGGTCGCGCCGCTCGGCGATCCCATGGAAATCACCGTGCGCGGCTACGAGCTGTCTCTGCGCAAGGCAGACTGCGCCGCCATCGAAGTACAGTAACATCGTTTTCCTCTATAATTCCCATCGGATGCAGCCCGCCGTGTGCGGCTGCCTCTTTTTGCGGCATGGGTTAGCGGAGGCAAACAATTAGAGAAAACAAACCAAATCGGAAACAATGAGGGAGGTTTCAGCTATGGGGATGAAAATCGCGCTGGCGGGCAACCCGAACTGTGGCAAGACCACACTGTTCAATGCCCTGACCGGTGCAAGTCAGCACGTCGGCAACTGGCCCGGCGTCACCGTTGAAAAAAAGGAAGGTAAGCTGCGCGGTCACGGGGACGTGATCATTCAGGACTTGCCGGGCGTTTATTCGCTTTCGCCGTACACGCTTGAGGAGGTTGTAACCCGTGACTATCTGGTCACCGAGCAGCCCGACGCGATTCTGAACATCATCGACGCGTCCAACCTCGAGCGCAACCTGTATCTGACCACCCAGCTCATGGAACTGGGTCTGCCGGTCGTCATCGCACTCAATATGATGGACGTGGTACGCCGTCAGGGCGGTTCCATCCAGTCGAGCGCACTGTCGCAGGCACTGGGCGTGCCGGTCATCGAGATCAGTGCACTCAAGGGCGAAAACTGTGTCGAGGCCGCGCTGGAAGCCGTGCGTGCGGCAAAGAGCCGTCAGGCGGCAAAGCCGGTCACCTTCGGCAAGGACATCGAACACGCGCTGGAGCAGATCGGCATGCAGGTGAGCGGCCACTGTCAGCCGTCGCATAACCGCTGGTACGCCGTCAAGCTGTTCGAGCGCGACGCACGCACCGAACTGCCGCTCGGCCAGATGGCAAAGGACACCATCGAGGCGTACATCAAGACCGTAGAGGACGCGCAGGACGACGATGCCGAGAGCATCATCACCAACGCTCGCTACGAGTGCGCAGCCAAGCTGGCGCACGCCGCCGGCCGCGAGGGCAAGGTGCATAAGCTGACCGGCAGCGACAAGATCGACCAGATCGTCACCAACCGCTGGCTCGGTTTCCCGATCTTCGTGGGCATTATGTTCCTGGTTTACTATCTGTCCATCTCCACCGTTGGCACCATGATGACCGACTGGGTCAACGATGTGCTGTTCGGTGAGATCATCCCGCCGGCTGTCGAGGGCTGGCTGGCCGCAGCTGCAACCCCGGAATGGCTGAACGGTCTGGTGCTCGACGGCATCGTCGCCGGTGTCGGCTCGGTTCTGGGCTTCCTGCCGCAGATGATGGTACTCTTCCTGTGCCTGGCCTTTCTGGAGGACTGCGGCTACATGGCGCGTATCGCCTTCCTGATGGATCGTATTTTCCGTCGCTTCGGCCTGTCCGGCAAGTCGTTCATTCCCATGCTCATCGGCACGGGCTGCGGCGTACCCGGCATCATGGCTTCCCGTACCATCGAAAACCAGCGTGACCGCCGCATGACGGTCATCACGACGACCTTTATCCCGTGCTCGGCTAAGCTGCCGGTTATCGCGCTCATCGCGGGCGCACTCTTCGGCGGCGCATGGTGGGTCGGCCCGTCGGCGTACTTCGTCGGCGTTGCTGCAATCATCTGCTCGGGCATTATCCTCAAGAAGACCCGCCTGTTTGTCGGCGATCCGGCACCGTTTGTCATGGAGCTGCCCGCATACCACTGGCCCAGCCTCAAGGGCGTGCTGCGCCACATGTGGGAGCGTGCCGTTGCCTTCATCAAGAAGGCCGGAACGGTCATTTTTCTGGCGGTTACCCTTATCTGGTTCCTTCAGACCTTTAACTTCCGTCTGGAAATGGTCGAACAGAATGAGTCCATCCTGGCATCCATCGGCAACGTGCTCGCACCCATCTTCGCACCGCTCGGCTGGGGCGATTGGCGTGCAGCGGTCGCGGCCATCAGCGGCCTGATCGCAAAGGAGAACGTCGTCGGTACGCTGGGCGTGCTGTTCGGCTTTGCCGAGGTCGCCGAGGATGGCGTAGAAATCTGGGGCACCATGCAGCAGGTATTCACGCCGGTTGCGGCATACTCTTTCCTGGTCTTCAACCTCCTGTGCGCACCCTGCTTTGCTGCGATCGGTGCAGTCCGTCGTGAGCTGGGCGGCAAGTGGACGCTGATTGCCGTCGGCTATCAGTGCCTGCTCGCGTACATGGTCTCTCTGTGTATTTATCAGTTCGGCGCACTGCTGACCGGCGCGGCTTCGTTCGGTGTCGGCACGGTCGCTGCGATCATCATTCTGGTCGTCTTCCTGTACCTGCTGTTCCGTCCGCAGCCTAAGCCTGAGTCCAAGCTGCGCCGCGCGGCGGTCAAGGCATAAGGAAAGACCGACCGGGGAAAGGCGGTTTCTGTTATGAATTTACCAACCATTCTGGTCATTTTAGTGCTCGTCATCGCGGTCGTGCTGGCCGTGCGCAGCATCGTAAAGGATAAGAAAAAGGGCGGTTGTTCTGGCTGCTCGGGCGGCTGTTCCTGTTCCGGCCATTCCCATGGCGGCGGATGCTGCCATTAACCCTTGACCCACTTTGATTCCCTTTTTATATTCTCATGACTCCGCTGGGGCCGGTACCAATCAGGTGCCGGCCCTGACGCATTTCTCTGGGAGAATCCCGGAGAGAAATGATAAAAGGTTGTGAAATGCACAAAAAGGTGGTATAATAAAAGATAACTTGCATCCGAGAATCAACCGGAGAGAGAGGAGCTATACCAAGATGAAGAGAACTTTTTGGAAACGTGCAGCAGCCGGCGTGCTGGCAGCCGTGATGGCACTGAGCCTGACCGCATGCGGGGGTAAGGAGACCGTAGAGGCAGCAAGCGAGGAAGAGAAGAACGCGGTTGTACTGACCGTGGACGGCGTGGACTTCACCGCGGAGGAGTACGCGGTTTCGTTCTTATATAATCAGAACCGTCTGGACAGCATGCTGTCGATGTACGGTCAGCAGACCTCGGCGGACGTGACCGACGAGGCCGACCGTCAGACGTACAGCGATAACATTGCCACGCTGGCAAAGCAGCAGCTGACCTACATGGCCGTGTGCGAAAAGCAGATGGAAGCGCAGGGCCTGACCGTCGAGGACAGCGATATCGATGTACAGATGGCCGAGTTTGAGGAGCAGATGGGCGGCGCCGATCAGGTTGACGAATATCTCAAGGGCGTAGGCCTGACCCGCGAGCAGTACAGCGATCTGGCACGTCTGAACGTCATGATCAGCAAGCTGCGTGCAGCATATCTGGAAGCCAACCCGAACGCTGCCCGCGAGCGCTTTGACCAGACTTATATGCGATGCAAGCACGTTCTGATTAAGACCGTTGATGACGATAACAACGAGCTGGAAAATCAGGACGAGCTCAAGGCCAAGGCTGAGGAAGTCGCTTCCCGTGCCAAGGCAGGCGAGGACTTTGACGCGCTCATCAAGGAGTACAACGAAGACCCCGGCATGGAGAGCAGCCCGGACGGCTATGTCTTTACCGAGGGTGAGATGGTCGACGAGTTCTATCAGGGCACCAAGGCACTGGAAGTCGGCGGTATTTCCGACCCGATCAAGTCGAGCTATGGCTGGCACATCATCCAGCGTCTGCCGCTGCGCGATGAGGACTTCACCGCAAAGCAGGCAACCGTAGAGGAAGCACTGTTCTCCGAGCAGGCCGAGGCCTGGCAGCAGGCAGCCGAGGTCACGGAGGGCGATAAGCTGTCCGAGATCAATCTGGATACGGCCAAGAGCTACGTGCAGTAACCCGCGTTCGGACGCGCAGAGGAGGGGGAAAGCATGAAGCGTAAGGCGTTCCGTGCGGCGCTGCCGTACACCATACCGATCTGTGTGGGCTTTCTGTTTTTGGGGATGTCCTACGGGTTTCTGATGAAGAGTCAGGGCTTTTCGGTGATTTATCCGATGCTCATGAGCCTGTTCATCTTTGCAGGTTCGATGGAGTTTGTCACTGTGAGTCTGCTCCTGTCAGCGTTTCAGCCCTTCCACGCCTTTGTTTTGGCGCTCATGGTCAACGCGAGACACCTGTTTTACGGCATTTCCATGCTGGAAAAGTTCAAAAACACCGGATGGAAGAAATTTTATCTGATTTTCGGCATGTGCGACGAGTCGTTCACCATCAACTGCACGGTCGAGCCGCCCGAGGGCGTCGATCGGGGCTGGTTTATGTTCTTTGTCACCCTGCTCAACCATCTGTACTGGGTGGGCGGGGCGACTCTGGGCGCACTGCTGGGCTGCGTCGTCCAGTTTGACACAACCGGACTGGAATTTGTCATGACCGCGCTGTTTGTGGTCATGTTCATCGGCCAATGGGAGCAGAACCCCGACCACAGACCGGCACTGACCGGTCTGGGCTGCTCGCTCCTGTGCCTGTTGGTCTTCGGCGCATCGTCCTTCATCCTGCCCGCTATGGCACTCATTATCCTGTGCTTTACCCTGACCCGCCCCAAGACCACGCGGAAGGAGGCAGCCGGATGACGACGACACAGAGTATTCTGACCGTTTTGGCCGTCGTGCTGGGCACGATGGCGACCCGTTTTCTGCCCTTTCTGATCTTTCCTGAGGGCAAAAAACCACCGGCATTCATCAGTTATCTCGGTACCGTCCTGCCTTACGCCGTCATCGGTCTGCTGGTCGTGTACTGTTTGAAAGATGCCGTGTTCACCAATCTGCACGGCCTGCCTGAACTGATCGCGATTGCGTTCATCGTGGTGCTGCATAAGTGGCGGCATAATACCTTGCTCAGTATCGCCGCGGGTACCGTGCTGTATATGGCACTCGTGCAGACCGTGTTTGCCTGAAAATCCTACATAGCTGAAAGAAAGCTTGGTCTCATTGAAGCTTTCGCTCACCTTGCGGAACCAGAAAAGGCCCCCTGTGGGGCGTTTTCCCGCAAGGCTGTGGCCGACTTGTTCGGCCAAGGCCCTAACACGCGGGCACCGTTGCCCTGAGTCGCTCTCCGGCCCGTAGGTCACTATCCTTATTCCCGCGCTGTGCGCGGATAAAACGAGTGGGCGGCAAGACCCTATTTTGTATCCCTCGCAACGCTTATGGCCCATCTATCCCCCTCGCTCTTACCAAAACCTGACAAGAATCTTTCTGTCTCAGCAATTTTTACAAACTAGACATGAAATTGAGTGGGCTACATATTGAAAAACTACCAAAAAGATGGTAAAGTGATAGTATCGTTTGATGGATTAGTCCATGAAAGCGTAAAAATATCTTCCCCTTGTTTCGGGAATGCAATCAGGATGCGGAAACTATGCTCAAACGCTTGCAGCTCAGCCAATTTCAAGACTTTTGGACCCCTCTTTCTACCCGCCCTCAGCCCGGTGTCTACTTCTGCCGTGCGGCGGGTTATAGTCCTGCCTTGGAACAGTTCATCGAGCAGGCGCTGCAAAAGCGTACCGAGCTGCCTATGCGCCTGACTGGAAAACTGCAAAACCCGGATGGGGGACAACTGGCCTATTTGCGCGAGACCCTGGGCGATGACTTCGCCTGTGATCCCGCGTTTTTCGATACCCAGCTGAAAAAATGGCTGCCGCGCCTGTCCGATGCACAGAGACAGAATCTATCCGGCTCCATTCATCAGACCTTGCTTTCGCTGCGCGCACAGGGTAAAAACGATAACATGCTGCGCAATGCGTACTTAAAATTCCTGTGCTGGATGTACTATCGCTTTGAGCAGCTGCTGCACCGGCTGGGACAGGACCCGCTGCCCAAAATCCTGTACGACGGACAGCTGAGTGCACATGAGCTGCAGCTGTTCTGTGTGCTGGCAGACGCGGGCTGTGATATCATGCTGATCGAGCCGCAGGGCGACAGCGCTTATCTGGCACTCGACCCGCAGAGCCGGGAGACTTATCTGTGTCCCTTTGCCGGACAACAACCCTTCCCGAATGGCTTTTCGCTGGAAACCCGCATGAAGCAGTACCGACCGCCGCGCCCGGCGCAGCCTGCCCGGCCGGCTACATCGTCGGCTGCACGTCCGACTGCTTCGGCACCATCCCGTCCGGCCACACCGTCGGCTGCACGTCCAGCCGCTTCGGCTCCGTCCCGTCCGGCTCCGTCGACCCCATCGCCCAGCCGTCCGGCGCAAGCCTCGCGCCCCGCGTCCAGACCGTCCCGCACCCCGGCAGAACTCTTTCCCAACGCGCCGGTGTGTGCGGTCAATACCTGGCTTTCGGGCGATCTGATGGCCGACTCGCTGCGTGATCCTGCCGAGCGCGGCGCGGAACAATCTTACATTTACAACATGTTCGTCCGCATTTTGGGCGTATCCGATAAATCTTCGTATACCCGTGACCTGTTCCTGTGGCGCAAGAAACTGGCCGACACCGGCAGGCACGTGACCGTACTCGAAGAGCTTCCCATCCCGACCCCGAACGAGACGGCAAAAGTTGCCCAGTGCAGCGCACAGTCGGCCGCGCAGGTCATCGCCGGACTGCTGCCCATGCTCCAGCCCACGGCCAACGCCAAGCTGGACGCGGCTGCCGGTCGGGCACTTGTCGAACTGCTGACCGAGATGGAGAAGGCCAACGAGTCGCCCATGCGCATCAAAAACCGTGCGGTATATATCATCTGCTGGTTCAATCGCTACTTCCGCAACTTGTTCGAGGGCTATTCCAATGGAAAACTGCCCGTTTTGTTCTACTTCGGCATCTGCCGGACGGCGTTTGAGGCCATGTTCCTGCGCTTTCTGGCACGCATGCCCATCGATGTGATTGAAATTTACCCCGAGCACGCGTCAGACTGCCGTCTGACCGACAAACTGCTCTTTGACCGGGTGTACGACGACACCCTGCACCTTGACCGCTTCCCGCAGTCGGCAGATGCGGCGGAGTACAGCACGGCAGCCTACCACGCCGAGCAGGAACTGACCGAAACCCTCTATCAGGACTCCGGTCTGTACCGCGACCGCCAGCACCACAAGGCAACTGCGGTCACGCTGCGCACCATGTGCGAGGAAGTGTACCTGCTGTGGGACAAGGAAGCGCTGCTGCGTCCGGGTTTTGAGACCGTGGACGACACCGTACTCGTCCCCGTGCTGACCGCCAAGGTCAGCGGCGTGAAAAACGCCGATACCGGCGCGTACTGGTCGCAGATCAAGCGTCTGGTCGACGAAGACACCCAGGTCGTCACCCGTTTGCCCTATCTGGGCGCGGTCGATCAGAGCAGACTCAACCCCGTACCGTTCATCAAAAACCGCAAACTTCAGCGCGATGCGCTCAAAAACAGTCCGGCTTATCCCTACGCCTTGCTCCGACCGGAAATTCAGGACTTCCTGCTGGACAAGGTACAGGCGCTCTTGGACAGCGGACTTATCCGCGGCACGTTCTCGCAGGGCATGGAATATAAAATCCTGTCCGTCGCCATGAACCTGCCCAAGGACATCGTGCGCATCCTGCAAAAGGCCGACTTCACCAAGACCGTGCCCAAACTCATGGTCGTATCGACCGGCGAAGCCCAGTGCAGTCTGGAGGACGCGATTTTCTTCGCACTTTTGCACCTGTGCTGCTTCGACGTGGTGCTGTTCGTGCCGACCGGTTATCAGATTGTGGAGAAATATTACGCCGAGCCGCTCTTTGACGAGCATCAGGCAGGCGAATATCTATATGACTTGCAGCCGCCCTATCTGGGCGGGACTGCATCCGCAAATGAAGGAATCTTCACCCGATTTTTTAGGAGGGGACATTTATGAGCATCAATTTCGGCTCCCGCGCACCCAGTCCGGCGCCCGCACAGCCGCAGGACACCGGGATGGAAGTTGTGCCGTACAACATCCAGGACGACCGCGCCCAGATGACCAAGGCGCTGACCGGTACCAAGGAAGTTGACGACATCGTATCCACCATCGAGGTGTACAACCTCGAAACCATCGTCGGGTTTGGCGGTGAGGTTGCATCCGAGATCGCCAAGTGCTCGGACGCGGTGCTGAGCGGTATGAACATGCGCCAGATCGACGATTCGGGCGCGATGCTGGCCGCACTGAGCAAGATCATGGACAAGTTCGACATCGAGGAAATCCGCGAAGACCCCGGATTCTTCGGTCGTCTGTTCTCCAATATGCGCAAGCAGCTGGACAAGATCTTGGATAAGTACCGCACGATGGGCGACGAGGTCGATAAGATCTATGTTCAGCTCAAACAGTACGAGTCCGAGATCAAGGAGTCCAACCGCAAGCTCGAGCAGATGTTCCAGTCCAATCTAGGTTATTATCACGAACTGGTCAAGTACATTCTGGCAGGCGAACAGGGCTGTCAGGAGATCGCAGCCTACATCGACCAGCGCCGCACCGATCTCGAGCAGAGCGGTGACCAGTCCATTCAGTTCGAGCTGCAAACGCTCGAGCAGGCACAGATGATGCTCGAGCAGCGCACCCACGACTTGCGCATCGCGGAAAATGTGGCCATGCAGTCCATCCCGATGATCAAGACCATGCAGTTTGCCAACATGAATCTGGTGCGCAAGATCAATTCGGCCTTCATCATCACCCTGCCTGTATTCAAGCAGGCACTTGCACAGGCTATCCTGCTCAAGCGCCAGCGCATTCAGGCCGAGGCCATGAGTGCACTCGACGAAAAGACCAACGAAATGCTGCTGCGCAACGCGCAGAACACCGCTGACCAGTCGCGCATGACCGCACAGCTGGCGTCGGGCAGCTCGGTCAAGATCGAGACGCTGGAAAAGACATGGAAGACCATCGTGCAGGGCATCGACGATACCCGCCGCATTCAGGAGGACGCACGCAAGCAGCGCGAGAGCGATACCGAGCGCCTGCGCGTCATTCAGGGCGAGTTCGAGCAGATGATGCGCGGACAGAACAGACAGTGATATATAACACGGTAAACACCCTATAAAGGAGGAAATATTATGCCGATTAGCTTACAAAAAGGACAGAAAGTCGACCTGACCAAGGGAAATCCGAGCCTCAAGCACGTCCTTGTCGGACTGGGCTGGGATGTCAACCGCTATGACGGCGGCTTTGCCTTCGACCTCGACGCGTCGGCGTTTCTGCTGGGCGCGAACGGTCAGACCCCGAATACCGATGCGTTCATTTTCTACGGCAACTTAAAGCACCCCTCGGGCGCGGTCGAGCACATGGGCGACAACCTGACCGGTGAGGGCGACGGTGACGACGAGCAGATCATGGTCGACCTGACCAAGATTCCGGACTCGATCGAAAAGATTGCGTTTACGGTCACCATCTACGAGGCAGAGCAGCGCCGTCAGAACTTCGGACAGGTGGATAACTCGTTCATCCGCATCGTGGACAACGATACCGGCAAGGAACTCATTCGCTACGATCTGGGTGAGGATTTCTCCATCGAGACCGCCATCGTTGTCGGTGAAATCTATCGTCACGGCGGCGGATGGAAGTTCAACGCCGTTGGTTCGGGCTTCCAGGGCGGTCTTGCCGCACTGTGTGCAAATTACGGTATTGAGACCTGCTAAGGTTCAATCGATAAAAAGGAGCGTATTATTATGCCAGTATGTTTACAGAAGGGTCAGAAAGTCAGCCTGACCAAGGATAATCCGGGACTGACCAAGGTAGTTGTCGGCATCGGCTGGGACATCAACCAGTACGACACCGGTACGAGCTTTGACCTCGACTCGTCGGCTTTCCTGCTGACCGGTGCAGGCAAGGTCAGCTGCAGAAGACTTCGTCTTCTACGGCAACTTAAAGCACCCGTCCGGTGCTGTTGAGCACCTCGGTGACAACCGCACGGGCGCAGGTGAGGGTGACGACGAGCAGATCAAGATCGATCTGTCCAAGGTACCCGCAAACATTGAAAAGATTGCCTTCACTGTCACCATTTACGATGCCGAGACCCGCAACCAGAACTTTGGTCAGGTCAATAACGCCTTTGTCCGCATCTACAACGAGGCAACCGGCGAGGAAATGATGCGTTACGATCTGGGCGAGGACTTCTCCATCGAGACCGCAGCCGTATTCGGCGAGCTGTACAAGCACGGCAGCGAGTGGAAGTTCAACGCCATCGGTTCGGGCTTCTACGGCGGTCTGGCTGCGCTGTGCGCAAACTACGGCGTCGAGACCGAATAAAAAGAAAGATAACTCTGTTTTAGGAGGGATTGTATTATGGCAGTCAGCTTACAGAAGGGCCAAAAAGTCAGCCTGAGCAAGGAAAACCCCGGCCTGTCCCGTGTCGTTGTTGGACTGGGATGGGATGAAGCCAAGCCCGCAAAGCGCGGCCTGTTCGGCTTCGGTGCACGTACCCAGGCCATCGACTGCGACGCATCCGCACTCGTATGCGGGAACGGTAAGATTCAGAATACCAAGGATGTCGTCTTTTACAACAATCTGACCCATCCGTCCGGTGCAGTCAAGCACATGGGCGATAACCTGACCGGCGCAGGCGAGGGCGACGACGAGCAGATCGTGATCGATCTCGACCGCCTCCCCGAGCAGTACGACCGCGTTGTCATGTGTGTCACCATCTATCAGGCACGCGAGCGTAACCAGCAGTTCGGCATGATTCAGAACAGTTTCATCCGACTGGTCGATGCACGCAACAATCAGGAAATCTGTCGCTACAACCTCAGCGAGAGCTACGACGGTGCAACCGCTGTCGTATTCGGTGAGGTGTACCGCAGAAACGGTGAGTGGAAGTTCAAAGCCAT
>OGYQ01001350.1_pt1 | contig 13259 bp, 11 predicted proteins | sample 1576641 | NCBI WGS metagenome assembly OGYQ01 (sample SAMEA3541476, study PRJEB24748) | human gut metagenome | biome: human gut; feature: human-associated habitat; material: faeces | place: China | collected 2012
GGGGCCTGATCCGCCAGGGGTACCCCGTCACCAAGGGGCTGAAAATCGCCGACATTGACCCGCGCCCCGAACAGGTGCATAACTGCGATACCGTTTCCGACAAAGCCCGGGCCATCGCCGGGGGCGTGGTGGAAGCACTGCTTTCCCTGGCGGAAGAACGGGGCCTCGCACTGCTGTAGATTGTACCATATTCCCCGGGGAAAGTCATTCCCCCAGCACCCAGGGGGCCAGAAAAGCGTCGTCTTTTTGCAGCGCTCCCACCCGGCAGGCAAACCCCTGGCGGGATAAGGCCACGGCGGCCTGCCGCCCGGCGTTCATAAGCCTTTCATCATCCGCCTGGTTGAACAGCAGGCGGATGTTTTTTTGTGGTAATCCGCACCGGGCGGCGGCTTCCTCGGCGCAAAGGCACAGTTCCGCCACCCCCACCGGCGCGGCAGGGTGCGCGGTCCAGGCGGGGTGCAGGGCATAGCGGTGCACCACTTCCCCCACGGTGCGCCCCAGGGCCGAAAGCCCCAGCACGATCAAAACATGGGTGGTTTCGGCGGGCAGGACCGGTTCGTCGGGGCGGTGGAGTTTCAGGGGCAGCCGGTGGGCGCCGTCCGCTTCACACACGATGTAGTCCGCCGCCTTACAGGCCACGGCCCAAGACTCGGGGGAGAGGGCGGCCAGTTTTTCCCCGGCGGGGGTCCCGGCACAGACGATTCCCGGTTCCCCCAAAGCCGCCGCCAGGGCGGCAGGGGCGGGGGCGCGCAGCAGCAGGCGGCAGTCCCCCGGCGGGGCGGGATAGATATGGGTGGTGGTGGTCCACAGCACCGAAAAGCCCGAAAGGCGGTGCGCCAGGCTGCGCACCGCCGTGGTTTTTCCGCCTGCGCCAATCACCGCGATACAGGCTTTCATCTTACGGGTCCTCCGTGGTAAACAGGCAGGTGTAGCCCCCGGCCTCACAGGCGTAGACCGCCTCACAGTCCCGGTCCAAAAGGTCCCGGCAGTCGCCGTCGGCGGTGTACCGCACACAGGTGCCGCAGCTGGAACTCAGTTCCCGGGGCACCGGCATCATCCGGGCCGCCACACCCTGCCCCTGCAGCGTCTGAAAACTCAGCAGCGCGCTCAGGTGGGTGTGGAAGGTGGCAACGTAGTCCCTCATTGTTTCGTCAGTACCAGGCGGTACTCGTCCTCGTCGGCGGGGTGTACTTCCACCTGGTAGCCGCTGTTGGTGGCAAAACGGGTCACGTTTTCCACCGAACAGGGGTTATCCAGCAGCACTTCCAGGGTGGCGGGGGCGTCGCTTTGTACCGCTTTCTGCACCATCACCACCGGCATGGGGCAGGACAATCCTCTTGCATCGATCATACGGCTTTCTCCTTTTTGTACAGGTTGGCGTAAGAAATCACGGCCAGCAGCACCAGGCAGACGGCCACGCCCACGTGGCCGGGCATCCCCACGCCGCCGGCGGTAACCACACCGTCGGTCATGGCGTCAGCGTTGCCCGCCATGCCAAAGTTGTGGGCCAGAGCCGCGCCCACGATCATGCCCAGCACCGTCACGGCGCTGTCGCCATTGCCCTCACCGGCCAGAATCAACTGGCGCAGGGGGCAGCCGCCCAGCAGGATGGACCCCCAGCCCGCGGCGGTCATGCCCAGGAAACTCCAGATATAATCATGGTGGGCCACCGGCTGCACGGCCAGTTCGGGGTGGAATTTGCCCAGGATCAGGTTGCCCACCAGCACCACCGCAAAGATGGCCACAAAACCGCTGAGCAGGTTGAAGTCTTTGAACATCACCGCATCCCGGATGCCGCCCGCCATGCACAGGCGGCTTTTCTGGGCCAGGGCACCCACCACAAGCCCGGCGATGAGGGCCACGATCCAGGGGGCGTGGCTGGCGCCGGGCCCCTCGGTGGAGAACAGCAGCACCGAAGGCACCGCCAGCAGCAACACCAGCAGGGCGATCATGAACCCGGGCAGCACAAAGCCTTCGGCGGGCTTGACCTTGTAGGCCCGGCCCAGGGAAAAACCTTTTTTCAGGCAGGCGATGCCCACCAGAATACCGCAGACGAACCCGGCCAGACCGGCCAGGGCGGTGCCGTCACCGCCGCCCAGCCGCAGTACCATCCGCAGCGGGCAGCCCAGGAAGGCCAGCGCCCCCACCATGACGATGCCGCCCAGGATAAAACGCAGCGCCGGGGCGGAACCCGCCCGGGCCTTGAACTCCTTGCCCGCCAGGGCCATCAGGGCTGCGCCCAGCACCAGGCCGATGATCTCGGGCCGGATGTACTGCACTTTCGCCGCATGGTGCAGGCCCAGGGAGCCGGAAATATCCCGCAAAAAGCAGGCAATGCAGAACCCCATGTTGCCGGGGTTGCCCAAAGCAACCAGCACCAGGGCCGCCAGACCTACCGCAATGCCGGTGACGGGCACCAGAATGTTGACTTTTTTCAAAAATGATTCCTCCTTGTTCTGACTGCTTTCCGGGTGCGCCGTTGCGCGCCCTGCCGTCCCTGTGCTACACTGTAGCCAGAAGTTATGTATAGAAAGGGGCCTTGGTATGCCCGCTGTCTACCTGGATCAAGCCGCCACGTCTTTTCCCAAACCGCCCTGTGTGGCGGCCGCTATGACCGAATACCTCACCCATGTGGGGGCCAACGTCAACCGGGGCGTCTACGGGTCCGCCCAGCAGGCGGAACTGGTAACGCTGCGGCTGCGGCAGCGGCTGTGTGAACTCTTTGATTTCGCCGACCCCACCCATGCGGTGCTCACCCCCGGCAACACCTGGGGGTTGAACCTGGTGCTGGGCGGCGCACTGCGCCCCGGGGACCACTGCATCGTGTCGGGCATGGAGCATAACGCCGTCATGCGGCCTTTGCAGCGGCTGGCAAAACAGGGCGTACTGTTTGACCGCATCCCCTGCGACGGCGAGGGTTTTCTCGACCTCGCCGCCCTGGAAGGGCTGTTCCGCCCCAACACTAAACTGGTGGTGCTGGCCCATGCTTCCAACGTATCGGGCACGGTGCAGGACGCCGCCGCGGTGGGCAGGCTCTGCGCCGCCCATGGAGTGCCCTTTTGCCTGGACGCCGCCCAGACAGCCGGGCATCTGCCCCTGTCGTTCCGGGAACTGGGGCTTTCGGCCCTCAGCGTGCCCGCCCACAAAGGGCTCATGGGGCCTCAGGGGCTGGGGGCGCTGCTGCTGGCCCCGGATTTTGCCAAAGCGCTGGACCCCTATGTAACAGGGGGCACCGGCAGCGCTTCGGACAGCGAGGAGCAGCCCGCCTATATGCCCGATAAATTCGAACCCGGCACCCCCAACCTGCCCGGCATCTACGGGTGGGAGGCGGCTCTTGCATATCTCCAGGACATCGGGGTGGAGCAGGTCCGCGCCCATGATCTGGCTTTGAGCCGCCGGTTTCTGGCGGGGGTGCAAACCATCCCCGGTGTGCGCTTGCTCGGCCCCACCGACCCCCAGCGCCGGGTGGGGGTGTTCAGCCTGGATTTTGCGGGCCGGGATAACGCCGAAATGGCCTGGCGCCTCGAAACGGAGCACGGCATCCTGACCCGGTGCGGGCTGCACTGTGCCCCCGCCGCCCACAAGACGCTGGGGACCTTCCCCCGGGGCACCGTGCGGTTTTCCACCGGCTGGTTCACCACCGAATCCGACATCGACGCGGCGGTGGCCGCCATCCAATCCCTTACCGCAGGGTGATGCGCTTTTCGCCCTCGATTTCGGGCAGTACCACGCCCACCCGCTGGGCGCTGGGCACCGCCCCCTGCAGGTCGCGGTAGAGGGCGTCGGCGTCCCCGGGGGCTACGGCCATCAGCAGGCCGCCCGCCGTCTGGGGGTCGTAGAGCACATCCTGTACGGCCAGGGGCACTTCGCCGGGGTCCACCGCCCCTTCGGCATAGCGCCGGTTGCGGTACATCCCCTCGGGCAAAAAGCCCATCCTGGCAAATTCCAGCGCTTCGGGCAGAATGTCCACCGCGCCGGTATCAATTTCCAGCCGCACGCCGCTGCCCTGGGCCATCTCGTAGGCGTGGCCCAGAAAGCCGAAGCCCGTCACATCGGTGCAGGCGTGGACTTCGTACCGCACCATGCAGTCCCGGGCGGCCTTGTTCAAAGTAGTCATCAGGGTGTAGGCTGTCTGCAATACCTCGGGCGGGCAGAGGTCGGCCTTGGCCGCCGTGGTCAGCACCCCGATGCCCAAAGGCTTGGTGAACAGCAGCACATCCCCGGGGCGGGCCCCGGCGTTGGTCAGCACCCGGTCGGGGTGCACAAAGCCGGTGACGGCCAGGCCGTATTTCGGCTCCTCGTCCAGGATGCTGTGGCCGCCGGTGATGATGGCCCCCGCCTCGTAGACCTTGTCATAGCCGCCCCGCAGCAGGTCGTGGACGGTGGATTTGGGCATGGATTCGGGGATGCACAAAAGATTCAGCGCCAGCTTGGGCTCGCCGCCCATGGCGTATACGTCACTGAGGGCGTTGGTGGCCGCGATCTGCCCGAACAGGTAGGGGTCATCGGCAATGGGCGGGAAAAAATCCACCGTCTGCACCAGGGCCAGTTCGTCGGATACCTTGTACACCGAGGCATCGTCGGATTTGTCGAACCCCACCAGCAGGTTGGGGTCCCGGTGGGTGCGGATGCCCTCCAGCAGCTGGGCCAGCACCCCGGCGCCCACCTTGGCGCCGCAGCCCGCACAGTGGGCCAGTTTGGTCAGTTTTACATTCTGTTCCTGTTCCATTTCAATCTCCCGGGGCGTTATTCTAGCAAAAGAATAACACTCGCGGCCCCAAAGGTCAAGCCGGGTTTGCGGGGCGGGGCCGGGCATGGTATAATACAACCGATCTTACAAACGAAAGGCGGCGGCAGCGATGATCCATATTGCCATCGTGGAGGACGATCCCGAAGTCCGGGAGCAGCTGGTGGGCTATGTGCGCCGGTATGAGCGGCAGTTCGGCAAAATGTTTGAACTGACGGTTTTTGCCGATGGGGACGAGATCGTTTCGGACTACCGGGCGGTGTACGACATCATCCTGCTGGACATCCAGATGCGCCGCATGGACGGCATGGCGGCGGCGGAGGCCATCCGCAAGGTGGATAAGGACGTCATCCTCATTTTCATCACCAACATGGCCCAGTTTGCCATCCGGGGCTACGCGGTGGATGCGCTGGACTACGTGCTCAAACCGGTGCCCTATTTTGCCTTTTCCCAGGAATTGCAAAAGGCGGTGGAACGGCTGCACAAGCGGCAGAAAACCTTCCTGACGGTGCCGGTGGACGGCGGGCTGCGCCGCATCGACGTGGGCTCGCTCTATTATCTTGAGAGCGAGGGCCACTACGTGCATTTTTATGCCGAGGACGGCGACCTGGTGGCGCCGGGCAGCCTGAAAAGCTACGAGGAAAAACTGGCCGATAAACCCTTTGTGCGCTGCAACAGCGGGTATCTGGTAAATCTGGCCCAGGTGCGGGCGGTGCAGCAGAACACCGTGCAGGTAGGCCCCCACGCGCTGCAGATCAGCCGCCCCAAGAAAAAAGCCTTCCTGGAAGCGCTTACTGATTATATAGGGGGCAGTGTGAAATGACGGTACTGCCCGATATTCCGCGCCTGTACACGGCGCTGGCCGAATGGCTGGCCTGCCTGCTGTACGTTCTGGCGCTGCGCCGCCGGTTCGGCGTGCCCGTTACTGCGGCGGTCAGCGGGGCGGTGCTGGTGGGGCTGGGGGCGTTTTTGCAGCTTACCGGCAGCGTGCCCCTGGCCTGGTGGATTCCCTGCATGGCGGCGGCCGTAGGGGGAATGTATCTGTACCTCTTCGGCTGCTGTGCCATCACAGCCCGGGAGGCCGGCTACTGCTGCGCCCGGGCGTTTATTCTGGCGGAGTTTGCCGCCAGCCTGGAATGGCAGCTCCACTGTTATCTGTGGCCCCAGCGGGGCGGATTTCAGCCGCTGGCCCTTCTGCTGCTGGCCGTTACCTACACGGCAGTGTACGGCTTCATCTACGGGTACGAGTTCCGCCGCCTGCACCGCAACCCCGAACTGGGCATCACCCGGCGGGCGCTGGTCAGCGCGGTGGTGCTGGCTCTGGCGGCTTTCGCGGTGAGCAACCTGGCTTTCACCCAGGAAGGCCAGGCCACCATGAACGTCTTTTATATCCGCACGCTGGTGGACCTGGCGGGGGTGCTGGTGCTTTCCATCCAGCAGGAGCAGCTCATGGAAGCCCGCCTTCACCGGGAACTGGAAGCCATGAACAACGTTCTCCACCATCAGTACGAGCAGTACCAGCAAAGCAGGGAGAGCATCCGCCTCATCAACCGGCACTGCCACGACCTCAAACTGCAGATCGCGGCCATCCGGGCGGAGCATGACCCCGGCAAGCAGGCCGCTGCCCTGGACGAGATGGAAAGCGGCATCCGGATGTACGAAGCCCAGAACAAGACCGGCAACCCGGTGCTGGATACCCTGCTCACGGCCAAGAGCCTGTACTGCCAGCAGCACGACATCAACTTCACCTGCGTGGCGGACGGGCATCTGCTGGACTTCATGCCCACGGGGGACATCTGCACCATTGTGGGCACGGCGCTGGACAACGCTACCGAGAGCGTGCAGACCTTGTCCGACACCGAAAAGCGGCTGATCCGCGTTGCGATTTTTGCCCAGCACGGCTTTGTGATGCTGCGGTTTGAAAACTACTGCGAAACCCCGGTGCGCCTGGACGCCGACGGTATGCCGCCCCACGGCTACGGCGTGCGCACGGTGCGGGCTGCTGCCGAAAAATACGGCGGCACCGTCACGGTGCACTGCGAGGACAACTGGTTCATCCTGCGGGTGCTGCTGCCCCACGGCGACGGCAGCGACGCCTGATTCTGACAGACTGCGGCGTTCCGGCCTTTCCCGGAGCGCCGCTTTTGCGGTTTCGGGATTGTGCACAACAAAGGCCCGGTAGCTTTTGTGCGCTTTGCGCAAAGAAAAAACGGGGAAACTCATCAAAAATGCAGAATTTGCCGGGAAAAATGCAATTTGTGCAAATTTCGTGTAAAGTGATGGGCTTGTGCTACAATGGTGTCATGCCAGAGGGGACGCCCTCCCAAACGGCCGGTTTCCCCGGGGAATGCGGCCAAACCACAAGAAGGAGAAAAGAATCATGGCGCAAGAGAAGAAAAACGGAAAACAGACCGTCAAGATCATCAAGACGGCTGTTTCCGGCGTTTTGTGTGTGGTGCTGGCCGGCGGAATCGTGGCGGCCAACGTCCTCATTCCCCCCAATGCCAGCAGTGTGCAGAGTGTCCTGGGCCTGAAGGATGCGGGCATCGACAACAGCGAGGCCAAGACCGAAGGCGTTGATATGGAGTACAGCAAACCCAAGTTTGATACGCTGGATGCCCTGATGGAGGACGAGATCGCCCTCAACAAACAGATCGCAGGCGAAGGCATTGTGTTGTTGAAAAACGACGCCAACAAGATGCCCTACAGCACCGATACCACCTTCAGCTTTGTGAGCCATTCTTCGGTGGCTTACATCGGCGGTGCCAAAGGCGACCTCAAGACTGCCTTTGAAGCCAGCGGCTTCGGCGTGAACGAAACCCTGTGGAACTTCTACAGCGAGGGCAACGGCAAGGATTATGTCCGCGGCGTCGGCTCGGTGAGTTACGGCGATGACGAGGACTTCTCCATCAACGAATGCCCGCTCTCTGTGATGCAGAGCGAAGAAGGCCTGCTGGATTCCATGAAGGGCACCGTGCCGGTCTTCGTGTTCAGCCGCATCGTGGGCGAGGGCCGCGATATGCCCCGCTCCATGTACAACCATACCGATGTGCCGGAGGATCAGAGCAAAACCTATCTGGAGCCCAACTCCGATGAACTGGCCATCCTGCAGTACCTCAATGATAATTTTGACGATGTGGTGCTGCTGCTCAACTCCGGCGCCGCGGTGGATCTGAGCTGGGTCAACCAGTTCCCCAACATCCATACCGTCATTTCCGCACCGTCCATGGGTGACTACGGCCTGTATTCTCTGGCCGAGATCTTCGCCGGCAACATCAACCCCTCCGGCCGCACCGTGGATACCTACGAGGCCGACCCGCTGAGCAGCCCCGCCGCCCAGAACTTCGGTGACTTCTCTTACTACACCGAGGATGGCGAGCAGACCAAGTACAACTACGTCAGCTATAAAGAGGGCATCTACGTCGGCTACCGCTACTACGAAACCCGCTACGAGGACACCGTCCTCGGCCAGGGCAACCCCGGCGACTACAGCTATGCCGACTCGGTGATTTATCCCTTCGGCTACGGCCTGTCCTACACCACCTTTGAGTGGTCCAACTACAAAACTTCCTGGGACGGCACCACCTGCACCGTCACGGTGGACGTGAAAAACACCGGTTCCCGCGCCGGCAAGGACGTGGTGGAAGTCTTTGCCCAGAGCCCCTACACCGGCTACGACAAGGCCAACAACATCGAAAAGGCTTCCGTCGAGCTGGTGGGCTATGGCAAGACCTCGGAACTGGCGCCCGGCGCTTCCGAAACGGTCACCGTGACCTTTGACCAGGAACAGCTCAAGTCCTACGACTACACCACCGCCAAGACCTACATTCTGGATGCGGGCGATTACTACATCACCGCCGCCAAGAACGCCCATGACGCCGTCAACAACATTCTGGCCGTCAAGGGCAAGACGGTGGAGGACGGCATGACCGCCGAGGGCAACCCCGCCCTGGTCGCCACCTACACCCCGTCCAACGGCACTGTGGACACCACCACCTACGCCAACGATACCACCACCGGTGTGGCTATCACCAATCTGTTTGATGATGCCAACGGCGGCCTGCAGTATCTGTCCCGTCAGGACTGGGTCGGCACCTGGCCCACCACCGATGGGGAAGTCAGCGACCAGATCAGCACCTGGGGCAACCCGATCAACGGCACCGATGCCAACGGTCAGCCTGCCTCCTACACCTACTATAAGACCCTTACGGCCGAAGAACTGGCCAAGCTGGATTCCTTCGATTCCCTCAACCCCACCGATCCCGCGACCCTGACCGATACCCCGGTCTACGGTGCTGAAAACGGCCTGGGCCTGATCGACCTGCGCGGCCTGTCCTACGATGATCCCAAGTGGAACCAGCTGCTGGACCAGCTGACCCCCGACGATTACCAGACCCTGATCACCCAGTCCGGTTACGGCACGGCCGCCATCAAGTCGGTGGACAAGCCCGCCGCCACCGACCGTGATACCGCCACCGGCCTGATCAACTACGGCATTGATGAAAGCGGCAACTTCACCTTCAGCCAGAACATCAACCATGCCGGCGTTGTGGTGCTGGCCCAGACCTACAACGACGAACTGGCCCTGCACTTCGGCGAAAACATCGGCGATGAATCCTACTACCTGGATGTGGACGGTTGGTACGCACCGGCCATGAACACCCACCGCACCCCGTTCTCCGGCCGTAATGCCGAGTACTACTCCGAAGATCCCTTCCTGGCCGGCTCCATGGCAGCCCAGGAAGTCCGCGGCGTTGCTTCCCGTGGTATGTACGTCTTTGTGAAGCATTTCGCCATCAATGACCAGGAAAACCACCGCGGTGACCGTGACGGACAGTACAGCCTGGCCACCTTCCTGAATGAGCAGGCAGCCCGCGAGATCTATCTCGAACCCTTTGAGATGGCCGTCAAGAGCGGTACGGTGGATATGAGCTACGCCCAGGACAACGGCGACGGCACCTATTCCAACGCCACCACCCAGATCCCGGCCTGCACCGGTGTGATGACCTCCTTCAACCGCATTGGCTATACCTGGGCCGGCGGCAACTACAACCTCATCACCGGCCTGCTGCGCAATGAATGGGGCTTCCACGGCTTCGTCATTACCGACAACGCCAACACCGGTGTCTTCATGGATGCCGGCCAGATGATCCAGGCCGGTGCCGACGGCAAGCTGACCAACCTGCCCACCGGTGCCCGCTACACCTTCGATAAGGATAATATTTCGGACTACCACTACGGACGCGAAGCGGCGCACAACATTCTGTACACCATCGCCAACTCCAAAGTGATGAACGGCGGTATGCCGGGCAGCGACTATGTGGCTGCTGTTGAACCCTACCAGGCCGTGATCTACGCTGTGGATGCCGTCTGCGGCGTGCTGATCCTGATTCTAGTCGTACTGACGGTGCTGCGTTTCCGCAAGAAAAAGCAGACTGCGTAAGCGATCCTGTTGACCGTAAAGTCTGCCCCCGCCCTTCGCGGGGGCAGGCCCTTTGTAAGGAGTACACTATGAATTACGCAGAAACCATCCGCAGCCTGACCCTCGAACAGAAATGCGCCCTGCTCTCCGGCGGGGACACCTTCCAGACCCGGGCGCTGCCCTCCTGCGGCATCCCGTCCATCTGGCTGTCCGATGGCCCCCACGGCGTGCGCAAGCAGGCGGGCGCCAGCGACCACCTGGGCATCAACCCCAGCGAACCGGCCACCTGCTTCCCCACGGCGTCGGCCGTGGCCTCCAGCTGGGACCCCGCCCTGGGGGAGGAAATCGGGGAAGCTCTCGGCCAGGAAGCCGCCGCCCAGGATGTGGCGGTGCTGCTGGGCCCGGGCCTCAACGTCAAGCGCAGCCCGCTGTGCGGCCGCAACTTTGAATATTTCTCCGAGGACCCCTACCTCGCCGGCAAGATGGCCGCGGCCTACATCCGCGGCATCCAGGCAAACGGCATTGCCGCCTGCCCCAAACACTTTGCCGCCAACAACCAGGAGCTGCGCCGCATGGCCAGCGACTCGGTGGTGGACGAGCGCACCCTGCGGGAAATTTACCTCACAAACTTTGAGATCGCCGTCACCGAGGGCAAACCCCGGACCATCATGACGAGCTATAACCTCATCAACGGCACCTACGCCAACGAGAACGCCCATCTTCTGCAGGAGATCCTGCGGGACAGCTGGGGCTTCGACGGCGCGGTGGTCACCGACTGGGGCGGTTCCAACGACCATGCCCTGGGCGTCAAGAACGGTTCCACGCTGGAAATGCCGGCGCCAGGGCTGGATTCCGCCCGGGAACTGTGCAAGGCCGTGCAGGACGGCAAGATCTCCGAAACCGACATCAACGCCCGGCTGGAAGAACTGCTGACCCTCATCGGCCAGACCACCGGCGCGCTGGAAAAGGCCCCCAAGACCATCGACTGGGATGCCCACCACGCCCTGGCCCGCAAGGCCGCGGCGGAAAGCATCGTCCTGCTCAAAAACGCGGGCGGGCTGCTGCCGCTGGACCCCGCCGCCAGGGTGGCGGTCATCGGCGACTTTGCCGAAACGCCCCGCTATCAGGGGGCCGGTTCCAGTGTGGTCAACGCCCCCCGGGTGGACAGCTTCCTCCAGGTGCTGGAGGGCAGCGGCCTGCAAAGCGTGGGCTATGCCCGGGGCTTCGACCGGCAGGGCAAGCCCGACGGCAGGCTCCAGGCCCAGGCCGTGGAACTGGCGGCGCAAGCCGACGTGGTATTGCTCTTCCTGGGCCTGGATGAAGTCAAGGAGAGCGAGGGCCTGGACCGCAGCGACATGAAACTGGCCCAGAACCAGATCGACCTGCTGCTGGCGGTGCACCGCACCAACCCGCGGTTGGTGGTGGTGCTCAGCAGCGGCAGCGCCGTGGAAACCTGCTGGCAGAGCCACTGCGAAGCGCTGCTCTGGGCGGGTCTGGGCGGTCAGGCCGGTGCCGGGGCGGTGCTGGATGTGCTCACCGGCAAAGTCAACCCCGCCGGGCACCTGGCCGAAACCTGGCCCCTGCACTGTGAGGACAACCCCTCTTACAAGAATTTTGGCGGAGCAGGCCGCACCGTGGAGTACCGGGAAGGGCTCTACGTGGGCTACCGCTACTACCAGACGGCCGGTGTGCCGGTGGCCTATCCCTTCGGGTACGGCCTGTCCTACACCCGGTTCGCCTACCACGACCTGACGGCCACCCCCACCGGCGTGACGGTGACGGTGGAAAACACCGGCGACCGCGCCGGCGACGAGGTGGTGCAGGTCTACATCGCCAAGCCGGACGCCAGAATCTTCCGCCCCGAACAGGAACTCAAGGGCTTTGCCCGGGTGCACCTGGAAGCGGGGGAGCGCCGTACCGTCACCATCCCCCTGGACGACAAGGCCTTCCGCTACTGGAACGACCCCGCCAACCGCTGGGCCGTGGAGGGCGGCGACTATGAAGTGCGGGTGGGCGGTTCCAGCGCCGACATCCGCCTGAAAGCCACCGTGACGGTGGCGGGCAGCGGCGACGCCGACCCCTATGCGGGGCTGGCGCTGCCCCACTACCAGGGCGGCCAGGTGCAGGATGTGCCCGACGCCGAATTTGCCGCGCTGCTGGGCCATGCCATTCCGGTGAGCAAGGTGGCCATCGACCGCAACATGACCCTGGGGGAGATCGGCCATGCCCGCAGCCCGCTGGGCTGGCTGGTGCACGTCATCCACAAGCACCTGCTCACCAGGAGCCTGCAAAGCGGCACACCGGACCTGAACCTGCTGTTCAACTACAATATGCCCCTGCGGGCCATCGCCAAAATGACCGGCGGCATCGTCAGCATGGGCATGGTGGATGGTCTGGTCATGGAGCTGAAAGGCTTCTGGATCATCGGCATCCTGCGGGTGCTGGTGGAATTCGTCAAAAACAACTGCGCCAACAAGGCGATGGAAAAACGTCTTTCGGAAGGAGGCCGCGACCGGTGAATCTGTGGAATTCCTTTGCTGAAAAACACCCGGCGGCCGCCCAATGGGTGCGGGAAGGCGGACTGTTTGTCATCGTCAGCAACCTTATCACGGTGTTCAAGTACCTGATGCTGCAGTTCCTGCCCGCGGCGTTCGCAGGGCTGGGGGATGCCAGCTTCGGCTGGCCCGGCATCCCGCTGACCCTCTTCGGCGAAACCTTTGAGTGGAACATCCTGGGCTACGACCAGGCACACGGCGGCCTTGCCTACTTCTGCGCCTACATGGTGGCCATGGTCATCGGCGAGTGCATCAACTTCCCCATCCAGCGCAACTTCGTGTTCCGCTCCCACGGCAGGCTGGGCCCTCAGATCGCCTGGTACCTGGTGGCGTTCTGCCTCATCACCTGCATCGTCAACTCCATCAACTGCATCTGGGTGGCGGTGGCGGGCCTGCTGGTGCCCGACTTCATCTATAACATCGGCACCACGGTGCTCAACGGCGGCATCTCCATGGTGGTGTTCTTCTTTGTGAACAAGAAGATCTTCCCCGCCGAGCAAAAGTAAGCGATTTCCTTTCTTCCCATAGAAAAAGC
>OGYQ01001363.1_pt1 | contig 13149 bp, 10 predicted proteins | sample 1576641 | NCBI WGS metagenome assembly OGYQ01 (sample SAMEA3541476, study PRJEB24748) | human gut metagenome | biome: human gut; feature: human-associated habitat; material: faeces | place: China | collected 2012
GGTCGGGCCTGTGGCGCCTGCTGCGCCTGTCTCGCCTCTTGGCCCAGTCGGGCCAGTTGGGCCAGTCGGGCCGGTCGGACCCGTCAGGCCAGTGGGCCCCGTCGGGCCTGCGGGACCTGTCGCACCCGTCAGACCCACGGCGCCGGTGGGGCCGGTCGGGCCCGTCGGACCCGTCAAGCCAGTGGGCCCCGTGGGGCCTGCGGGACCTGTCGCACCCGTCAGACCCACGGCGCCGGTGGGGCCGGTTGGGCCCGTCGCACCCGTCAAGCCAGTGGGCCCCGTCGGGCCGGTGGGGCCTGGATCACCTGTCCCGCCCTGGGGACCCATGGGGCCCGCAGGGCCGGTGGGACCGTCCGGTCCCGGAATCCCCTGAGGGCCGGTCGGTCCAACCGGGCCGGTAGGGCCTGGAATGGAAGGGGGAGTCGGCGGACAGGGTGGAATTGGCGGGCAGGGCGGAACCGGATGGCAGGGGGAGCACACACAGGGCCGCCGCTCCGGCTGGGCATTGATGCGGTTCATGGCGCACTCTCCGTTGGAATACCCCCCAAGGGGAGGCATACAATATTCTGACACGCGGCATTCTCCTTTTCAGAGCATTTGGCAGAGCGGCTGTCGGGCCGTTTTCTCTGCATCCTATCCTATGTCCTCCCCCCGTCCCCCGTGCCCGGCCAGCAGAGCCCCTCCTCCCAAATGGGAGGCGGGGCATTCCTTTATATTGTGTATATCATTGGGAATAGGCCCTCCGGAGCCCCGTACGGAAGTCTCTCACATATAGAATGTTGTAAAACGCCGGGGACAGGACTGTGCGGTACAGTTCTGTCCCCGGCGTTTTTCAAATGGAGCAGGCAGGTTTGCAGCCGGCTGTGATGTCTGGTCCCCCTCAAACTTCATCGCAAAAATTCCAAAGGCTCTTTGCAGCGCCGGAAAGCGTTTTACATTTTTTTGATATTAAGCCAAGCGTCCACAAAAACTCCGGATTTTGAAGTGAGATGCACTTGATCCTGCCGCTGTACAGCTTTTCCACCAAAGGCCGCCCAATTAGGGTCACACCCTGGTTTTCAGCCGTCATTTCCAGCAAAAGGTCCCACTGGGATGTGGTAAACGTGATATTTGGCGTAAACCCCGCCTGCCGGCAATGGGCAAGCACCTGGTCGTGAAACATATAGTCCTTCGAGACCATCAGCATCGGCTCATCCCTAAGCTCGGCAATCTCCACTTCTGTCCGCTCTGCAAGCCGGTGATTCCGCGCCACTGCCAGCACCACATCAGAACGGTAGACGGTCTTTAACCTCATATGCGGATTTTCGTATGGCTCAATCACCACGCCCAGGTCTACCTGATCATTCATGACCAGTGCTTCAATCTTTTTGGAGGTTCCCTCTACAATCTGCAAATCAACCTGCGGATATTTACAGCCGTATTCAAACAGAATCTTTGAAAAAAAAACGCTCCCAACCGACGGTGGAAGCCCAAACCGCAGAGAACCCTTTACCTGTTCCAGCAAAGAAAACAGCTCGGCGGTACGGCTTTGCCAGTAATTCAAAATATCCACCGCATAACAGTAGACGTTTTCCCCTTCGCTGGTCAGGCTCAGCTCGCGGGGATCGCGCTTGAACAGCGTTACACCAAGCTCCGCCTCAAGGGCGCGGATCGATTTGCTCAGTGCAGGCTGGCTGATAAAGAGCTTTTCTGCGGCCTTTGTAAAGCTTTTCTCCTCCACAATACGCACAAAATATTCTAGCTGCATTCGTTTCATACATACTCCCTCAGCCGCCGCAGGCCGTGATGCCGCAAAGCCATGATTCCTCCTACACAAAAAACCATTCGAACAGTCGAGCGAATTGTATTTTTATTATAAAGTACATGACGCCTTTTCGCAAATTTCTTTTCGGAACACGGGATGCGGCAAAGAGTGCCGGGCCACTAGCCAGAGAGAAAAAACGGACTATAATATAGGATAATTTCCAATAAAACGGGGCTAAAGTTCAAAAAACAGCAACATTATTTTCGGCATAACCAAAATTCATGCGGCGATAAAAAAGGTGTATTTTTCAAACCATAGCCCTTCAACTATAATCAAATTGTCGAAGCAGGCAAGACAAAATCCCCATAATCGGACAAATTCCTCAAAAGGCGGTGTGTGGGGCGGGGTTCATTCCCTTCCTCTGCGCCCTGTCCCACGCACCAGACATGGCCCCACGAGAAAGGAGCGTTATCCTGTGAACCAGTATCAGGAATTGTACAAGAAGAAACGAATGAGCGCTGAACAGGCTTTGGAGCTTATTCAGGACGGAGATTCCATGTTTTCCGCTCAGGCTGCGGCGGAGCCCCAGACCATCCTGTCCAAGCTACAGCATTTGAAGGAGACGGGGGTAAAAGGCACTACTTTGAACTCCTGCCTTCCCATTCAGTATTATGATGCGATGAAGGATCCCGAGATGGCAGGTATCATGAGCCACAACGGCTGGTTCTTTACCGCCGGACTCCGGGACGCGCAGAAAAAGAAGCTGGTCAGCGCCGTTCCTCAGAGCTCCACCTCCGTTCTGCGAAAGTCTCTACAGCGCCTGCAGGCCGAGGGCCGCCGGCCCGTGGTGCTGGCCACGGTCTCCCCCATGGACTCCCACGGCTACTTTTCCCTCTCGGTCAGCGCAATCTATGAGCGGGACCTGATCGATCAGGGTGCGCTGGTTCTGCTGGAGGTCAACCCCAACTTTCCGCGCACCTTTGGTGATACACAGGTACATATTTCCGAGGTGGATGCCCTTGTGGAGTCCGACCGCCCTATCCCCACCAAGTCCCTGGTGCCCTACACCGAGGTAGACAAAAAAATTGGCGCCTTTGTGGCCTCTCTTGTAGAGGACGGCTCCACCATCCAGCTCGGTATCGGCAACATCCCAAACGCCGTGGCAAATGAGCTGAGGAGCAAGAGGCATCTGGGAATCCACACGGAAATGTTTACCGAGACCATGGTGGATCTCATTGAGTGCGGCGCGGTGGACAACTCCCAGAAGGGCTTTATGAACGGTTTTTCCGTGTGCTCCTTCACCATGGGCAGCCAGAGGCTCTATGACTTCGTCCACAACAACCCCTCCGTGCTCTTTAAATCCTCCACCTTCTCAAACGATCCCTACACCATTGCCAGAAACAACAAGTTTGTCTCCGTCAACGCAAGCCTGGAGATCGACCTCACCGGACAGTGCGCCTCTGAAACCGTCGGCAACCTTCAGTGGTCCGGCACCGGAGGGCAGTCTGAGACGGTACAGGGCGCGCAGATGTCCCCGGGCGGGAAATCCATCATTGCAATGCATTCCACCTATTCGGCCACAGATGCAGACGGCAAAGAGGTGCTGCACTCAAAAATTGTCCCCTTCCTGGCGCGGGGCGCCGCGGTCACCACTTCCAGAAACGACACCGACTACGTGGTCACGGAGTATGGTATCGCCTGGCTGCGGGGACTGAATATCAGGGAGCGGGTTGAGGCCCTGGTCAAAATTGCCCACCCGGACTTCCGGGACTGGCTGAGAGAAGAGGCCGAACGGAATATGATTTGGTAAGTTGGGACGGGCCAGAGTACCTCCGGAGCTTGTCCGCCCTTTAAATTCCATTATTATTCTTTAATGGAAATATAGTGCTTTTACTGTCCTGACCTAGCGTTAAGCGAGCGCCTCCCAGTACGGAATCATTGGATAAGAAAGAGAGGAAAACGTATGGAGATCATCAGCGTAATTGGCATGGTTCTTGGCGTTGCAGTCCTGATCTATTTGACCTTTAAGGGTGTCAACGGCTTTGTGGCATCCCTGGTCGGCTCGATTATCGTGATTGTAAGCAGCGGGCTCCCGTTCTGGGGGACTCTGACCGGCACCTACGCGGCCTCCCTCGGAAGTACCTTCGGCTCGTACCTGTTTCTGTTCACCATTGGTTCGGCTTACAGCGAGCTGATGAAAAAGAGCGGCGCCGCCGAGTCTATCGCAAATTTTCTGTTCGCCTTCCTCGGCGTGAAAGCCACCGTCGCCGGAACCCTGATTATTACCTTCCTTTTGGCCTATGGCGGTGTAAATGCATTTATTATTATTTTTGCCGTCTATCCCGTGGCTGTGCCCATGTTCCGCAAAGCCAATGTCTCAAAACTCCTGATGCCCGCCATCTTCCTGTATGGAGCCGTGGTTCTGAATGTCGTTACCCCGGGCGCCCCCTCTATGCTGTGCATCGCATTGTCCGAAAAGCTGGGCGTCACCACCTTTGCGGCCCCCACGATGGCAATTGTGCTCCTTGTAGTGGCTTTCGGCTTCGGCATTTTCTACTTCACCTGGGCCTCCAACTCCCTGCGTGCCCGTGGAATTGGCTTTGTAGCCTCTGAGAGCGACGCCGAACTCATCGCCGGAAGCACCAGCGGTAAGGAACTGCCCCCCATTCACCTGGCTATTCTGCCCTATATTGTCATTATTGTGCTTAAGCTGGTGCTGGCCAACTCCATGAGCGCCTCCGACGGCATCAACACCGCCATGGGCGTGGGCGCTATTGTTCTAATTATTACCAATTATAAGTATCTCAAGGGCCACATCGTTCAGGACCTGGTTACAGGCTTTACCTCCAGCATCAATCCCCTGCTGCTGACCGCCGCGCTGATGGGCTTTGCGTCCGTCGTCAATGCCTGCGCCGGTTTCCAGTACTTCATGAACTTTGCGATGATGCTCGCCGACAAAATGAACCCCTACATCTCCGCCGTCATCGTAACCAACGTATTTTCCGGTATTACCGGCGCCTCCCTCAGCGGCACCCAGATCTTCTGCAGCACCATGGCCGACCAGTTCATGTCCCTGGGCACCGTCAATCCCCAGGCGCTCTACAAGGTCGTCGGCATGGCCGCGATGGGCATGGACACGCTGCCCCACTGCCCCACCTTCGTTATGGAGGCCCAGGTCTGCGGCGTGACCACCAAGGAGTCCTACCCTCACGTACTGGTCATGACCGTGATCACCCCCATCGCCCTGGCGCTGATCGCTGCAACAATGGCAATCATCGGGCTGATCTGATCACTCAGAGTCCACATAAAACGGACCGGTCCGAACGGGTCAGCACCGCGCAATCGGATGCCGACCCGTTCCGCTTTTGCCTTCAGGAAAACAGCCATTCTATGTTACAGAAAGGGAACGAAACGATATGGCAAAGATATTAACCGCCCGCCAAGCGGTAGACACCTATTTTTACGATGGGGCAACTGTGACGTTCGGCGGCTTTGCAAACGGTCTGATGCATCCGGAGGAGATTATGGTTGCGCTGGAGGAGGCCGCCAGGAGCAGTGGACACCCGAGAGGGCTGAGGGTCGTGTATGCGTCCGGGCAGGGCGACAGCGGCGAGCGGGGGCTTAACCACCTGGCTGTAGACGGGATGTGCACAACGGTGATCGGCGGACACTGGGGCTTGGCGCCCAAGCTGGGAGGGCTGGCGGCGGAGAATAAGCTGGCGGCCTACAACCTCCCCCAGGGGGTCATCTCCGGGCTGTTCCGGGAGATCGCCGCGAAGCGGCCCGGCGTGATCACCCACGTCGGCCTGGACACCTTTGTGGACCCCCGCCTGGAGGGCGGAAAGATGAACCGCGCCGCCCATGAAGCGGGCGATATGGTCAAGCTGATTGAGCTGGAGGGCGAGGAAAAGCTCTTTTATCCCGCCTTCCCCATTGATATCGCAGTTATCCGCGCGACCTATGCCGACGAGCGCGGCAACTGTACCTTTGAGCGGGAGGGTGTCTACGCCGAGGCCCTGGCCCAGGCGCAGGCCGCCCATAACTCCGGCGGCAGGGTCATTGTCCAGGTGGAGAAGGTGGTCTCCTACGGCTGCCTGGACGCACGGCTCATCCGCCTCCCCGGTATCTATGTGGATGCGCTTGTGGTGGCCCGGCCGGAGAACCACATGCAGACCTTCGGCACCCAGTATGACCCCGCCTTTTCCGGAGAGATCCGCACCCCTCTGAATGCTCTGTCCCCGCTGCCGATGGGTACGCGGAAGATCATTGCCCGGCGGGCGGCCATGGAACTGACCCCCTGTGCGGTGACCAATCTGGGCATCGGCATGCCGGAGGGCGTAGCCTCTGTGGCGGCAGAGGAGGGACTGGAGAGCATGGTGCTCACAACCGAGGTGGGTGCCGTCGGCGGCGTCCCGGCCGGCGGCATGGATTTTGGCGCCGCCACCAATGTGGACTGCATTCTGGAGCAGCCGGTTCAATTCGACTTTTATGACGGGGGCGGACTGGATACGGCATTTCTCGGCCTGGCCCAAATGGACGGGGACGGGAATGTGAACGTCAGCAAATTTGGCCCGAAGATCGCCGGATGCGGCGGCTTCATCAACATTACACAGAACGCCAAGAAGGTGGTCTACTGCGGTACCTTCACCGCCGGCGGCCTGGAGGTCTCAGCCGCAGACGGTACGCTGAAGCTCCTCCGGGAGGGCAAGGTCAAAAAGCTGGTCAGGCAGGTGGAGCAGGTGACCTTTGCGGGCCGCTACGCAATCAAGCATAACCAGCCCGTCCTCTATATCACTGAGCGGGCGGTGTTTGCCCTCACACCGGAGGGCGTCGCGCTCAAAGAGGTCGCCCCGGGCGTGGACATCCAGCGCGATATCCTTGACCAGATGGAGTTCACACCAGTCATCACAGATGTAACGACTATGGACAGCCGCATCTTCCGGGAGGAGCGAATGGGGCTTGCGCAGCAGAACCCCAGCTCAAGCGGAACAACGCAGGAACAGGAGGTCAAACAATGCTTATTCGGGAAATGAAGCTGGGCGACAGCGCCAGCGTGACCAAGACCGTGACCGAGACGGACGTATACCTGTTTGCCGGCATCACCGGCGATCTCAATCCCGCCCACACCAACGAGGTTTCCGCCAGCCAGACCCAGTTCGGCGGCCGGATTGCCCACGGCATCCTGGGGGCCGGTTTTATCTCCGCAGTGCTGGGCATGAAGCTGCCGGGGCCCGGCACCATCTATCTGGGCCAGGAGCTGAAATTCACCAAGCCGGTCTATATCGGGGACACCGTCACGGCGACCTGTACCGTCCAGGAACTGTTTCCGGAAAAGAATATCGTCAAGCTGGACACCGTATGCACCAACCAGCACGGAGACGTGGTGATCAAAGGCGTGGCTACCGCCATGCCGCCGAAGGAAGCGTAGCATACAAAGTAAAATGGGAGCCTGGCGCCGCACGTTGCGCGCCAGGCTCCCATGCTGTTTTGACTTCGGAGGCGGCGTACCTCACATACCACCTCCGCGGATTTTGGCCAGCACCGCCACACACTCCACATGCTCCGTATGGGGAAAGAGATCCACCGGCTGGAGCAGCCGGGCCCTCCACCCCCATCCGGCCAGCAGGCGGAGATCCCGCCGCTGCGTCTCCGGGTTGCAGGAGATGTAGACGATCCGCTCCGGCCCCATCCGGTCCACCGCACCCAGGAACTCCGGGGTGCTCCCGGCCCGGGGCGGGTCCAGGAACACCACGTCCGCCCGCTCGCCCCGGGCGGCCATGCCCTGGAGGCAGGCCGTGGCGTCGGCGCAGAGGAAGCGGGCGTTGCCCGCGCCGTTGGCCCGGGCGTTCTGGGCGGCGCACCGGGCCGCGCTGGGGTTGAACTCCACCCCTAGCACCCGCCTGGCCCGCCCCGCCGCCGCCAGGCCGATGGTGCCCACGCCGCAGTAGGCGTCCACCACGGTCTGGGTGCCGTCCAGCCCCACCCCGTCCAGGGCGGTGCGGTAGAGCACCTCGGTCTGCTCCGGATTGATCTGATAGAAGCTGGAGGCCCCCAGCCGGAACCGCACCCCGCACAGGGTGTCCTCGATGTACCCCCTGCCCCAGAGCACCTTTTCCCGCGGCCCCAGCACCGCGCTGGAGCGGCGGGGATTGATGTTCTGCACAATGGTCTCCACCCGCGGGCAGAGCTCCCGCACCTTGGAGACAAAGGCCCTGGCCCCGGGCAGGACAGGGGCGGCGGTCACCAGGGCCACCAGCACCCGTCCGGTGGCGCGGCTGTGGCGCACCAGCACATGGCGGACAAGCCCCGTGCCCCGGTCCTCCTGGTAGGGCTCGTACCGGCAGAGCCGGGCGGCCTGCCGCACCGCCTCCACCGCCTCGTCCAGGGCGGGGTGGTGGAGCAGGCAGGAGGCCACCGGCACCACCCGGTGGGTGCCCGCGGCGTAAATGCCGCTGTCCAGCCGCCGGCCCGGCCCGGTGCAGAAGGTGGAGATGGCCTTGTTGCGGTAGTGCCAGGGGTGCTCCATCCCCAGGATGGGGGACACCGGCCCGAACTCCCCCAGCAGCGCCTCCACCCGGGCCTGCTTTTGGCGCAGCTGCTCCGGATAGGGGGTCTCCAGCAGGGGGCAGCCGCCGCAGCCCTGCCGCAGCAGGGCGCAGATGTGTCTCTCCTCCGCCATGGCCTCAGCTCCGTTCCAGCCGCGCCACGGTTTCGACTGTTGTTTCAGTTTCCAAGGGAAGTTCTTTCACTTCCTCACCATCAACAGGCACAGGAAAATTGAATACGATCTTCTTTATCCAGCTTCCGTCTTTCCTTTTCTCCGAGAACATCTCAATTCGCTCGATAAAGGCCTTCATAAACTCCTTCTGCTCCGCTTCCGTTGCGGAATGGTAGACTTCATCAAATGCCAGTAAGAGCCGATAAATGTTATCGCCGGAGATTTTCTCCTGCTGGATGCTGCGTATCTGACTTTGCAATTCGCCAATCTGAACTTCGATTTCTTCTATCGTATCATACTGTTCATCATATCGGCGCTGCAAATCCAAAATTTTTCTGTCATAGTGGGCATCGTTGATGTCCAAAGTATCCATCTGACGCTCCAAGCGGCTTTTCGTTCCAAAGGCTTGCTTTAGCTGTCCTTGCAGAACGGCGATCTGCTTTTCCATATCCTCTGTATCAACCGCCGTTCCAATTTTCGCTTGAATTGCTTCTATAAATCGGGGATTGCTGACCATAGCGGAGATGACCTTCGCCACAAATTTGTTGATTTCCGTCTGCTCGATATTCAGCCGGAAGCTGCACTCATGTCCCGTCGGCGTAACCGTATTTTTGCAGTAGTAATAATACCGTGTTTTCTTGTCCTTGCTATGAGCCTTGGCAATATTGCCGTACATACTCTTTCCGCAACACGGGCATTTCAAAATACCGGATAGGATGTGTGCGTGGTCTGGATTGTTGACCTTTTCCCGCTTAAAGGAATTGATCTTGCGCTTTTCCTGTGCCAGATACCAATCTTCTTCGGAAATGATGGCTTCATGCTGACCATCGTAAACAGGGAACTCCGACTGCTCGACCACGTGCATCTCATTTCTTGTACCTTGCCTCTTTTCGGTTCTCCGTCTGCCATAAGCAATTTTACCCATATAAACGGGATTATCCAGTACGTCCTGCACGAAGTTCCTTGAAAATCCGGGGATGGTGTTATTTTGCCGCAGCTTCTTCACAAACCCGTTGCGGTTGAGATATTTAGCAACTCCGGCAACGCCCTCATTGGTATGGATGTAGCGGTCATAAATAACACGGATTACTTCCACTTCATCCTCCGCAATGACAAGGTTTCCGCTTTCCAATTTGTATCCATAGGGAGCGAAACCGCCGTTCCATTTGCCCTCACGAGCCTTTTGCTCCCGTCCTGCCATTGTCTGTGTGCGGATATTCTCTCGCTCGATTTCCGCCACCGCAGACAGCACGGAAATCATAAGCTTTCCGGCATCCTTGGAGCTGTCAATGCCATCCTCCACGCAAATCAGGTTGACACCAAAATCCTGCATGAGCTGCAAAGAGTTCAGAACATCGGCTGCATTTCTGCCAAATCTGGAGAGCTTAAAGACAAGCACATAGGAAACGCCGTCTTTGCAGTCCTGGATGTCGTTCAGCATCCGTTGAAACTCCTGCCTCCCTTGGATGTTCTTGCCGGAAAATCCTTCGTCAGAATACTCCCCGGCAACGACCATATCCTCGTATGCCGCATACTTCCGCAACTTGTCCCGCTGGGCATCCAAGCTGTATCCGTCTACCTGCATGGAGGTGGACACTCTCGTATATAGATAACATTTAAGTTGCTTCTTTTTCAGAATCGCCACCTCCTTCGCTCATTTCTTTTACCATCAATCCCTCGTTGCGGATATAATACTCCAAAAGTCTAAGCACATAATCCGGTGCATGGCGGTTGTCCAATTCCCACTCGGTCATAGTCCGGTAAGGAATATGGACGAGCTTGCAAAAATCTTTCCGGTTCAGTCCTGTGCTTTCACGCAACTTAATAATTCTGTTTTTACAATCCATTCGTCTTTTCTCCCAAAAAGCAAAAATACACGTTGCGTACATATTATAGCATAGCCGCAACAAGTACGCAACGTGTAAATTGTAAATTTTTACGCAGCCTTATCCGTCAAAGGCTGCGCTTGCTTATCATCCTTGGAACACTCCACCGTTTGCGGTGTATCCTGCTCTAATTTATCCAAAACCTGATGCCCGTACTTCTGGAGCATCTGGCTCATAACATCCACACAGCGGTCAAATGCCGCATTATATTTCGCTTCCTCATAATATTTCTTCAATAGGCGATTCCTCCATCAAAGTTCCATATCCTGTCCACGCTTCCGGGCAGGGTGTTCGTGTTCCTGTGTTTCCTTTCCTCTGATGAGGATAGAATTGATAAAAGCCCGAACCTTTTCGGATGCGATTTCCAGTGCATCCAGAAAGGGTTGGGCTTTCTGTTTGAGTTTCATATATTTTTCGCTTACCGCTTCATACCGCTGCTTCCAGATGGAAACCGTCTTTTCTGCGGAAGCCAATTTTTCTTTCAGTCGCTTGTTGTCAGCATTGGCAATAATACCATTGACCGCATAGTGTTTGAGCGTGTCGCATTCATCCGGAGTCAGCACAACATTGTTTCCGAATGTGGCTTTTTTGCCCATTGTTTCAATCTCCTGCACCGTCAGAGCAACGGTCTTTGCTGTTTTGGTTTCCTTTTGCAGAGCTTCCAGTTTCTTTTTCTGTTTCTCCGTGGCATCTTTGGCATTCTCCAACCCCCGCTCCGCCTGTGCCACCTGTCCGGTCATAGCTTCCAAACGCTGCTGTTCAGCCTGAACCTTGAACTGTGTCACTGTCAGATGTTCCTCGGTGCTGCCACGCTCTCCACGCTCCACATCGGTATATCCGGCATTTCGCATGAAATGAAAAAAGTCATCCTGCAACACACTGTAGGACGACTTCAAAATCTTTTTTCCTTTTGCGTTCAACATTGGATTACCATCCTTGTCAAGCACCGGCTTGGACTCCCATTTTTTACTGCGGCTGACCTGCGTGATCGTTTCCTTTACCGTTCCCCGGAGGGATTCATCCTTACATCGCTTCGACCACAGAATTTGCTTCTCTACCACCGGGATATAAACCACATGAAGGTGGTAGTGGTACACATCTTCGCCCAGAGCTTCGGACATTGCCCGGTTGCGCTCGTCGGCGTGCATCACAGCGGATAGGATATACTGCTCACCGCCTACGATCTCCACGGCGGCTTTATAGGCATCGGCATAAAACTGTTTTGCAAATTCATAGCCGCCGTGATTGTAGAAGTAAGCAGAGTTCACATCAAAGATCAACTCACCGTATTTGACGGCATCCGGTTTCAGACCTCTTGTGGAGATTACACCGTCCTGTTCCATCTGCTCAAACATTTTTACATAATCGTCCGCGGGTGCTTTGAAATGAATGTTCAGAGAAGTGCGTTCCGGTACGATGTCCTGATTGCTGTAGCTGTCCTTTTCACGCTCATTGTGTTCCTGTACCTTTGCCACATCAGCCGGTGTTTCCAAGTCCTGATTCCGGGCTACGGTGCGGTGGATTCCATCATTTCTTGCCATTGGATTTTTCCTTTCTTTGAAATTTGCAGACAGCGGAGGGCTGGAGAACGTCACTTTTTCAAAGTGTAATAACCCACTATTACACTTTCATCCATACTGGCTGCAAAGTGCCGTGGGCTCTCCCGAGAGGGGATGCGGTCACTGCGGCGACCTCTGCTGACCAAAGCGAAAATGTCTGCGCCTTTTCCCATGGTCAGCCCGTCTGCATGGAGCCGTTCTGTGTCAACTTCCTCTTGCAGCCGGTGTCCACAGACACTTTTTCAAAAACCTGTGGACATAGAAACAACCCGAACGAGAGGATGCGTGCTGTTTCTATAACGAGCGTTTTACGCTCTTTTGCTGCGTACATACGTACCAGTAATGGGATTTACTCGACCTGCCGCCATTCCTCCGGTACGTACGTACACGGCGAATCTCCGTAAAACCCATTTATATGAGGTCGTGCAATGGCTTCCACTCCCATGAATCCCCAAACCCGCCGTCCGGCAGAGTTGGTGATATTGTTGCAATGTTCCAGATTGAATCTCCCGGCATTGGCAATCATGGCGTCGCTGAAGCTGCGGGCTTTCAGCGGAGCAAGGGAATTTTCCTCGCACCACATCCGGTAGATTTCATAGAAATCCTTGGAGCTAATGGACGCATCCGCTTTACGCCGGATGTATCCCTCCGATTCCATGAAATCAAAGATATTGTTGTTGTCACGCTTGACCGCTTCCCTGTTTTCCCGGATACGGTCACTCTCCGTAAACTGAAAGTTGTTGGCAACAAGCCGCTGTAAACCCTCCAATGCCCACAGGAAGATGCCCTCGGCTTCGGTTTTCATCTTCTCTGCAAGGTCAGGATCGTCAGCTCTGTCAGTAGGCTTTTCTTTGGTAGTCAGCACAAGCTGTCTGCGGTAAAATCCGTCACTGCGGTCATACAAGGCTTGCAGATCACCGTTGCTGAACGCAAGCAACCGGGCAAACATCCAGCCCTGATAACTCTGCTTGCCTTTGCGTTCCAAATCCATCTTGCCTTGTGCGGTCACGATGGATTTTACATAGTTGGTCTGGCGCAGGGCTTCCATCCGCATATCATCATCCACGCACAGCAGAATGTGTTCCAGATCGGCACGGGCGAAGCGGTTTTCGGAAATCTTGCCGATGCTGCCGTCTTTCATATTCGTGCCAAAGATAGCAGAAAGCACAGCTCCGATTTGGGATTTGCCCTCGCCGCCGTTGCCTTTAATCACCATCATGCGCTGCCCCTTGTTGGAGGGAA
>OGYQ01001366.1_pt1 | contig 13120 bp, 12 predicted proteins | sample 1576641 | NCBI WGS metagenome assembly OGYQ01 (sample SAMEA3541476, study PRJEB24748) | human gut metagenome | biome: human gut; feature: human-associated habitat; material: faeces | place: China | collected 2012
AAGAGTGTATCAGAAAAATATAGTTGCTGACAGATACGGATGATTACGTACTTACTTTTGAAGAGCGTCTGATTGGACACAACCTGTAAAAACAGCTTGTTTTAGGCAGGTTTTATTGACATGCCCAAAAACTCCTGTATAATGCAGATATGGACAGAACCTGAAAAATCGGCTCTGCCCATTTGTAACTATTCATAAATCTTATATCAGTTTTTAACGTTTACACAAAACTTGAAACGGTCTCGTTTCCCTAGATTTACTTCTTCAGTCGTATCATTATCATTAATTTCTTTATCCGGCATATCAATTTCAGATATGTCTTCTATAATACTGCTTTCAATTTCAATGGTCTCTGATGTACCCTGATAATCTATACTTCTTCCACACCCTGAAAGTATAATCAGTATGCATAATATATTGATTGCTATTAATCTTTTTCTACTAAATATTTTCATCTATATCCCATTTCTTTCTCATATTCGACTATCAGATCTCGGTTGTAAAATTCATATTCATTTAATGAATTTTCATCCCAATCATCTGGAGATATATATCCAGAATACCAATCCTTTGAATCAAAGAAAGATTGTAGGCTCTCATCCGTAAACATTCTACCATGTCTTGCGTATAATTCATTTCTTGCTAATCTACATTCATCAGGGGTAAAGTTTTCAAGCTCATCCTTATCTATATATCTACTATCACTGCTCGGTAAAATATAATCTGTTGCATTAAAACCTTCTGTATTAGTTATATATTGAATATAAGATGCACTATCATTTAACACATCGCTTTCCATTTGATTATAATCAGCATCTCTGACAAGCTCATAATTGATAGCATCCTGTGGATTAGATGCGTCTGTACAATATCTCCATCTAACTAACTCTTCGTTTTCAAAATATAAGCGATGAGCATCCGTAGACTCATAATAAGCAAAAAATAATTCATTATCATTATCATAATAATAATATTTTGCATAAGGACTATTATTTATATTTCTTGGAACTCTGATAGCTCTTAAATTTTCACCTTCAAAATAAGCACTTGCTCCATTTGGATATGTCAAGAAATAATAGTCACTTTCATTTATGCCTTCTACAATAGAATTGTACTTTTCTCTTATGTCAGATACGATACTCTCAACATCTACATCATAAATAAACGAGTCTGTATTTTCTTCTTCATCGCTATTACTTTCATTTTGGTTTGAGACACCTGAATTACTGTCCTCAGAAAAAGCATCTGGACTATCGAAATTACCTGTATCAGCATCTTCATTTGCATAATTTAAGTCTGCGTCCTGAGATTTATTGCTTTTATTTACTTGCGAAATAACAAATCCTAATATCAGACATGCTCCAAGGGCCACACAAATATATGTATATTTCTTATTCCATTTAAACGTAGATTGTACCTTGTTACTTCCATTTGTAATAGGAGCGTTATTCTCTTGATGTAATTCACTAACCGGCTGTACGTTCTGCGATTGAAGTTCTTGAGTATTCAAATTCTGATGTCCGTCATCGAATACATCACTATTTCTCGCATTTTCAACACGTAATCCATCCTTCCCATCAGTACTAAAATCACTCTTTTTAATTGGTTTATCTACACTTACATTCGATGTCTGTTGATTACTTCCATTATCCACATAATCAACTGTTTTTGTTCCACACTCTGTACAAAAATATGTATACGAATTTTCTATTTTCCCACATTTTGGGCATTTTCTCATATTTGCCATATATTTCACCTATGCAATATCATTATCTTCCTGTATTTAATTGACAAGTTTCAGTTTTGCTTGAATAATTCTTTTTAATGATTCGTCAATTTGTGCTTCTGTAATATCTCCTTTGTTTACTGCCTCCAATATACCATCGTATGCATCATGGAAATTCTGTGGCATAAGTAATAAATCTGCACCAGCCTGTACAGCTTTTACTGCAGCTTCTTTTGACGTGTAGTGTTCCGAAATTGCTCCCATATTTAAAGCATCAGTTATTACAATTCCAGAATATCCAATATCATTTCTCAATATTTCCTTTATCATCTTTGAAGATAGTGAACTTGGAGTATCATCTCCAATTATATTTGGCAATGATATATGTGCCACCATTACAAAATCAACATTATTTTCATTCATAACCATAAAAGGTTTTAAAGAATTACTTGCAAGTTCTTCATAATCCATATTTGAATAAGCATATCCATTATGCGTATCGTTCTCAACTATTCCATGTCCTGGAAAATGCTTAAACGTACTAAATACATTGTTTTCATGCAAACCATTGGAATATGCAATGGAACAGTTAGTTACCTGGTCTGCATCACTTCCAAATGAACGCTTTGTGATGATTGAAGTTTTTCCTTCCTCCACAACATCTGCAACCGGAGCAAAATCTGTATTGAATCCCAGTTCATTTAAATACTTTCCAATTGTATCTCCACATTCATACGCTTCTTGTGCGTCAGATACCTGAGACATATCTCCAACATTTTTAACACCAAATTTTGGATTATTTGCTATTCTTACAACAGTTCCACCTTCTTCATCTACACATATGAATAATGGTATCCCTTCAACTCTCTTTGCAGTTTCTTGCGTATTAGAAATCATTTCTACTGTTTGTGCTTTATCTATTAAATTACTTTTAAAATATATCAAGCCACCAATTGGATATTTTTTTATACTTTCTTCCGTTGTTGCTCCCGCCGCTGTTACATTACCAACTCCTGTTAGTTGTTCTGGTGTAAGTATAAATAGCTAATAAATTTTCTCCTCCAGACTCATTGCATTAATAATCAAATCAGTTTTATCATCCTGAACATCAAGCTCATCTTTTCCTATTTCTGCATCGTCTTGTATTTCAATCAAAGTATCATTGCCAGAAACTGTGTCAATGACAACAGTTTCTTCTGTGTTTATAGCCTTTTCCTCTATTTTGGCTTCTTGAGAATATTGTCTGTTTTTGTTTATTCCATACGCAATTATAAAAATTAAACACGTTATAAGAATAAAATATATAATATATTTTACTTTAGTATTCATACTCACAAATGTAACCTATTTTCCCACTATATCCTGCGGCTACCGATAAAATATCGTTTGAGACATCATTCCAAACCCATTTTTCTAATTTCGATACATAAAACATATCCATCTTATCTTCATATGAATCAGTTTGTTCATCATAATATGAAGGTTCTCCCTCTAACCATAAGTCGCTAAAAGGATATTCTTCATTTAAACAAATATCTCCAATCCAGTCACTATTTGTATCGCTATCATGACGAATCCACCAATATTTTCCATCATACTGAATCCCACCAAGCCAGAATATTTTATTTTGATAACCCTGCTGTTCTATCTGAGATATAACCGAATAATATTCTTCAGTAGAATCAAAACGAACTAGATATCCTCCCTTATCAAGACATGACTGATATGCTTCTTCCCAAGTACAATCTTCAATGTAAAATTCATAATAATGCTCTTTGGTCTGATCATTTTCATTTATTTGTTCATTTTCATCTGTCAGTTCTATGTCTTGTTCATCTCTAGTATTGTCATCATATGATGTTGTCTCATCAAAATCATTTTCAACAGGCACTTCCTCCGAATCACTGTACGTACTCGAAGTGTCATTATTAGCTTGAGCAAATTCCTCACTTGAAGATGTGACTTTATCCCCACCAAATAATTGTGATAAAACTACTCCTAATATCAGGCATGCACCAACTGCTACACATATATATGTATATTTGGGTTTCCACTCAAATTTTTTCTTTGTGACATCTTGCTCTACAATTTCATTAATATTTGAAGTTTCATCTTTTTCCTGATTACTTTGTGATTCTACATTAACCGCGTCATGAGCTATGTTTTCTCCAGAGACTGAAATTTTACTTTGAACAGGCGATATAGATAAATCGCCTGTTGTTATATCATCCTTGTTTTCATTGAGGTTCGGTTGGTTTTGCAATGGTTGATTTTGCATACTTTCCGAATATTCTACAGTTTTTGTTCCACATTGGGTACAAAAATAAGTATACGCATTTTCAATATTTCCACACTTTGGACATTTTCTCATCTTTGGCATTTCATCACTCTTTCATATGAATACAGAATCGTTGTATTATATATGTTTCTTATAATTTTGCAAATTCATTCATTATTCTTTCAGATATCTCATCTCTTTCTTTATACAAGGATTTAAAACTTTCGTACTCAACAAACATCTTATGCAATATCTCTAAAACATTTGACTTCTGTTTTTGTACGCGCAAGATAATGTTCTTTCGTTTAAATCTATTAGAAATGAGAATTCCAGCCCCTACCACACCAGCTACTGCAGTTCCTATTAACAACATCAAATTAACAAACGGAGAGGCTATTCCACTGGCTACAGCTACTGCAAATGCAATATATGCGCCCAAATCTTTTACATTAGCCATCTCATTCCTTTGCATTTCTTGATAAAAGGATTCAACTTTATTATTCTCTGTTGCTTCTTGTTGAAAACTCACATCTGAAGAATAATCAAGTATCTGAACCGGATGAATATCTTTGTACATCGATCTATACTGGTCAAAATATTTATTTGCAGCTTTTTCCTGCAAGGTTTTTACAAATGTAAACATATTTAATCTCATTTGACCATTTACATCATCATTGCTAAAATCATAGATCCATCCAATAATGCTTGAAATGATATTTAAATCAGATTCTCTTTTTAATAACTCTTGATCAAATACTTCTTTTGCCCGATCTACATCTCCGCTAAGTCGTATTATTAACTCATTATATTCAATTTCATCATATGTTGATATTTCTACATCGTTTGGTTTAGCTAATAATTCATTTAAATACTCTTTTAAATATGTGTTCCGCTCTGCCATCGGAACATTTTCAATCTTAAGTATAAACTCTAAAATATTGTAATTATTATTAGCAAGATTTAGCATTCTTGTAATTGAATTATAATCTTTGCAATATTGTGCCAATACTGGAAGATCATATGACTCTGGTTTTAATAATGAAGACATTTTTCCACATATAATGTTCACGACACTATCTTCACTATATCCTTCTTTTTCTGCACATTCGACTATTAAATTATGAATATATGTTTTTATTAACCTTTCAGTTGCATCGTCAACATTATCAGATAAAGTCTTACTTATTAATGAAAATAACATCAAAAAAGTGTTTTCATCACTTCCTTTTAATTCGCATTTTTGATATTCTAAAAACCATTTAACTGCAGCTTCATCTCTACCCATTCGCATATTAAATATCATATAAAACATACACGAATTCTTTTTATCCAAATTAAATGCAGTTTCTGTTGCACGCTCCGCCAGAACTTTGTCGTCATTTTTCCATGCCATTACACTGATTAGAGCAGGCGTAAGCCAAAAATCTGGTGTTTTCAAATGTTCTCTTTCAATTGACTTATATATGATCGCATCACTAACCATATTAAGATCAAGATTATCCATCAACCCTTGAACTATTTTACGCACAGTACGGAAGTTATTAAAATCATAGTATTTTTTATTATTTAACGCCCTAATTCGTTTATTAGCCAATTCAACATTTTTATAGCGTGTATATAACCGATCAATTTCTCCTTGCAACTCATACGCATCTAGAGCCCTATTAATTGAATTATTGATAGTTCCCGTAGCGTTATCTAATGTGTTTCTTATATGCTGATTATAATCTGACAGATTTCGTTCCGCCTGATTTACACTGTTTACTGTGCTATTTATTTCAGAACGTAATTGATTATTCTCATGTTCAATTGATCTCAATTCTGATTCTAATCGACTTACCTGTGCTCTTAGTTCATAATTACCCAATTAAATCGCCTCCTTATTTTTCTGCAGATACGTTGATCGCACGTTCTAATCCCCATTTTTCTATTTCTTCTACAAGTTCATTATTGATTGTTGATATTGGAATAATGGACTTAATTGCACTAAATAATACATTTTTATCGATTTGATCTTTTCCATGTATTATCATCTGCTGCGCAACCTCTTTAATTGCCGTTTCTATATCCGCATATGAATAGCGGTCTGTCATATGAACAAGCTCATCTAATAGGGAATCAGAAGGATTAAGTTTCAATGAAGAAACCATGTATTGTTTCAAAACGCTCCGTCTTTCGTTCTCATTAGGTAATCCTGCAAAAAACACCTCTGAAAATCTTCCCTTTCGATACAACTCATATGGTAAAACATTAACATTATTTGCAGTTGCCACCATGAATACTTTATTTGAAGATTCTTGAATCCAAAATAGAAACTCTCCAAGTACTCTTTTTCCAGTTTCATTTCCTGAATCTGTAGTTGTAAGCACTTTCTCTATTTCATCAATCCATAAAACACAGGGTGATATATTTTCGATGAATTGAAGTGCTTCTCGCATTTTCTTCTCGCTTTCACCAACCCATTTATCAAATACAGCACCTATGTCAAAACGAAACAATGGCAACTTCCATTCTTGTGCAACAAGCTTAGCCGTTAATGATTTACCACATCCTGGCACACCTACTAACAAAATCCCTTTAGGTGCAGTCAATTCATATTCTGCTAATTGTTCTTCCGGCAAGAAAAAAATTGTCTTTTTTTCATCTAACCATTTTTTCAGCTTGTCCATACCCGCAACTTTATATGCACGATTAACATTAATATGTTGAACAGCACCCACTTTAGGATATAACCGTTCTTTTTGTGAGGCTAACTTGTATATATGTTCTTTTTTTAATCCTTTACTTCCTATTATTTCCGCAGCTAGCATATTGTCTATCTGAATTTCAGAAAATCCTCTAAGCAAAGCTGCCGCATGCATAATGTCTTGTTCATCCCAATCTATATAAAATCTTCCAGAATATGTCTTAATAAACTTCTTAATCTGAGCTATTCGTTCATTACTGTCAGGTAAATCTAATGATATAACCATTCCGAAAGAGGCAATTCTACTCCACGCCTGATCCGATGTTATTAACACTATAACGCCATTATTTTCCTTTGCCATATATAGTATATTCATTAGCTCCCGCGAATATGCATTATCATCCGTAATTCGTCTCACATCTCCAATAACTATATTCATGCTTCTTTGGCGTTTTATCGTTTTCAAAAAAAATCCTAATGGATCATCTTCTGTATCAATTGCATCTGCTTTGACGCCTAAACATCTTACCTGTTTTGCATCTGTGTAATAATATAGACTAATTTGACCATCAGAAACTATTTCATGTAGCATTCTTTCAACTCGTTCTCGTTCATCTGAGTGAATTATTACTAAGGGAGTTCTCGCATATATGTAATTTATTAATTCTTTTTTTGCATCTGAATAGTTTGCCATTCTCTATTCTCCTAGTATTTTTGCTTTAATGATTTTTTTTCTACATATATAGACAACATCTTGAACAAATGCCCTATTATCATAATATTCAATTTTACGAATATATTTTGATATAGCTTCTATATATATGCTAATAATGTTTTTTATAGCCTCTCTCAAGTTTTTCCTTACAGACTCCGGATATTCCGGAATCTGTAGAAAAAACATGCTACTTTGTAGTTGTCTCTTATATTTAGTTACTGCCTTTTCTAAAATTTCTATATCCATTTCTTCCATACATAAATTGAAATTTTTTTCAAATTGCTGAAAGGCATCCTTTAATAAAGCTTCTTCTAGTTTGGCTAACTGATTGTATATCATAGCATCATATGAGTCTCCAGCAGACAATGGATATACCACTTGTAATTCACCAAATGCTTTACTGGCCATTCCTTCCTTTGCAACTATTGATATTAGTTCAAGCCACTTTTCATAAGATACACTTGTTAATTTGTCCATTGTACTATTTTAAGAAGCTAAACGGAGGCTCTAAACTCCAACTTGGCAATTTTTTGTTCATTTCTTTCAGTCTGTCGTCGGATACATCATAATTCCCAGTATCGCTTGATCCAAAATTTTCTTGAATTCTCTGTTCTAACATTTCACCTAATTCCAAATTCATTTCGTTATCCATAGTTTTTCTCCTTTACATCATATGTTTATAAATATTCTACCTTACTTAGTAATATCTCTTTTTTCTCACTACTATCAATATAGAATTGCTTATAATCCGCTAGTTCTACCATACTTTGATTTAACATAGCAAGAGAGGCATTTACTCGTGCTGGATATTCCTTATTCGCCTTTATTACTCTAAATATCAAAAATCCTAACGATAATACCGTTGCAACTAATGAATATGGAGTAACAAATACCAAACCGATTGAAAGTATAAATACTATAATTGCTGCTATATTCCAAGTGTTAACATACATTAATTGGAATTTATTGTTTCCATAATATTGCTTCATATTTTCGATTTGATCGTTTTGATCTTGACCATTAGATACTGATGACCATGTGTCAATACTTAATGGATAATCTAAAGGTTGCGTTTCTTGTAGCATTATTGCCCAGTTTTGAATAGCAGATTTTAACCACTCTTTTGTGTTTTGCAAACCAAACTTTCTAACCTGTACATTTGTCTGGTCAGAATCATCATATACAGCCCATCTAATCATCTGTTTTCCAATATTAAAGCTTTCTTTCTGTACTGCTTGATATTCTTGGTATTGCTGTTCAGCAGCTTCAACTTGTCCATTGTTTTCTATAATAAAGTTGAAGTATTGTTGCTGATTCTTTAAATCTAACTCTTCTTGATCATAATTTGAAATCAATGACATTAGAATTGAATCAACTCTGCTCTTATAGTTTGCTTCAGTTTGTTCTTCAAGTTCTACATCTAAAGATTCAATTTCAGAAATCAATTTCTCATACTTAGATACATTAGCATATGATGCTCTAATCTCATCATACCTACTACAAGTTTGGGAAAGTGTACTATATTCACACTCTTTAGAAGGAGGGAGCAACTGTATGTATTTTTGATAAGAAGCCGTTAATTCATCTGCAATTTCTGGATGTGCATTAAGCTCTGATATCCAGCCTTTTATCACATTATTTACTGAATGCTCCAATTCCTTATCTGTACCAAATAATCCATTTAAATATGCCTGTAGTAAAACGGCTGACTCCATTTGAACTTTTGTTGGATCTATAGTCTTTAAATATTCAAAAAACCATTTCTTTGCTACTTCATTTCTACCAAATCTCAAATTAAACAAGCAGAAAAATAATGATGCTTTTATTGGATCTCTTCTGACACATTCTGATAATGCATTATTTGCTACTTCTTTATAATCATTTATCCACGCAGTAATCGCCATTAGAGCATATGACAACCAATATCTTGAGCTAGTGATCCATAGTTCTTCTGATATTTCTTGAATAGATTCATTTCTAACAAGGTTAATATCAAAATCTTTGACAACACCCATAACAGTTTTTCTTATAGCTTCATGATCTCCAAACTGTTCCTTTAATATTTGATCAATTCGCAAAATATTTTCATGGGCCAACTGTTTTTCTTCGTTTTGCACCATATTTTGCTTAAATTTACTTATACTGTCATAGATCTTATCCGTTGTTGCTTTTATACTTGCAGTTGATGTATTAACAGAATCAATTTTAACATCTACTTTTGATTTAAATGAGCCAATTGTCTCATTGAGATTGTTGACTGCATTGTAAGATGAATTCGCCATTATTTTATCCTCCGTTATATTTCTACATTTTCAAATACACTAACCAAATCGGCATTTTTCTGATCGGCGATTTTATATAAGTCACGCCAACTTTTTAGTTCATCCAATGCCTTCTTTAGTAAAGCATATCCCTTTTCTCTTCTAAGGCGAAGAATAGTTTGCATATCTGATATTCTTCTCCATAGTAAGAATCCACTTACTATTCCAAGTAAAACTCCTATTACAAGAGAAATTTTATTAAACTGGAATGCTGTAATTCCTAATATAACTAACGAGGCTAGCGCCATCCCTATAAATATCAACACATATTTATCTTTTATAGTGTCAAATACTCTATTTTTGTTATAATACTTTTGCAATTCTTCTTGAGCTGATGTAAAAGAATTTTCGTCACATTGACCTTGCCAACCATCGATATTAATATTAATTTTTTCAGGTTCATTTTTTCGATAATTATCAGCATAGGATTGAAAACCTTTTTCTATCCATTTTTTTAAGTAGGACAACGAGAATTTTTTAACCGTTATATCTACACGATTCGGATCCTCCTCAAATGCCCACGAGAGCAGCAAATCTTCAAGTGATTTATTTTTGTTTTCTGCAGGAAACTCATTATTGTAGTACTGCTGAGCCATTCCCAAATCACCCTTTGCCTTTATTACCATTTCGTTGTAGCGCTTATTTTTAATGACTTTTAATTCTTCTTTGTCATATGCGTTTATTAAATCATAAAGTATGTTTTCAATTCTTTGGAACATGTTAGTTTCAATGTTCAAGTCCGCTTCGAGCACTGATTTAAAATGAATTGCTAACTCTTCATTTTTCTCTGCAGCGGAAAGAAGATTCTTTAGCTTCTCGTAATCTGAACTATGTCTTCTTAAAGTTTCAAATTCATTTTTCGTCACATAAATATATGAATTTGTATAATCTAAGGTACTACTTACAATTTTGTTTCCATAATTAGGATGCATGCTTTCCATCTGCTCTAGCATATTTGTAAAGCATTGATGAACTAAATGGTTAAACTCTTTATCAACACCAAATACGCCTGATAAATATGCTTGTAAAAGATATTGCCATTCATCACCTAAATTTTCCATATCTACTCGATCTAAATATGACAAGTACCATTTTTTTGCTGCATCAACTCTTGTAAAACGCAGGTTAATTAGTAGAAAGAACAGCGAAGCACTAAAATAGTCCATTGTCAGAGCTTTTGACATGGCACGATTTGCTGCTTCTTCTTCATTATTTGCCCAAAGCATTACTGACATAATTGCATAAGCTAACCAATATTCAGTATTCTGCAAATATGAAGTTTCTACTTTTTTTCGCAATGTCTCATCAGAACATATATGTGCATCGAGTCCAATAACATATCCTAATGTAATTCGTCTAAGTTCATTAAAGAACTTAAATCTTGTGTAGTATTCATCCGTAAACTGAGTTACATTTTTTGATGCTGTACTTAAATTCTTAAATGTGAAATACGATTTTGTTAAATCGTCAATCAATTCAAAGAGCTCTGCTGTACTTACATCAGCATCCTGAATTCTATTTTTTACATATTCCATAGATTTATTAACTTCAATATCCATGGATGCCGCATTTTGAGTCAAAATCTCCACGTTTTGCACTAATGTTGCTAATTCTGCTTGAAGATTCTGATTCTCTATAATTGCACGCTCAATCTGATTTTGTAGACGATTAATCTCGGCAATCAGTCGTTCCGCTTCTTCACGTTCGGCTCTTGCTTCTTCTTCTGTCATTTATTGATCCCCCCTCTTATAACTTAATTCTTTATAAAAAGTAATATACTCTCGTGGAGTAATTGCATACAAATTCTTTAAATATGCTTTATACGTCACTTCATCAATCTTTTTTCCAAAAACTATACTTGCTCTTACGGTATCAAACAGATTATCCATTACCAAAAAATATTCTTCAGAAGGTTTTTTAACGTCAGGATCATACATCGAATATAATTTATCAAAGGAGGCCTGAGAAAAGTCATTCTCATTACAATTGTATTCTGCAATTAATTCTCCTGTTTTTATATCGACAATTATCCATTTATTAGGTCGATTGTATTTTTTTTCTTGTATGTTTTGCTTCCCATATACATAGCTAAAATAAGAAATGTAATATTGACCATTCATCTCCCTAATTACTGGATTTGATATTCCACTTGGAAGTTTCATGTCTTTAAGCATCAGGGACTTTGCTTTTTGATTAATCTCTTTTATGCTAAGCATATTTATTCTCCTTTCTTATGAAAAATTCAATCAAACAATCCCGGCTTTTTTGTCGTTGAGTTATCATTTTCTATCGTGGTATCTGTGATAATTTTTCTATCTATTGGACCATTTGCAAGACCAACATCTTTTTTTGACAACACAATGCACGTTGGATCAATTACTCGATGTTCCTCTGTTCCAAAACACATATCATTATATTTATCGAGGGAAACATAGTTTTCGCCTCCCCCTGAATCTATGATATCAAATCCCTTAATTGTACCATCATCTAATCTTTGAACTCCGGTCACAGTTATCCAATGATCTGAATAAAAGTCATCTTGTCTAACTCCTAAATCATTTACGTAATCTCGTGGCATGTCCCAAAGAGCACATGCATCAACCGCAACATTAACGACATCTCCGTTATCTAGTCTATCCGCTACTTGATCTGCATCCAAAACATCACCGTATTCAAACAATTCCGTATCAAACTTATCACCTAATTGTTCATTCATCTTATCGTATAGATCCATGAATTGCTCTGTAGATGTTCCTCCACAACTATCCATATCTCCATGTGTCTGACACAAATTATTGTCAATTGCTACTGATAAGACCTTATTCTCGGTTAATTCGTTTGTTCCAAGTAATTCATTAATTGCATTTGCCTGAGATGTTGGTCCACATGTTCCTTGATAGCCAAACTCATTGATGCCCTGCTGATAAAATGAGCCTGTTTCATAAAAATCTGGGTTAGTATCAATTACCGATCTTTCAAAATCATCATATTCCCTGTCCAAATTTTCAATATTATTTACAATTTCATTCTCATTTTCTTCTGCAATCTCTGCAACATCTTCTGCATATTCTGTTGGCTCAATTCCATTTGCCACCTGCAAATCTCTATTCAGCGCTTGCCATTCTGGATCTTGTGAGTATGTTTCATAATCATCTAGTCCATAATTATGTTCATTCATATACTCACTCATGTTGCTTAATGCCTCGTGTGGATCTAATGCTTCTTCCACATCTGAAATCTCCGCAACGTCTTCCTCGTACTCCGTTGGCTCTATTCCGCTTGCCGCCTGCAAATCTCTATTCAGCGCTTGCCATTCTGGATCTTGTGAGTATGTTTCATAATCATCTAGTCCATAATTATGTTCATTCATATACTCACTCATGTTGCTTAATGC
>OGYQ01001368.1_pt1 | contig 13108 bp, 8 predicted proteins | sample 1576641 | NCBI WGS metagenome assembly OGYQ01 (sample SAMEA3541476, study PRJEB24748) | human gut metagenome | biome: human gut; feature: human-associated habitat; material: faeces | place: China | collected 2012
TCAAATGCTGGTCGAGATTGTGCAACCACGGCGCAATCACCTGACCACCAGCGTAACCGATAGTGGTAAAAATCAGCGCCCAGGCAAATGCGCCGAGAATATTCAGCGGCAGAAAGATTTTCGGCGGCAGCTGGCTGGCACCAATCAGCGTCGGGCCAATCACCCGAAAGCCATACATAAAGCGCGTACCAATGACAAACAGATACGGATGGCGTTGGATAAGTTTCTGCGCCCGCTCAATTTTATCCTGATGTTTCGAGAAACGGCGTAACAGCTTGCCGCCAAACCGCCGCCCGCACAGATAAAGCACCTGGTCGCCAATCATGCCGCCAAGCGCCACAGAAAGTACCACCAGCGGGAACTTTAATAGCCCCTGATGTGCCGCAACGCCTCCCAGCAAAGTCACGGTTTCACCTTCCGCCAGGCTACCGATAACCAGCGCGGCATAACCATATTGTGAGATAAGTGTATTGAGATCCATAGGCCAGTCTGTCTCCCTTTGGTTGCCAGTAAGCATACACCCTGTGAATCATTCACGCTGAAAAAGGACGTACATCAGACGGTGCAAATTACATGAGCGAACAAAAAATAATCACAAGCTGACTTATACTTGAACTGTCAGGTTCATGAACTCACAACAAGGGGGCGGTATGAGCCATGTCTGGGGACTGTTTTCCCATCCCGATCGTGAAATGCAGGTGATTAATCGCGAAAACGAAACGATTTCTCATCACTACACCCACCACGTTTTGCTGATGGCGGCGATTCCGGTGATTTGCGCCTTCATTGGCACTACACAGATTGGCTGGAATTTTGGCGATGGCACTATCCTGAAGTTATCCTGGTTTACCGGACTGGCGCTGGCTGTCTTGTTTTATGGCGTTATGCTGGCTGGGGTCGCGGTGATGGGGCGGGTCATCTGGTGGATGGCGCGCAATTACCCGCAGCGTCCGTCACTTGCGCACTGCATGGTCTTCGCGGGCTACGTTGCAACTCCGCTGTTTTTAAGCGGTCTGGTGGCGCTTTACCCGCTGGTCTGGTTGTGTGCGCTGGTCGGCACGGTGGCGCTGTTTTACACCGGCTACCTGCTGTATCTCGGTATTCCGAGCTTCCTGAATATCAACAAAGAGGAAGGACTTAGCTTCTCCAGTTCGACGCTGGCGATAGGCGTGCTGGTGCTGGAAGTGCTGCTCGCCCTTACCGTTATACTATGGGGCTACGGTTATCGTTTGTTCTAGAAAGTTCTTTTGAGTTGCATTGCTGGCGTAAATGTCAGCAATGCAGCATTTCCTCACGATTCTCCTTTGACGATCGCACTTTTTGCTCGTTATGATGGCGTCGCTAGCCTCAGTAAATCCTTACTCCGGCGGTGCGCAACCCGTGCGCGTGAACCACTATCTGAATGCTCATCATGCCGAAATTTCGAGTTTCTTTATTTAGCCTGGCCCTGATGCTGGCTGTGCCTTTGGCACCGCAGGCCGTTGCGAAAACGGCAGCCGCTACCACCGCTTCACAGCCGGAAATTGCCTCCGGTAGCGCGATGATTGTTGATCTGAATACCAACAAAGTGATCTATTCGAACCACCCGGATCTGGTGCGTCCGATTGCGTCTATCAGCAAATTAATGACCGCGATGGTTGTGCTGGATGCACGACTGCCGCTGGATGAAAAACTAAAAGTGGATATCAGCCAGACGCCGGAGATGAAAGGGGTCTATTCGCGCGTACGACTGAACAGCGAAATCAGCCGTAAAGATATGCTGTTGCTGGCGCTGATGTCTTCAGAAAACCGCGCGGCGGCAAGCCTTGCGCACCATTATCCCGGTGGTTACAAAGCCTTTATTAAGGCAATGAATGCGAAAGCGAAATCGCTCGGAATGAACAACACGCGCTTTGTTGAACCTACCGGATTGTCGGTGCATAACGTTTCAACTGCCCGTGACTTAACCAAACTGCTCATTGCCAGCAAACAATATCCGTTGATCGGGCAGTTAAGTACCACCCGGGAAGATATGGCAACCTTCTCTAACCCGACGTATACGCTGCCGTTCCGCAATACTAATCATCTGGTGTATCGCGATAACTGGAATATTCAGTTAACCAAAACCGGCTTTACCAATGCGGCGGGCCATTGTCTGGTGATGCGTACGGTTATCAATAATAAACCGGTGGCGCTGGTAGTAATGGACGCGTTTGGCAAATATACCCATTTTGCCGATGCCAGCCGCCTGCGTACCTGGATTGAGACCGGTAAAGTGATGCCTGTTCCGGCAGCAGCGTTGAGCTATAAAAAACAAAAAGCCGCCCAAATGGCGGCGGCGGGGCAGACGGCACAGAACGATTAAGTGAATTCGGATGGCGATACTCTGCCATCCGTAATTTTTACTCCACTTCCTGCCAGTTTTTCCGCTTACTGGTTTTACCGATCCCCGGATTCATACTGTTGGTCGGATCGTTCTCGCGATAGAACTTCTGCAACGTCTCCGGTGCTTTATACAAATGACCGACGTTATGCTCGGCAGGGTATTGCGCGCCACGCTGCTGCAGCAGTTCCAGCATCTGTTCTTTCAACGCATGCACATCCACGCCTTTTTTCACTATGTAATCCTGATGGAAGACATAGCACATAAAATGGCCGTAATAGAGCTTGTGCACCAGTTGGTTGTCGATCTCCGGCGGTAAATGCTCATACCACTCGGTGTCGTTACGCCGCAGAGCGATATCCAACGCCAGAATGTCTTCGACTTCATCGGAATGCACCGCCTGATAACGAATTGCTGCGCCCGCAGCGGCGAAACGGTGTAAAAACGCTTTGCTACCTTCCTCCGGCGTACAGACAAAGAAATCGCCTTCGGCCTGTTTGAAATAATCCACCAGCCACGATTTGGCTTCGCCCACGCCATCGCCCGCCATTTTTAACAGCAGATGATGCTCGTATTTATCGCGCCAGTTTTTCATGCGCGGCGGTAAATGGCTGGGGAACAGGTGACCGAATTTTTGCATCGCACGGTCAGTAAAATGCGGACGGAAGAATTTCACTTTCTCCAGCATCGCATCGGTGCGCCCCTTGAGATTAAAGAAGAATGGCATCTTGTCGGTGCCTAACTTATCAATCATCAGGAAGGTGTCTTTGCCGTATTTTTCCGCAATATCGTAGATATCCCGGTGCATATATTCCCCGGCAACCGGCAGATTTTCGAAATTAGCCAGAATATGACGGCGGATTTCGGTCAGTACTTCCGGCTGGTTGGTGCCGATATAAAACACCTGCTGATTTTTTTCCGCTTCGAAGGTATCAAGACGTACCGCAAAGACGGCCAGCTTCCCGGCGCAACCAGAAGATTCAAATAACCGATCCGGATCGGCGTTATAACGTGCGGGCGTGTCGGCTTCAATATCACGAACGCGGTGGACATAGTCATAATCGTGGGCGTGACGGCCATCGTGACGCACATCGTCATCTTTGATGCGATCGTCATCCAGCTTGCTAAGGATCTGCTCCGGCGTTTCGCCCAGATCAATCCCGAGATGGTTCACCAGCGTCAGTTTGCCGTCTTCATTTATACGCGCGAATAACGACATTTCGGTATACGCCGGGCCACGTTGCACCAGCGAGCCGCCGGAGTTGTTACAAATACCGCCGATAACCGATGCGCCTATACACGACGATCCAATCACCGAGTGCGGTTCGCGTCCCAGCGGTTTGAGTGCTTTTTCCAGCGAATAAAGCGTGGTGCCCGGATAGGCCAGCACCTGTTCGCCCTTGCCAAGAACGTGCAGCTTGTCGAGACGCAGGGTGCTGATGATCACGATATCGCGATCATAGTCGTTACCGTTTGGCGTCGATCCTTCGGTCAGGCCTGTATTGGCAGCCTGCATCAGAATAATTTTGTCGGCGGTGACACAGGCTTTCAGCACCCGCCACAATTCCAGTAGTGAGCCAGGGAAAACGACAGCCAGCGCGTCGCCCTGACCAGAACGGAAGCCCTTGCGATAGCGGGCCGTTTTTGCGGGATCGGTGAGCAGGTGTGAATGACCGACCAGACGGGCAAGTTCATTCAAAAAGGCTTTATTATCAGTTGTTGTCATGGAAGACATTTTCCACTCCTTGTGGTGGCGAAAAAATATCACAAACTAGAATAGCGCCTTGTATGACAATTCAGCGAGTGAATATTTTGAAAATTCAGACAATAAACTGAGCATTCTTTTTCTCTCTCCATCATGCTTATGGCAAACTACGGTTTTTGCACCATTTTCGCTGCCACGTCGGGCAACAAAGGAAGAAAAATCCATATGAAATGGCTATGTTCAGTAGGAATCGCGGTGAGTCTGGCCCTGCAGCCAGCACTGGCGGATGATTTATTCGGCAACCATCCATTAACGCCCGAAGCGCGGGATGCGTTCGTCACCGAACTGCTTAAGAAAATGACAGTTGATGAGAAAATTGGTCAGCTGCGCTTAATCAGCGTCGGCCCGGATAACCCGAAAGAGGCGATCCGCGAGATGATCAAAGACGGTCAGGTTGGGGCGATTTTCAACACCGTAACCCGTCAGGATATCCGCGCCATGCAGGATCAGGTGATGGAATTAAGCCGCCTGAAAATTCCTCTTTTCTTTGCTTACGACGTGCTGCACGGTCAGCGCACGGTGTTCCCGATTAGCCTCGGTCTGGCCTCGTCTTTTAACCTCGATGCAGTGAAAACGGTCGGACGTGTCTCTGCTTATGAAGCGGCAGATGATGGCCTGAATATGACCTGGGCACCGATGGTCGATGTCTCGCGCGATCCGCGCTGGGGACGTGCTTCCGAAGGTTTTGGCGAAGATACGTATCTCACCTCAATAATGGGTAAAACCATGGTGCAAGCGATGCAGGGTAAAAGTCCGGCAGATCGCTACTCGGTGATGACCAGCGTCAAACACTTTGCCGCATACGGCGCGGTAGAAGGCGGTAAAGAGTACAACACCGTCGATATGAGTCCGCAGCGCCTGTTTAATGATTATATGCCGCCGTACAAAGCGGGGCTGGACGCAGGCAGCGGCGCGGTGATGGTGGCGCTGAACTCGCTGAACGGCACGCCAGCCACCTCCGATTCCTGGCTGCTGAAAGATGTCCTGCGCGACCAGTGGGGCTTTAAAGGCATCACCGTTTCCGATCACGGCGCAATCAAAGAGCTGATTAAACATGGCACAGCGGCAGACCCGGAAGATGCGGTGCGCGTGGCGCTGAAATCCGGCATCAACATGAGTATGAGCGACGAGTATTACTCGAAGTATCTGCCTGGGTTGATCAAATCCGGCAAAGTGACGATGGAAGAGCTGGATGACGCTGCCCGTCATGTACTGAACGTTAAATATGATATGGGGTTGTTTAACGACCCGTACAGCCATCTCGGTCCGAAAGAGTCTGCCCCGGTGGATACCAATGCCGAAAGCCGCCTGCACCGTAAAGAAGCGCGTGAAGTGGCGCGCGAAAGCCTGGTGTTGCTGAAAAACCGTCTCGAAACGTTACCGCTGAAAAAATCAGCCACCATTGCGGTGGTTGGGCCATTGGCGGACAGCAAACGTGACGTGATGGGCAGCTGGTCCGCAGCCGGTGTTGCCGATCAATCCGTGACCGTACTGACCGGGATTAAAAATGCCGTCGGTGAAAACGGTAAAGTGTTGTACGCCAAAGGGGCGAACGTTACCAGTGACAAAGGCATTATCGATTTCCTGAATCAGTATGAAGAGGCGGTCAAAGTCGACCCGCGCTCGCCGCAAGAGATGATTGATGAAGCGGTGCAAACCGCGAAGCAATCTGATGTGGTGGTGGCTGTGGTCGGTGAAGCTCAGGGGATGGCGCACGAGGCCTCCAGCCGTACCGATATCACTATTCCGCAAAGCCAACGTGACTTGATTGCGGCGCTGAAAGCCACCGGTAAACCGCTGGTGCTGGTGCTGATGAACGGGCGTCCGCTGGCGCTGGTGAAAGAAGATCAGCAGGCGGATGCGATTCTGGAAACCTGGTTTGCGGGGACTGAAGGCGGTAATGCAATTGCCGATGTATTGTTTGGCGATTACAACCCGTCCGGCAAGCTGCCGATGTCCTTCCCGCGTTCTGTCGGGCAGATCCCGGTGTACTACAGTCATCTGAATACCGGTCGCCCGTATAATGCCGACAAGACGAACAAATACACTTCGCGTTATTTTGATGAAGCTAACGGGGCGCTTTATCCGTTCGGCTATGGTCTGAGCTATACCACTTTCACCGTCTCTGATGTGAAACTTTCTGCGCCGACCATGAAGCGTGACGGCAAAGTGACCGCCAGCGTGCAGGTGACGAACACCGGTAAGCGCGAGGGGGCCACGGTAGTGCAGATGTACTTGCAGGATGTGACGGCTTCCATGAGTCGCCCTGTGAAACAGCTGAAAGGCTTTGAGAAAATCACCCTGAAACCGGGCGAAACTCAGACTGTCAGCTTCCCGATCGATATTGAGGCGCTGAAGTTCTGGAATCAACAGATGAAATATGACGCCGAGCCTGGCAAGTTCAATGTCTTTATCGGCACTGATTCCGCACGCGTTAAGAAAGGCGAGTTTGAGTTGCTGTAATGCTTTAGTAAGGGCGCGACGTTTGCGCCCTTTGTAGGCCGGATAAGGCGCTCGCGCCGCATCCGGCGGTGGTGCGCTGAAGCCTGATGCGACGCTTACCGCGTCTTATCATGCCTACTGGGAGCACGCTTTACACCGGGGGAAACCATGACGACTAACCAACACCAGGAGATCCTCCGCACCGAAGGATTAAGTAAATTTTTCCCCGGCGTCAAAGCGTTAGACAACGTTGATTTCAGCCTGCGCCGCGGCGAAATCATGGCGCTGCTCGGTGAAAACGGGGCAGGAAAATCAACGCTAATCAAAGCATTAACTGGTGTATACCACGCCGATCGCGGCACCATCTGGCTGGAAGGCCAGGCTATCTCACCGAAAAATACCGCCCATGCACAACAACTCGGTATCGGCACCGTCTATCAGGAAGTAAACCTGCTACCCAATATGTCGGTCGCTGATAATCTATTCATAGGTCGCGAACCCAAACGTTTCGGCTTTCTACGCCGCAAAGAGATGGAAAAGCGTGCCACCGAACTGATGACATCTTACGGTTTCTCCCTCGACGTGCGTGAACCGCTTAACCGTTTTTCGGTGTCGATGCAGCAAATCGTCGCCATTTGCCGGGCTATCGATCTCTCCGCCAAAGTGCTGATCCTCGATGAACCCACCGCCAGCCTCGACACCCAGGAAGTAGAGTTACTGTTTGGCCTGATGCGTCAGTTGCGCGATCGCGGCGTCAGCCTGATCTTTGTCACTCACTTTCTCGATCAGGTCTATCAGGTCAGCGATCGGATCACCGTCTTACGCAACGGCAGTTTCGTAGGCTGTCGGGAAACGCGCGAGCTACCGCAGATCGAACTGGTAAAAATGATGCTGGGGCGCGAGCTGGATACCCACGCGCTACAGCGTGCCGGGCGAACATTGTTGAGCGACAAACCCGTTGCCGCGTTCAAAAATTACGGCAAAAAAGGAACGATCGCACCGTTTGATCTCGAAGTACGCCCCGGCGAGATCGTCGGTCTGGCTGGATTGCTGGGATCAGGACGTACCGAAACCGCCGAAGTGATCTTCGGTATCAAACCTGCTGACAGCGGCACGGCGTTGATCAAAGGCAAACCGCAAAACCTGCGATCGCCACATCAGGCTTCGGTACTGGGCATTGGCTTCTGCCCGGAAGACAGGAAAACCGATGGCATCATCGCCGCCGCCTCGGTACGGGAAAATATCATCCTCGCTCTCCAGGCCCAGCGCGGCTGGCTACGACCCATTTCCCGCAAAGAGCAGCAAGAGATTGCCGAACGCTTTATCCGCCAGCTTGGCATTCGCACACCTTCAACTGAACAACCGATTGAATTTCTCTCTGGCGGCAATCAGCAAAAAGTGTTGCTTTCACGTTGGCTACTGACCCGACCGCAATTTCTGATCCTTGATGAGCCAACTCGCGGCATTGATGTTGGTGCCCACGCCGAGATCATCCGCCTGATTGAAACGCTATGCGCCGATGGTCTGGCGCTGCTGGTGATCTCCTCCGAACTGGAAGAACTGGTGGGCTATGCCGACCGGGTGATCATCATGCGCGATCGCAAACAGGTGGCGGAGATCCCGCTGGCAGAGCTTTCCGTTCCGGCGATCATGAACGCCATTGCGGCGTAAGGAGAACAGTGTGATGCCTCAATCTCTCCCGGACACTACGCCGCCGAAAAGGCGCTTTCGCTGGCCAACGGGAATGCCGCAGCTGGCGGCACTGTTGCTGGTGCTGCTGGTCGATAGCCTGGTGGCCCCGCATTTCTGGCAGGTGGTGCTCCAGGATGGGCGTTTATTCGGTAGCCCCATAGACATTCTTAACCGTGCGGCCCCCGTTGCGCTGTTGGCTATCGGAATGACGCTGGTGATCGCAACAGGTGGGATTGATCTCTCCGTGGGGGCGGTGATGGCTATCGCCGGAGCCACAACGGCTGCGATGACGGTCGCGGGATTCAGCCTGCCGATTGTTTTGTTAAGCGCCCTGGGCACTGGCATCCTGGCGGGATTGTGGAACGGCATACTGGTAGCGATCCTCAAAATTCAGCCGTTTGTTGCCACCCTGATCCTGATGGTCGCCGGGCGCGGCGTGGCGCAACTGATCACCTCCGGACAGATCGTCACGTTTAACTCGCCGGATCTCTCATGGTTTGGCAGTGGATCGCTGTTGTTCCTGCCAACGCCGGTCATTATCGCGGTGCTGACGCTTATCCTGTTCTGGCTGTTGACCCGCAAAACGGCGCTGGGGATGTTTATCGAAGCCGTTGGTATCAACATTCGGGCGGCAAAAAATGCCGGGGTAAACACGCGGATCATCGTCATGCTTACCTACGTGTTGAGCGGGCTGTGTGCGGCGATTGCGGGCATTATCGTGGCGGCGGATATTCGCGGTGCCGATGCCAATAACGCCGGGTTATGGCTGGAGCTGGACGCCATTCTCGCGGTGGTTATTGGCGGCGGATCGCTGATGGGCGGACGTTTTAACCTACTGCTTTCGGTGGTGGGGGCGCTGATTATTCAGGGGATGAACACCGGAATTTTGCTTTCGGGCTTTCCGCCAGAGATGAACCAGGTTGTAAAAGCGGTGGTGGTTCTTTGCGTGCTGATTGTCCAGTCGCAACGCTTTATCAGTCTGATTAAAGGAGTACGTAGCCGTGATAAAACGTAATTTGCCACTGATGATCACCATCGGCGTCTTTGTGTTGGGTTATCTTTACTGCCTGACCCAGTTTCCCGGTTTTGCTTCCACAAGAGTGATCTGCAATATCCTGACCGATAACGCCTTTCTTGGGATCATTGCCGTTGGCATGACCTTTGTGATCCTCTCCGGTGGGATCGATCTCTCCGTCGGTTCGGTGATCGCCTTTACTGGCGTGTTTCTGGCAAAAGTGATTGGCGATTTCGGCCTCTCGCCGCTACTGGCGTTTCCGCTAGTGCTGGTGATGGGCTGTGCCTTCGGCGCATTTATGGGGCTTTTGATCGACGCCCTGAAGATCCCGGCATTTATCATTACCCTGGCGGGGATGTTCTTTTTGCGCGGTGTCAGCTATCTCGTTTCGGAAGAGTCGATTCCGATAAACCATCCCATTTATGACACGCTCTCAAGCCTTGCGTGGAAAATCCCTGGCGGCGGTCGCTTAAGTGCGATGGGACTGCTGATGTTGGCGGTGGTGGTTATCGGTATTTTCCTCGCGCATCGTACCCGTTTTGGTAATCAGGTATACGCCATTGGCGGCAACGCAACGTCGGCGAACCTGATGGGGATTTCCACTCGCAGCACCACTATTCGCATTTATATGCTCTCCACCGGACTGGCAACGCTGGCGGGGATTGTCTTCTCGATTTATACCCAGGCCGGATATGCGCTGGCGGGCGTAGGTGTGGAACTGGATGCTATCGCCTCAGTGGTAATTGGCGGTACGCTTCTGAGCGGTGGCGTTGGAACGGTATTAGGGACGCTTTTTGGCGTGGCGATTCAGGGGCTAATTCAGACTTATATCAACTTTGACGGTACGCTGAGTTCCTGGTGGACGAAAATCGCCATCGGTATTTTGTTGTTTATTTTTATAGCATTACAGCGTGGATTAACGGTGCTGTGGGAGAATCGTCAGAGTTCGCCAGTGACAAGAGTCAACATTGCGCAGCGATAAAAACGCCTCTCCGTGTGGAGAGGCGCAGGAGATTACGCGTCCGGGAACTCACGGATAAAGCGTTCGACATCTTCAACCATATGGTCGTTGCCGACAAAGAACGAACGGCGCTGGTGCAGAGTTTCCGGGATGATATCCAGAATACGCTCTTTGCCATCGCTCGCTTTACCGCCCGCTTGTTCCGCCAGGAATGCCATCGGGTTGCACTCATAAAGCAAACGCAGTTTGCCGTCCGGGTGGCTGGCGGTGCTTGGGTAGAGATAAATACCGCCTTTCAGCAGGTTACGGTGGAAATCCGCGACCAGTGAACCGATATAACGTGAGGTATACGGGCGGTTGGTGGATTTATCTTCTTCCTGGCAGAATTTAATGTACTTCTTCACCCCGTTCGGAAACTTAATGTAGTTTCCTTCGTTGATGGAGTAGGTTTTGCCTTTCTCCGGGAAGCGCATCCGTTCCTGGCACAGGCAGAAAACGCCGAGCGAAGGATCGTAAGTAAAGGCGTGAACACCGCATCCGGTGGTGTAAACCAGCATGGTAGAGGAGCCGTATACCACGTAACCTGCCGCAACCTGTTTGTTACCAGGCTGGAGGAAATCTTCTTCCGTTACCGGCGTGCCGACGGGCGTAACGCGGCGGTAGATGGAGAAAATGGTACCGACAGAGACGTTAACATCGATGTTGGACGAGCCATCCAGTGGGTCCATCAGCACCACGTATTTTGCATGTTCACAGCCTTCAAAGACGACAATCTCATCTTCTTCTTCAGAGGCAATGCCCGCAACGATATCGCGTGCTTTCAGTGCGGCTTTCAGTTTTTCATTAGCGAACAAGTCGAGTTTTTGCTGAACCTCGCCCTGCACGTTCTCAGCACCGCTGGCACCCAGGATATCAACCAGTCCTGCTTTGTTGATATCGCGATGGATAATCTTGGCGCCCAGTTTTATTGCCGACAGCAAAGCAGTGAGCTCACCGGTAGCATGAGAAAACTCGTGCTGCTTTTCGACAATAAATTCACCTAACGTTTTCATAAAACTTTCCCTGCAATGTTTATGGAGTAAAGCGACCGTAACAATCTTAACAAATAATCGGAATGTTGCGCTCAGGTGAATCGCGCCAGCAAATTGCGGATTATCCTGAAATGCGTTTCTCACTTGCCCGACATATGCGTAAAATGAGCGGCAGATTAAAAAAGGATAGTGACGTATGCGCATTCATATTTTAGGAATTTGTGGCACGTTTATGGGCGGTCTGGCGATGCTGGCGCGCCAGTTAGGCCATGAAGTAACGGGTTCGGACGCCAATGTGTATCCGCCGATGAGCACCTTACTTGAGAAGCAAGGCATTGAACTGATTCAGGGTTACGATGCCAGCCAGCTCGATCCGCAGCCGGATCTGGTGATTATTGGCAACGCCATGACCCGTGGAAATCCGTGTGTGGAAGCGGAACTGGAAAAAAACATCCCTTATATGTCAGGTCCACAGTGGCTGCACGATTTTGTGCTGCGCGACCGCTGGGTGCTGGCCGTTGCCGGTACACATGGCAAAACCACCACCGCGGGAATGGCGACCTGGATTCTGGAACAGTGCGGTTACAAACCGGGATTTGTGATCGGCGGTGTGCCGGGGAACTTTGAGGTTTCGGCGCGTCTGGGCGAAAGCAACTTCTTTGTTATCGAAGCGGATGAGTATGACTGCGCCTTCTTCGACAAACGCTCTAAATTTGTTCATTACTGCCCGCGTACGCTGATCCTCAACAACCTTGAGTTCGATCACGCCGATATCTTTGACGACCTGAAAGCGATCCAGAAACAGTTCCACCATCTGGTGCGTATCGTTCCAGGGCAGGGCCGTATTATCTGGCCAGAAAACGACATCAACCTGAAACAGACCATGGCGATGGGCTGCTGGAGCGAGCAGGAGCTGGTGGGCGAGCAGGGTCACTGGCAGGCGAAAAAGCTGACCACCGATGCTTCCGAATGGGAAGTTTTGCTGGATGGCGAAAAAGTGGGCGAAGTGAAATGGTCGCTGGTAGGCGAACATAATATGCACAATGGCCTGATGGCGATTGCAGCGGCTCGCCATGTTGGTGTAGCGCCGGCAGATGCCGCTAACGCGCTGGGTTCGTTTATTAATGCTCGTCGCCGTCTGGAGTTGCGTGGTGAAGCGAATGGCGTCACGGTATATGACGATTTTGCCCATCACCCGACGGCGATTCTGGCAACGCTTGCGGCGCTGCGTGGCAAAGTTGGTGGTACGGCGCGCATTATTGCTGTGCTGGAACCGCGCTCGAATACCATGAAAATGGGGATCTGCAAAGACGATCTGGCACCTTCATTAGGTCGTGCCGATGAAGTCTTCCTGCTGCAACCGGCGCATATTCCGTGGCAGGTGGCAGAAGTGGCAGAAGCCTGCGTTCAGCCTGCACACTGGAGTGGCGATGTGGATACGCTGGCAGATATGGTGGTGAAAACCGCTCAGCCTGGCGACCATATTCTGGTGATGAGCAACGGCGGTTTTGGTGGGATCCATCAGAAACTGCTGGATGGTCTGGCGAAGAAGGCGGAAGCTGCGCAGTAATTCGGCCTCAGCCTGAGATAGCATTGCCGGATAAGGCGTTTACGCCGCATCCGGCATTTGAGCATAGTGCCTGATGCGACGCTTGATGCGTCTTATCAGGCCTACAGGTGCACCGCATCCGGCAAACCATACTCACATCAACAACGAAAATTACCCTTCATTCTCCGCCAGTTCGCGCAGATACTGGAAAATCTGGCGTGCGGATTTCGGCGGCTTATTCCCTTCTTTCTCTTTCTTCGCGTTACGGATCAGAGTACGAAGCTGCTGACG
>OGYQ01001370.1_pt1 | contig 13102 bp, 13 predicted proteins | sample 1576641 | NCBI WGS metagenome assembly OGYQ01 (sample SAMEA3541476, study PRJEB24748) | human gut metagenome | biome: human gut; feature: human-associated habitat; material: faeces | place: China | collected 2012
AGGCAAAATCAGTCCAGTGGACTGTTGGTTAGCCCGCGGGAGAGTCCCCGGGAATAGGAAGGAAAGCAGAGTGTGCTGGGGGTAGAGGTGTTGCCGTTACGAAAAACAGCCTTACACAGTATGTAGGGCTGTTTTTTATTGCTATAATCCGGGATAAGGAGAAAACGGCGGGGTCAAGACCCTGCTCTATGAGTTTGCAGCAACCCGGAATATTGAGTTGGTGCAGGCGGAGGACGAGAACAGCTGCGAAGGCGTCCGCCGCCTGCGGCGGAAACAGGGAGCCGGAGCAGGGGCAGCGGTCGCAGAGGACAAGCCCCGTCCCAAGGGGCGCCGACCGATGCGGGCACCGCAACCCGTAAGTGCCCGCCCTTGCACATCACGCAAGTTAGCTTTTTGGTATACCTCCCAAAAGGGGAGGGTACATCGGTTATAAGATGCCAAACGTATGACAAATGCAGGCATCGGTCTTGCGGGAATGGAAGCCCGGCATGTATACTGAAAGAAAAATTATGAGAAAGTCCCTTTTACCAAAACAATTTTCTGCCGTATGGAGGTGACCCTGTTATGAAACTGTCCAGAGTCATTCTGATTCCCCTTGTGCCGGTATTGCTGTTGGCCCTGCTCCTTGCGGGAAATGCCGTGGCGCGGTCCCGCAGGGGCGAAACGGAACCCGTTGAAAAGAATTACCGCCCGGCCGTACTGTATGAAGAAGAACTGTATCTGTACATCAGTCAGCCACCGTTCGGAGAGGTAGAGCGGGAATCCCTTTCCTATGTGGCGACCCTGACTGAGGATGTTCCCGCCAGTCAGCTGCCCACCGAGAATCTGCAGTCCTGTGGCTGCCCGGACCTTGTGAACGGCGGCATCTACCGCACCGAAAAGCACCCGGACTACCTGTTCATCCACAACGAGGAAGAGGACACTATGGTGGCTTTTGTGGCGGAAGCCGCGCAATCCTGAAGGCAGCCTGCCAAGATGCACAACTTTTGTTACAACCGGCTGTATATTCTGCCACTTGCCGGGGGCTCGAAGCAGCGGTACACTGGAACTATCCTATTGTAAGGCGGTGAAGTGTGTGAAGCTGTGGCAAGGGTTTGTGCTGCTTTTGGTGTATAGCTGGCTGGGCTACTTCCCGGCCAAAGCGCTGGGCATCCCCTGGGATGTACGAAGCAGGGTCTTCGTGGGGCTGCTCACCCTGGTGTTGGCCGCGGTGCTGCTGGCACCGCTAAAGCCTGCCGGCCTGGGGGCCTTGTTTCGGGTGCGGAGGCCGCTGCTCCCTTGGACGGCGGCCCTGCTGGCGGGGATGCTGCTGTTTTCCCAACTGTCCGTCCTGCTGGCAATGCTGTTTGCCTCTGAAGCGGACGCCAAATCCCTGACGGACGGCACCCTGCCCTTTCAGGTGCTGGCTATTGCCGTACTGGGCCCCATCTGCGAGGAACTGATCTACCGTGGCGGACTGACCCAGGGTCTTTGCGCCAGGATCCCCTGGGAAGAGGGCATTGTCCTTTCGGCGGTGGCCTTCATGATCGGGCATCCGTGGTTTCAGATCCCCCAGACTTTGCTCATCGGTCTGGTACTGGGGTATCTGTGCTGGTACACCGGGTCCCTGGGCTACGGTATCCTGATCCACATACTGTTCAACGGGCTTCTCTTCCTTTACCCCAGCAGCGCCGCCCTGCTGGAATGGAACCGGGCAGCGGCTATCCTTCTCTCACTGGGGATCGTGGCCGCCGGGCTGGCGCTGACCCTTTGGGCGCTGCGGGGCTTCACCCGCTGCGCCGACCGGCTGCAAGCCACCGAAGCATCTCCATAACAAGGAAAGCAACTACCAGATAATATGTTTCTGCCGCCCCGGAGGAGGCGCTTATGAAAAGCAAACGTTGGTGGATCGTCTGTGCAGTTGTACTGGCAGTATGCTGTGGAATGCTTATTGTGTTCCGTCGGCCGGTGAATTCCAGCCTGGGACGGGACAGGGACACAGAATTCCTGCAAGGGTCAGGCATTGAACTGGAAGATCTGAACGCGACCCAGGAGGAAAATCTCTATAAACTTGCCAAAGTCTGGGGATTTGTGAAATACTACCATCCGGACATCATTGCGGGCGACATCAACTGGGATGCGGAACTGTTCCGGGTGATGCCCCGGGTGGTGGCAGCCGAGAGTCCCGAGGCAGCCAATCAGGTGCTGTATGATTGGTTGAGCGGCTTCCCTTACGAGGAAACACCCGCAGCTGCAACCGATGAAACCGCCGCTTTTTGGAATGAGATGGAGCAGCAGTTTGGCTCTATTACGGCGGACCTTTCCTGGATCTCGGACCGGACGGAATGGGGTGCAGACCTCTGTGCTTATCTGGAGGGACTTCCCCGGCTGGAAATCAGCGACCGGAGCAATGGTTACGTGGCCTTTTCGGGAGAAAATCTGCTGGAACGTGCAAGTTTTGCGGCGGAGCAGGATCTGCCGGTGCAGCAGTCTGACGATGGGGTCAAACTGCTGGGCGTATTCCGGCTCTGGAACGCCTTTGCCTATTACTCACCCTATCTATCCCTGACAGACGGGGACTGGGACGATGCGCTGCGGCAGGGAATTCATACCATGCTGGCAGCTGAAACACAACGGGATTACGTGCTGGCCCTGGGGGAGATGATGGCCAAAACCGGAGATGTCCATGCCTTTTTCACGGGTGGAAAAGCCTATCTCCACCGGTATTTCGGGGACAACTATCTGCCCTGCCACTGCATGATTCTGGACGGCCGTCCGGTGGTGGATGCCGTGCCCCTGGAGGAAGCAACCCTGCAGCCGGGGGATGTGATCACCGCGGTGGACGGGGTGGACATGGCAGACCGCATTGCGGAGTTGGAAAACGTTCACCCGGTTCCTGAACCCGGAAAATACGGGTATTGGTTTGGCATCTCCCTGCTCAGCGCGGCAGGAGAAGAAGCCCGGGTGACAGTGGAACGGGACGGAACGCCCCTGACCCTGACGGTGCAGACGCAATTCTCCTATTATGAGCCGGAAAATCCCTGGAAAAGCGGCCTGATGGAGGAGGGCAAAATCGGCTATATCAACGCCGGCGACCTGGAAGAGGAAGACGTGGAACAGTTGATGGAGGATTTTGCGGATACCGAAGGCATCATTGTGGATCTACGGGAGTATCCCTCCGTACCGGTGCTGGCGTATCTTTTGGGAGAGTATTTTATCCCGGAACCTCGTCCCTTTGCAGCCTTTGATTATCCCGACCCTCTGCGGCCCGGCAACTTTTGCCGCTTGCCGTTTTATAAAACTGCGGGTGCCGGTTCCAGCAAGATGGCGGGACTTTATGACCGAGATGATTACCCTCTCTACGAGGGGAAGATCGTGCTGCTGATCAACGAATTTACCCAGAGCCGGGGTGAAACCACTGCGATGGCCCTGCGCCAGGCGCCCCGGGCGGTGGTGGTGGGCAGTCCCTCCATCGGGGCGGACGGCGATATTGTGGAGATCATGCTACCCGGCAGTGTGCAGGTGATGTTCTCCGGTTTCGGCGTCTATACGCCGGAGGGGGATACCATTCAGCGGGTGGGCGTGCAGCCGGATGTTTTCTGCCGCCCCACGGTGGAGGATCTGCGGCAGGGACGGGACGCCCTCCTGGAAAAAGCCGTCAGGCTGATTCTATCCCCGGACTCCTGACTGTCGATGTGATAAAAAGCAGCCTCACGATTTTGGATGAGGCTGCTTTTTGTTATGCCGTTGGGAAGCGGCAGGACAGCGGGGCACCCTCTTGACTCTGGTACGATTTCGTACTATACTCTATGGTACGAAATCGTACTGCAGGAGGACGTTATGCAAGGAAAATCCCGCGAATCGCTGAACCGGTTCAATTATCTGTTTGGCGAAACCGAAGCGCTGTATCATGAGATGGCGCACAAACTGGGGTTGTCGGACAGTGCCATGAAGATTCTGTACACGGTTTGTGACACCGGGGAGCCCTGCCCGCTGCAGGAGGTCTGCCGCCGCAGCGGTCTGAGCAAACAGACGGTGAATTCGGCACTGCGCAAGCTGGAACGGGAGCAGGTGCTGTATCTGGAAACAGCCGGGGGCCGGGGTAAGCAGGTACGCCTTACCGAGAGCGGCCGAAAGTTGGCAGAAAGTACGGTGCTGCGCATTATCGAGATCGAGAACGCTGTTTTTGGAGCCTGGGCGCCTGAGGATGTGCAGACCTATCTGGCGCTGACCGAGCGGTTCCTCAATGACGTAAAGCAGCGCGCCGCCGCGCTGGACAGCTGTCTTTGATCACGTTTCGGAGGGCTTCCTTTATGAAGATTCAACTTTCGGAACACTTTACCTACCGCAAGCTGTTGCGCTTCACGCTGCCGTCTATCGTTATGCTGGTGTTCTCTTCCATCTACGGCGTGGTGGATGGGTTCTTTGTTTCCAACTTTGTGGGCAAAACCGCCTTTACGGCGGTGAATTTCATCATTCCCTTTCTTATGATCCTGGGGGCTGTGGGCTTCATGTTCGGCACCGGCGGCGGAGCCCTGATCGCCAAAACCATGGGGGAAGGGGACGACCGCCGGGCCAATGAACTGTTTTCGCTGATCGTGTACAGCTCGATTCTTTGCGGCGTGGTGCTTTCGGGCGTAGGCTTCCTGCTGCTGCGCCCGCTGGCGGTGGCGCTGGGGGCCGAGGGCACCATGCTGCAGGATTGCATTACCTACGGTACCGTGCTGCTGTTTGCCATTCCGGCCTATGTGCTGCAGTACGAGTTCCAGTGCCTTTGCGTTACGGCGGAAAAACCCAATCTGGGTCTGGCGGTGACGGTGGCATCGGGGGTAACCAATATGGTGCTGGACGCCCTGTTCGTGGCGGTGCTGCCCTTCGGGCTGCCGGGGGCCGCGGCGGCCACAGCCATCAGCCAGTGTGTGGGCGGACTGCTGCCGCTGCTCTACTTCATCCGCAACAAAGACGGACGGCTCCATCTGGGGCGCACTCACTGGGACGCCCGGGCACTGCTGAAAACCTGTACCAACGGTTCTTCGGAACTGATGAGCAACATTTCCATGTCCCTGGTCAGTATGCTGTACAACGCCCAGCTGCTGCACTATGCCGGGGAGGACGGCATTGCCGCTTACGGGGTGCTCATGTATGTGAGTATGATCTTCCAGGCGATGTTCATCGGGTATTCGGTGGGCACCGCGCCGGTGGTCAGCTATCATTACGGCGCGGGCGCCCGCGGGGAACTGCACAGCCTGCTGCGCAAAAGTGCGGTGATCATTGCCGGATTTGCCGTGGCCATGTTCGTCGGTGCCCGCCTGCTGTCGGGACCGCTCTCCCGGCTGTTTGTGGGCTACGATGCGGCCCTGCTGGCGATGACCCGCCATGCCTTTTCCATTTTCTCCTTCGGATTTCTCTTTTCCGGATTTGCCATCTACGGCTCCTCCTTTTTCACGGCCCTCAACGATGGTCTGGTTTCGGCAGCCATTTCCTTCCTGCGCACGCTGGTGTTTCAGGTCCTCTGTGTCCTGATTTTCCCGCTGTTCTGGCAGGTGGACGGCATCTGGGTGTCCCTGGTGGCGGCGGAAGCCATGGCGGTGTGCGTTACGGTGGTATTTCTGCGCGTCAAACAGCGCGTGTATCAGTATTGAACCACACACGAATCCCCCGGCGGTAGAACTACGGCCGGGGGAGTTCTGTGTCCGGGCGGTGCTGCGCGCGGGACCGTCCGGTCTATGTGATGGCACAAAGCCTTGTGGGTTGTCTGGCCTTGACCGGGCGGCTGCCCTCGCATGGTCCAAGGCGCAGTGGAATTTGTGCGGGCGTCGCCCGCCGTTTGTTTCGTTTGGTTGGTTTACGCTTCTTAGTATACCGGCCAGTTGTGTGCAACCCATCAAAGGTCTTTGAACAAACCCCGAACAACTTTTAAAGAAACTGTGACGCCCCGTACCCAACCGGTACGGGGCGTCAGCGCTTGTTACAGTATCTCCGGCGGACCGGGGCGGGCGGTGCGGCCCAGGGCCTTGTACAACAAAGCCACCAGCTGGGTGCGCTCGTCAGGGGTCAGGTTGGCCAGGGCCTGCTCGTCCCAGTCGTAAAAGACCTGGTGGCTGGCCGCAAAAGCCTGCTGCCCCTTTTCGCTCAAGGCCAGGCGATAGACCCGGCCGTCCTTCTCCCGCAGCAGAAAGCCGCTTTCCACCAGCTTCAGGACAGTGCGCTGGCTGTGCCCCCAGTCCAGGTGCAGGGCGGCGGTGAGTTCACTCTGGGTGCAGCCGGGATGTTTGCCCACATAGATCACCAGGAACAGGGTGCCGAAACTCAGTCCCCACTGGTGCAGCCGCTGGGAGGTGTAGTGGCTGAACCGGCGGTAGAGCACGGTGCAGGCGTAGGAAAAGGTACGGATCATAAACTTCCTCCTGTTCGGGAAAATGCAGGGTCGGCGCGCAAGGCCCGGACGGCCTCCTCCAGACCCTGGTAGCGCAGCCGCTCGACGGCAAAATCATAATCGGGCTTGGGCTGCGGGGTAAGAACGGGCTTTTCCTCCGCCCAGGCAGCTGCCGCTGCGGGATCGCCGCCATACGCCCGGATGCAGTCCTGCAGATAGGCAAGGTCCACCCACCGCAGGCCGCGGGTTTCGTTGTAGTGCTCCAGATAGCTCACGGGGTCCTCCCCGTAGCGCGCCTGGTACCGGCAAAAGACCTCCCACGCTGTTTTGGGAGCCAGCAGTTCGATGCGCCGGTCATGCAGCCGCATACCGAATTCCGGTGTGGGCATACCGTGCAGGGCCAGTTGTCCCGGTTCAAAGGCGTAGGTTTCCTCGCAGTTCCAGAGCAGCAGTACCAGGTCCAGTTCCGGGAACACGGTCACCAGCTGCAGGGCGTCGCCCAGCAGCTCTTCCAGCTCGGGGTAGGTGCCGGTGATGCCGTCCAGCCCGATGCGACCGTCGGGGCGGCACCACCCGTACATGGTGGGAAAATGGTTGTGGAAAAACCAGTTGCATTGGAACAAATGCATAGGAAGAAATCCCGGCGGATATTCCCCCAGACCCAGTTTTTCACTTTCCCAGGAAAAATAGCGGTCGGTGCGGCGGATGATCTCCTTTGCCTGTTCCGGCGTCACCGGCTTGCCCCGCATCCAGAAGGCGGGCCGCCGCCATGCCGATGAATAGGCGGGCTGTGCCCCCTGCCAGGCGATGGTCAGGGAACGCAGCGTTTCCAGCCGTTCCGGGGCAAACCAGAGCGGGTCGTTGCCATTACAGCGGACCGGCTGCAGCAGTGCGTCCATCGCTTCCCGCGCATCCCACCAGCTGTCGGCCTCCTGGGATTCCGGGAGGGGAAAGTACCAGAACTGCCCCGCTTCCTCGGTGTAGCAGTACACCCGATCCCAGGGAATTTCCACGCTTTCCACCGGGGCACTTTGCAGGCCCCAGAACGCGGCCAGCGTCTGCTCGTGCCAGACTTCCTCCTCCGGAGTGGAGGGAATCTGCCAGGGGCCTGCCCCCGCATCGGGCGGGAAAGGCAGCCGTACCGAGGCCCCCTTTGCCAGCAAGGTGAAGGACGCCAGGCCGTTGCGGACCCACACTGCCTGCCCGGTGCGGTTGACATATTCCAGCAAAGGCACATCGGCCCGGCAGCAGGTCAGGCGGTGTTCCTCGTCGGCGCAGTCGTCCCAGGCGGCGCTGAAAATCAGCGCCCCGTCCCCACCGCAGAGTACGCCGTCGGTCAGGTCGACCCGGTAATGGTGCAGGGGCAGTTCCGACCCGGCGGTACCGTCGGCATACAGATAGTGAACCGATTGGACCATTGAAGGGCCGCTGGCCGGCCCCAGCGTTACACGGGCAGCGTTGGGTTTCACGGGCGATTCCTCCTTGCTTCTTGATTAAGTCAAGTATAGCATCCGTTACTTGCAGCAGTCAAGTAAAAAAATCCGGCGGTTCTCATTTTGCTTTCATCTTTTTATGGTATCATAGTAAAAAAGACGAAAGGGGAAAGGAACCATGCGGATCCTTGTGGTGGAAGACCAACCCGAAATGAACGCGCTGCTGGTCAAACAGCTCAAAGCGACGGGGTACAGTGTGGACAGCTGCCTCACCGGCACCGATGCGCTGGATTACATGGCAGGGGGCGAGTACGACGCCGTGGTGCTGGACATCATGCTGCCGGGGGTAGATGGGCTGGAGGTGCTGCGCCGCCGCCGGGCTGCCGGGGACAAGACCCCCGTGCTGCTGCTCACGGCCCGGGACGGCATCGAGGACCGGGTCCGCGGCCTGGACAGCGGTGCCGACGATTACCTCGTCAAACCCTTTGCCCTGCAGGAACTGCTGGCGCGGCTGCGGGTGCTCATCCGCCGCCGGGCCGACCAGGTCAGCGATGTCATCACAGTAGGGGACCTGCAGGTGGACTGCATCGCCCGCAGGGCATCCCGGGGCGGGCAGGGCATTGCCCTGTCGGCCAAGGAGTTCGCGGTGCTGGAATATCTGGCCCGCAACGCGGGGGTGGTGCTCTCCCGGGAGCGCATCAGCCAGGGCGTCTGGAACTATGACTACGAGGGTGGCTCCAACGTGGTGGATGTCTACATCCGCTACCTGCGCAAAAAAATCGACGAAGGCCGCGAACCTAAACTCATCCACACCGTGCGCGGTGTGGGCTACGTCTTGCGGGAGGAAGTATGAACCGCCTTTCCATTACCCTGCGGGTCACGCTGCTGTATACCCTGTTCATGGTGCTGCTGACGGGGCTTTCCCTGGGATTTTTGTTCCATGCGGGGGCGCAGTCAAGGCGGCAGACCACCCTGGACCGGATGCAGACCATGGCCGAAGCCAGCCGCAAAGAACTGGAAGCCAAGGACGGCGAACTGGAAATTGACCGTGATCTGGAAGCCTTTGACGATGGGGTCTATCTTTCGCTGTACGATACGGCAGGGGTGCCGCTCTACGGCTTTGTGCCCCGGGAATTCGACAACTCGGTGATTTTTGACGACGGAAGCCTGCGCACGGTGGAAAGCGGCGGCCACAGCTGGTATCTGTACGATGAACAGATCACGGTGGAGGACTACGGCCCGGTGTGGGTGCGCAGCATTGCCGCGGCCGATGCCTTCAACTCCACCCTGGGTACTCTGGGAAAAACGGCGCTGCTGGTGCTGCCGGTGTTTGTGGTGCTGGCGGCGGTGTGCGGGTATCTGCTTACCCGGCGGGCCTTTGCGCCGGTGCGGCAGATCACACAGACCGCCCGGGAGATCGGCGAAGGGGGCGACCTTTCCCGCCGCATCGGGCTGACCGGCCGCAAGGACGAGATCCATACCCTGGCCGCTGAGTTCGATGCCATGTTTGCCCGGCTGGAACAGGCTTTCGACCGGGAAAAACAGTTTACCGACGATGCCTCCCATGAACTGCGCACCCCCACGGCGGTGATTCTCTCCCAGAGCGAGTACGCCCTGGAAAACACCCATCCCCAGGGGGAAACCCGCGCGGCGCTGGAGAGTATTCACACCCAGGCGGCGCGGATGGCGGCACTGCTGTCCCAGCTGCTCATGCTGGCCCGGGCCGATAAAGGCCGCCAGGTGGTGCAGCGGGAGCCGGTGGACCTGAGTGAACTGGTGGAGATGGTGGCCGAAACCGAAGCCGAGCAGGCGGAGGTGCGGAACATTACGGTGCAAACGGAGCTGGAACCCGGCGTGACGGTGCAGGGGGACGAAACGCTGCTCATGCGGCTGCTCATCAATCTCACCGAGAATGCCATCCGCTACGGCCGCCCCGGCGGGCAGGTGAAATTGACGCTGCGTCGGCAGGACGGGGAAGCCGTGGGCACCGTGGAGGATGACGGCATCGGCATTGCGCCGGAAGATCTGGATAAGATCTGGCAGCGGTTCTGGCAGGCGGACCCCGCCCGCAGCGGCGGCGGGGCCGGGCTGGGACTTTCCATGGTACGCTGGATCGCCCAGGCTCACGGCGGCCGGGTGACGGTGCAAAGCGAACCCGGCAAGGGCAGCATCTTCACCTTTTTCCTCCCTTGCGAAAAAAAAGAGAACGTTTAATGTGGCTTTAATCTGACGGCGGTATACTAAAGGCACAACAAGAGAACACACCGGATAAGGAGGAAATACAAATGAAAAAATCCACTGTTACGCTCGTCGCCACCGCTGCCCTGGCCGCCTTGCTGCTTACCGGCTGCGCCGAAGCTGCCGGCTTCAACGGGCTGCGTCAGCAGGCTACCCCCGCCGCCAGCGAAACCACCACCCCCGAAGATGCCGTGGATGTGGCGCCCCAGGCCACAGCCCAGGCGCCGGTAGCCGCCCCGGCCAGCGAAACCACGGCGGGCATCGCGGGCAGCGCCGACCCCAACAGCGGCTATATCACCGAGGAGGCCGCCAAGGCCGCGGCGCTGGACCATGCCGGCCTGGCAGAAGCGGACCTGCAGGCGGTGCGGGTCAAGCTGGACTATGACGACGGCCGTGCGATCTACGATGTGGAGTTTGTGCAGAACGCCGCCGAGTACGACTACGAGATCGATGCCACCACCGGGGAAATTGTTTCCTACGACTACGACGCTGAAAACTATAACGGCACCCAGGCGACCACCGGCAGCCCCGTCACGGCGGAGGAAGCCAAGCAGATCGCCCTGAACCACGCCGGTGTGGCCGAAAGCGATACCCGGGCCATGGAACTGGAAACCGACCGGGACAATGGCCGTACGGTGTATGAATTCTCCTGGAAGGTGGGCTTCACCGAGTACGACTACGAGATCGACGCCGATACCGGCGAAATCCTCAGCTACTCCCAGGAACAGGACTGAACCGCCGCACAGGGGCGCCCGCAAAGGGCGCCCTTTTTCTTTGGTTGACAGGGCCGCGGCGGGCGGATAAGATAAAACCAGAAAAAACTTGCAAGGCGGTGAATGGATTCGGCCCGCTGGTTCGTATTCCGGGTGAGAGGCAAACAACCCCTGACTGTACCAAGGAGGAACCGATGATGAAACGAACCGCTGTGATGATCGCCGCCGCCACCCTTGCCTGCGCGGTGGGGGCTACCGGGGTCTGGGCCGCCGGGCCTGGCTCCACGGGCATGAAGCGCCCCTGTACCACGGCCCGGTGCCTGTTTACCGATGAAAACGGCGACGGCGTATGTGACTACCGGGGCACCGGCAGCTGCCGGAACGATGCCGACGGAGACGGAATCTGTGACTACCAGAGCACCGGCACCTGCCGGAAGGGTGGCTACGGCTGCCGGGGCGGCCAGCGGGCCTGCCGGGGGTAACACAAATGGGGGAGTAGGATGCGCAGCGAGCAAGAGGTCAATCGGGCCATTGAGCAGTACGCCGACACGGTGCGGCGCATCTGCCTGGTGCACCTGAAAAACTACGCCGACACCGAGGATATCTTCCAGACGGTGTTCGTCAAATATCTGCTGCACACGGCGCCCTTTGCCTCGCCGGAGCACGAGCGTGCCTGGATCATCCGGGTGACCCTCAATGCCTGCAAGGACCTTTTGCGCAGCGTCTTCCGCCGCCGCACCGTATCCCTGGAGGAGGTGGCCGAGCAACCGGCACCGCCCGACGAGCACCGGGCCGTCCTGCAGGCTGTACAGGCACTGCCGGCGGCCTACCGGGATGTGGTGTACCTGCACTACTATGAAGGCTACACCGCCCCCGAGATCGCCTGCATTCTGGGCAAGAATGTCAACACCATCTACACACGGCTGACCCGCGCCCGCGGGCTGCTGCGCCAGACACTGGGAGGTGAGGCGGATGCATGAGGAACTGCGTGCGGCGCTGGATGCCGTCCATGCCGAGCCGGAATTCAAGGCGGCCGCCCGGGCGGCGGTAGCCCGCAGGGCCCGGCGCAGAACGGCCCTGGCCCGGCCGGTACGTCTGGCGCTGGCCACGGCGGCCTGTGCCGCGGTCGTCGTTCTGGGCGGCGGGTGGCTCTATTTCACCCCCACGGCCCGGATCAGCATCGACATCAATCCCTCGCTGGAGCTGGGCATCAACCGGTTTGACCGGGTTATCTCAGTGCAAGGGTGGAACGACGACGGCACCGCCCTGGCCGAAACGGTGGAGGTGACCCATCTTTCCTACACCGATGCGGTGGAAACCATCCTCTCCACCGATACGATCGAAACGCTGCTGGCGGGGGACGCGGTGGTGGAGATCGGCGTCATTGGGGACGACGACGCCCATTGTGCCAACCTGCTGGCCGGTGTGGAAGCCTGCACCGCCGGGCGGCAGAACGCCCACTGCTACCGGGCCGGTACCGACGAGGTGGAGGCCGCTCACGACTGCGGACTCTCCTACGGCAAGTACCGGGCCTATCAGGAACTGGCGGCGCTGGATCCCACCGTCACCCCGGAGCAGGTGGCGGATATGACCATGCGGGAAATCCGCGACCGCATCGCGGCGCTGTCCGGCACAGCGCCTTTGCAGGGCACACAGAGCCCGGCGGCAACTTCGGATTCCGCCGCCGGCGATACCGGAGCACAAAAAGAGCCCGGCCACCACGGGGCCGGGCATCACGGCGGGGACGTCCCCGTCTTTTTTATTGGGGAGTATCAAACACAAACTGGGGGTTGTCCGCCAACGGCAGGCAGCGCAGGGTGGTGCCGGTGGCCGTCTCTTCGGTCAGGCGCACGGCGTGCAGGCAGCCGCTGTCATAGGTGTGATAATAATACACCCCTTCCCGGGTGTCGATGCAGCAGGCGTAGGTGGTTTCGTCACAGCGGCCCTCCGGCGTGATGACGCTGCCCCGCACCATCGACACGGCGTCCAGCAGGTGGAAAAACTGGGTCACCTGGGCGGGGCGCTCGTCGGGAAATACGGCGTTCTGTCGCAAAAAGGCGGCCTTTACAAACCGCGACATGGGGGAGGCGTCCCCCGGCAGTCCCAAACCGCCCAGCCCCTGCCCGTAGACCGGCAGATCCAGGCCGGGGGCAAAGGTGTTGTCCGGCGTGCGGGGGGAAAGACCGCGGTAGTTGTTCAGATTCATACGCTGGTAGGGGTAGGGCGGGTTGTTGGTCAGCACCCCCACGGTGTCGTCGTAGAAGTGCAGGCCGTCCTCCCGCGGTTCCATAATAAAGCTGCCGTCCGGACCGGCCACCTGCCAGTGCAGTGCGGCCAGCGGATACCCCGGCGCAAAGGGCTGC
>OGYQ01001372.1_pt1 | contig 13076 bp, 20 predicted proteins | sample 1576641 | NCBI WGS metagenome assembly OGYQ01 (sample SAMEA3541476, study PRJEB24748) | human gut metagenome | biome: human gut; feature: human-associated habitat; material: faeces | place: China | collected 2012
ACTTTTCTACCAGTCCCGCCACGATCTGCGTCACTTGCGTAATGATAGGGGAAATGGTTTCCGCCATCTCCGCTGTGGCCGCCTGCAGATCGGCTGTGGCCTTATTACCCTCTACCAGGTTCTTGTTGTTCTCCTGCCATTTCTCTCCTGCCTGTGTGAGTCCCTGGTTGGCCATCTCCTGCATGATAAGATTGGCTCGCTCACTCTCAGAAGAGCATGCAGCCAGCTTTTCATTAAAGGCATCCTCTGAGGTCCCGGCCCAATTCAGCATATCTGCGAACGTCCCCGTAACCACACCGGTCTTCACTGTTTCGTTGATGGCCTCTGCTAGGCCATCAATCGGGATGCTGTCTCCGTAGGTGGCCCAGGCTCCGATCGTACCATTGATCATCGTGGTCAGGTCCTGCTGTGACAGCTTCAGCGCCTGAAGGTTTGCAGTGGTAGTGGCTGCCGTCTGATCATCGCTCAGGACTCCGTACAGCGTTCGATAGCTTTCTGCTGTCTGGTCTGCACTATACCCTGCCTTTTCACTGGATACTTCAAGGGACCCCATAATCTTGCGGTACTCTTCTGTGGCCGGCACTGTGGCAGCCACAGCCCCGAGCAACCCTGCAGCCGCCGTAGATACGCCGCTGATCTTATCTCCCGCATCTTTGGCTTTATTTCCAAAGCTCTCCAGTTTTTTCTGATAGTCTTCCGTCCTGGCAGCGCCGCTTTTCAGCTTTTCCTCTACTTCCTCCAGCCCTCGCTTGTAGTTGTTCAGAGAGGTCTTCGCCTGGTTAAGTTCGGCGCGTTTTGTCTGTATAGCTCTCTCGTCTCTATTTTCTGACTCTTCCAGCTGATCCAGCTGTCTTTGCAGCATGATAACCTTATCACTGTAGTCCTTCGTCTGATTGGCCAGATACTGTTGCGTAGCACTCAACTTTTCCATTGTCGTAGTGCTTTCATCCCATGTGCTTTTGATCAACTCAAAGGCAGTCCTGTTCTCCTGTACAGAAGCTCTTACTTCCTTTAAGCTTTTGTTGAAATCAACTGTACCGTCCGCCTTAAAGACCAGACCAACCCGCTTCAGTTCATCTGCCATACAGCGCCCTCACCTCTCTTTCCCTGTCCTTCTGATATGCCTCATAGCACCGATTAAAAAAAATGGGATCTGAGTTCCAGAATTCCTCCTCACTCATTCCCATTTTTCTGGCTGCCGTCATATATTCCGCCCAGTCCATTCTTACTGGGCCGGAATCGTCATCTGCTTCGCTGCTTTTTTTTTACTGTATTTCTCGTATTCCTCCTGAAATCCCTGGATGACTTCCTTCAATTCTTCCAGATCCGGAGGGTCCAGTGCCAGCGCCTCATCGAATTTCACGGGCTTCCCATTGCTGCGCAGGACCGCATATACAATATTTGCTGCCATCTCAAATCCTTCCTGCTCAGACAGGATCTTATCCTGCGGAATGCCCTCTTGCTTGGCCTTTTCGATTTTTTTCGTAATCCGATAAAACCCTTTGCACTTCTGTAGATAGTACATGGTCCCAAAATTCACTTTGACTTCCAGGCGGGTTCCATCGGTCAGATCAATAAAATGCTCTGTCATACGCCCGTACCTACCGCCGCAGTCAGTCCTGCATCATCCAGGATCGGCTTCGCAAAGAATTTCTCTTCTGTTAAACCTTCCGGGAAATTCTCCGCAGAAGAGTCCACATATGTTTTCTTATTTCCTTCTTCGTCAAAGGAATACGCCGAAATCGTGAACGTATCATTCTGCTCCGCCGGGGACTCTTCCCTAGTTGCAGTCTCGTCTGTGTTTTCTGTGAGCTTGCACTTTGGGTACCATTCGTATTTTACTTTGTTGTTTTTCAGCTTGACTACTTTCCCATATGCAAAGAAAGGCCTTTTCTTTGGGGCGCCATCTTTGAATAATCCTCCACTTCCTATAGTAGCCGCTCTCATCTTTGCCAGTGTTTCGGCCGGGAAAGCGATAGCTTCCACCTCTATTGTGTCTGCTGCCACGGAAGTGTCTGTATCGTAGACTTCCCCACTGGCGTACACATCAGAGCTTTCTCCGTTTTCTTTGACTTTTACGCTTTTAACTACAGCAGTCCTCTCCACGTCCTCCTCATACTGCCCAGAAAATTCTCCGTCCTCCGAAGCAGTCGCAAAGCATACATACTGTGCACCCACCGTCTCTTTACGTGGTGGCCTTTTATTTTTAATTGACATTCTTAATCATCTCCTTAACCAAATAATTGTTTCTGCATCTTACCATAATATCTTGGTTTATTTCTTTCGAAAGTTGGCCCCATATGCGGCACACCTTTCATCTTCCTCGTACCATTGTTTACCATCGGACCATAATATTTCAGCCAGCCTGTCAGCACTTCGTTCTTTGTGCGTTGATATGTGACCGTATCCAAGAGATGAGTATATCCTGGAGCTCGTATTTGCGACCTTGGCCTCGGAAGAGCTCTCACATCGGCAACAAATTCCTTTGCCCCGATTTCCAGCACTTTTAGGACATTTTCCATAGTTGTCTTTTTTTCGTACTCTTCCAGCAAATCTGAAAATGCATCAAATCCTTCTGTATAAAGGCTCTCATCAGCCATCGTTCAGTTCCTCCGTGACTTCCAGACTGAAATATGTATGCCAGGTCTTTGAAAATATCGGGTCATTTTCGATATATTCATGGTAAAATACCGGATGCAGACCAGCTTTTCTGAGCTTCTTTCTTAACTCATGATATTTTTCACACTGAGACGTCCTCGCAAACAGAGAGACTTGATACGTCGCCTCGTTGCAGTATTCATCCCCAGATGCTACGCCGTCCTGCTCAATGTAGGGCCAGTATACGATCCGGGGATACTTGTTTAGGTTTTCCTGACTCGTGGTCCCTTCGTTGACCGGAATACCCAGGTCATGGAGCAGGCTGCTCAGTTCTTCCTTTTTCAAAGTATTCTCAGCTCCTTTTCCGGCCGGATCAGTGTCAGCTCTGTCTCCTGGAATCCGTTTTTATCTTTCACTCCTGTGGCGTTATATACAAGATGCTGCCGGCCCGCAATGATGCATACACATTTGCTGTCAATCCCATTGAACCGGGGAATACGCACCTTCATAGTGATTTCCCTGCCGCCCTGGTCAAACTCATACTTAACCTTATCAAATACTGAAATTTCCCGGAACCAGACTTCCATCTGCATATCTTCCAGGACTTCCTCCGGATAGTCTTTAGAGTTATCCTCCTTGATACGAAACAAAGAAAAACATCCATCTGTATATTCTGGTATTTCGATCATTCCGGCACCTCGCTTCCCAGCTGCCAGCTCAGGATCAGGCTTGCGTAATTCTGTTCCCATTCGTTCACCTTATGATGATAGGCGTAATAGACATAGTTCTTAAGAAGCATCCTATACGTATCATCCTGATTCGGATCTCTTCCCGGGTTCAGACTGTCCAGCCTTGCCTTTCCCTCTTTTATGTATCTTTCTATGCCTTCATCTGGAAAATACGGCGGGAGCTGAAACTCCCGCCGCACTTCCGCGGCCAATACACCGTTTTCCATCGCAGCGCTCCTATTCAAAGGTTGCCTTCGCAAAATTGAAGGTGACAACTTCCTCATCATCTACCAGCACAGTAAAAGTGTCAGATGCTGTTACCCGGAATACATTGTCCGCCTCCCACGGAATGCCGGTCTTTCCCGGTTCTCCGTTTTTCTCGAAGCTCATCGTTGTTCCTGTTTTAGCCAGTTTAAACGGGAAGTAATACCCCTCCTGCTCTGCTGGCACAGTCTCGTTAAATCCTGTATACCCTGTCACATGCTTCAGCGTACCTGTAACAGTACCGTCAGCTAAGACTTTTACATCATCCCCGATAAGAGAGGAAACTCTCTTACCGTAAAGGGTCTGACCTTGGGATGGAATTGTTAAAATGTCAGACCCTATTATTCCCCCGATGATCCTCCTGTGATCTGCGTAACTGGGAGCACATACTCTTCCAGTTTTGTCACGTCGAAGACAACCGCACAGTTATCATCTACTGCCCGACCATTTCCATAACATTTTCCTACAATAAGGTCTGCATCATCCATCGCCTTTGTCTGATCATATTCATCCATGCGAACCGCCGTCACGCCCATGACATAGACATTGGGGATCGTGAGGACAGCCTTCCCCTGAGGACAATTCGCATCCACGTGTTTGTTGATAGGCATGAAGGAGGTATTTCTCCAGCCTCCGGTCAGAGCTTCCCCATAAAGGGCCGGGTCTACATACTCCGCCTCATCAAGAGGATTGCAGATCAGTTCAAGGGAGCTCACTACACGCATACCGTTGTTTGACAGCGTCTTTCTGACAGCGGCAAGCCCTTTCGGCGAAAATTTTGTAATAGTAGACAATACCGCCTTGTCATCTGCCGTTCCATCCCCTTTAAATGTTTCAATCTGTTTCATGATGCCAATCGGCCCCGTCTTCCCATCTCCCTGCAGGTAGCCTTTCACCAGACCATCCTGCATCGCTTCCGCCAGGATAGCTGTAAAATACCGATCCACGAACGGAAGCGCCAAATCCCGGATAGCCTTCGGAATGACCATATACACGGTCAGCTTGTGCTGTTCAATATTGAGAGCCTTAAACACGGCCGACAGTTCTCCCGTAATAGCCGCCGTCAGGTCTCCCCATACAGCCTGCCCGGAGTGCTCCGCCACAATCCACTTTTTCACATCCGCAGGCGCAAACTGCACCAGTGACAGGATATCGCTGGCCTTTTTCACATCGTCCAGGGTTCTGTCGATGATAGAGGTGGGCAGGATATCAATCTGTTTTGCCGTAATGGCCTGCTTGATATCCTTGAATTTCTCATAAAACTCTGTTTCCTCTTTAGAAAGCACATGAAGCCCCAAAGATTTCCGATAATCCTCATCCGCTGCTGCTCTTGCATTCTGCTCTGTCAGCTCAGTGATCAGTTTCTCATACTTCGCAGTCACGATCATGTCCGCCGCCTGATAGATGGCCTCACTTTTATCTTTTGCACCATCCAGCAATTCCTTTACTTTCTGCTGTAATTCCTTATCAATTTCGTCAAATTTCATTTCTTCTCTCCTTTTCTGGTATTAAAAAAAGCGTCCCATCCGGCGCTTTCTTCCTGGTTCTTGGCCTGCTGCCCCTCCTGATCCAGCAAGTCCTTCAGTTTTTCTGCTACTTTTCCGGCAATTTTATCTATTTCTGCCTCATCGACCACGAGCTCTGTCTCTCCTGATTGCGCCGGCGCAATTCCATCCGGTTCCGCAAGCAGCTTATTCCGGATCACCCGAAACGCTGACTGGTTGACTCCTTCAGCGTCTTCTTCCAATATGCGGGTTGCAAATCCGTCTTCCAGCGCCTCCTGAGCCGTGATCCAGCTTTCTGCATCCATCTTCTCTTTGAGTTCTTTTTCTGTCAAGTTCACATGGGCCATATAGGCATTTATGGATGCCTGCGTGATCTTATCCAGATCCTCCGCCTGTTTTCGGAACTCGTTGGCATTTCCATATCCATAGCTCCATGCATTATGGATCATCAAGAGAGAGGCGCTGTTCATAATACGCTCATCTCCGGCCATAAATATTACCGATGCCGCCGAGCACGCAAAGCCGTCACAGTATGTCGTCACCTTCGCCGGACTATTTTTCAGCGTATTGTAAATAGCCAGCCCCTCTGATACATCTCCTCCGTATGAGTTGATGTGGACATTCAGTTCTGTTGATTCCAATGCCTGCAGATCCTTCACGATGCTATAGGCATCCCTGTCCTTTTCCCGCCAGGGAAATTCCGAAATATCACCAAAAATGTAGAGGTCTGCCGTCTGTTCCTTCTGCTCTAATGCATAATACTTTGGCATGGTCTTCTCCTTTCTTTCATTCTCACTATTTAACCCATAGCTGGGAGATACAGGATCACCTCCTCTCTACGGATCATCAAGTGCCATTGCTCTGCGTACCACTTCCTTCACCTCCCAATTCATTTGTATAATTCTTTGTGATCACTCTTTCCTGGCTGAACTGTGTTCCCAGTTCCTCCCATCCGACAGTAGAACGTATCTCGTCAAAATTAAATCCTATGCTACGTAATTTATCCAGATTTGCCGCGCTTTCAATGATGTCCCTATGCTTGAACCTGGACATATCGATCCAGATATATTCTCCTCTCAGATAGCTCTTTTCTCCTACCAGCTTGGCATTCAGAGAGTCGTTGAGCAGTTCCACGATCCATCCAACCGCATAGGTAATGAACTCGTTCGTGCTGTCCGCTTTTTCTGTGATCTCTCCCAGGAAGACCGCTTTCGGGATATCAAATGCCAGCGTACACTCCGTATATATCTGCGTGGCCAGTTTAACAATATCCTCGCTGCTCACCGTTGTGTCGATTTTCAGCTGGGATACTGTCATGCCATTTTGGTTCTGCAAAACCTCAATATCATCGGACTCCAGCAGCTTCTTGATATTCTTTTTGTATTCGTCAATCGTCAGGACCTTTTCCTTCCCGTCCTCTCCCTTTGTCCGTATCACTGGAATATTCGTCTGGATATCCAGGGAAAATTTAGGCGCGCTGGCTAGTTTCTTAGCCGCTGCCACGGCGCTGGCCGTATTATCATAAAGGCGAAGCACACTCTCCAGGTATTCCCGGATCTTCTTATTCTGCGCTTTCAGATGTATGATGTCGCCCGCACTAAAGGCTCTTTGCAGCATGAGGTTTCCCCCGTTAGAAGTGATATTCACACTTCTATACGTCTGTGGCAGCATCACTGTGTTATTGTTGGAATACGCATCCGCAATATATAAATTCTGTCCTATATCACAGATCAGGCATTCCCCCTCTATCAGCAGCCGACGGATTACCTGTATCCAAAAATCTGTTGCCGTTTCGTTTGGGTTTGGCTGTATGTTCAGGACCCAGTACAGATGATCTTTTGCACGCTCGCTCCCTCGCTGTACTATAAATTCACTCTTGGCAATCGCATGTGCAATCATCCCCACCGCTTTTTCAATTGCCAGCTTCGAAATCTGCAACTTTGTTATTTCGATCGAAATCACGTCCATATAGGATTGGATCTCTTTTTTCTTCCCTTGAAACAAAATATCAAACATACATTACAATCTCCTTTATCAGGTCCTTTGAGTACATAGCTGCCAGGAACGCCATAAATCCGTCATTTTTCCTTAGCTTCGGTTCTATTTTTCTATATTGCTTGTTTCCATATTTGTCTGTGGTCACTTCCGTGTTATTGGTGTACCATCGCATCATAGCTGATGGGCCATAGTTTATTTTCCCTTCTGCGAATAGCTTCTCGATGTCCGGTGCAATAATCCCACATACGGACGCTATTTTCCGTATCAGTCGAAGCTGCCCATATGGATTTTGCTTGGTTTCTTCCTGTATGCTATACATTTCAAAAATCTGCCGGAACAGGCTGTACCGGTAGGTATCCATCGTAATCTTCACCACAACATACTCAGCCATTCTGTCCAGACACCATCTGACAATTACCTCCGGCGGGATGACAGGCCCCTCCACAATCTCGTAATCCTGAAACTCCGGAAGACCCATATTGTTCCTGACCGGGAATTTGATCGAGTCGAGATAAGGCGAGTCCGCACACACCCATGTATGCTGACGCCAGATATATTCTCCATCCTTCTCCGTCAGTACGCCGGCACTTGCAAAGTCCCTGACATCCGCGTAGTCAATGGACACAATCGCAAGCCTTCCTTTCGTGTCAGGTGTCGGGCGCGGGGTCTTTTTTTTGATATCTTGATAGCAGCATCGCAGGATATTATCCCAGGTAGCCACTGTCTCTTCCTCATTGCGGGCCGGCAGATTGAAACGCTTTGTCAGGACTTCCGGTCTCTTGCTCGGAAGTTTTTGCATTTCCAGATAGTCCTGCAAGATCTGATGTGCCAGGATTGGCATGTACTCCATTGACGGGTTTGCCTTGTGCCATGCCTCCTGGTCATCCACTTCCTCCATGCTGTCCAGCTTGCAGATGAATGGGAAGTATCCCAACGGATTATCTCCGCTTTCCAATATTTCCCCCATCAGATCCAGGAGTTCATCAAGAGGACCATCACGAACATAGCCGTTTGTGGTTATGATGAATTCCCTCGGGTGTCTGACCTTTCCAAGAGCAGACTCGAAGACATTTATCTGCTCATAGTTTTCATAGGCATGTATCTCATTTAACACCAGACACCCCGGACGTTTTCCGTCCTTCGTACTGGCGTTAGAAGTGTTATACTTCAGTTCGGACCCGGTCGCATTGTTAGTGATCAATTCCCGTGTAACACGGAAATTCCGTTTCATGGCCGGGTTATCCAGCGCATCATAAGCCACTTTAAATGTATCTTTGACCTGCTGCTCCGAATTAGCTACAATCTCCACATGGTAATTCTTTACTCCATATAATGGTGTCTGAAAGAAATTGACCAGTGGCACGATAAATCCGTCCTTCCCGTTTCCTCTTCCCATCATAATGAAGAACTTCGGGAATACTGGCATATCGTCTTTGTACATAAATGCGAAAGCGTAGATAAATTTCTGGTAAGGGAACAATTTATAGTAGTGCTTTTCGCAATATTTCAGACAATTTTGATAGGTTTTTTCATCAAAAAAAACATCGTTTCGCCGCATGATCGGCATCACGATGTAGTCAATAAGGAGTCTGCGCTCCCTGTTTATCCTCTTTGGGTTATCTTCTACATATCTGAGATATTCCGCAATCTCTTTGCATATGATCACAGATAATCATCCTCTGCCGAAGAATTGGAAAGAGGTTCTTTCAAATTCAAGTCGTTCAGGATTTTCAGCATAGCGGCCGTGATTTTGGGCAGGTTCGTGACAGACTCATTGGGCTTTTCTACGGTAATTCCGTTTCCGTTGACTGTTTCGTATCTGATCCCTTTTTTCCTGATATCCGCAATCAGTTTCTTTTTTAAGCTCCAGTAGTTTATATAATCCTCCACAAGATCGCCATAAAAACCCGGTGTCTTATTTTGAAGACGGAGCTGCTCCATAAGCGACTCCCGTATCTCGGTTTTTGTCACATTTCCACCTCCCTTTGCGTCAGATATGTATACCCCTTTCACGCGCGCGTAAGAATTTCTCCAGAGTCATGGCCACATCCCCGTTCTCCATTCAAAAATAATTCGCCGAGAATTGACCCGGGGGAGTCTACCATTTTTCTTCAGTCAGCCTCTTTTTTCTTTTTATGAATTTATGCGGTTCTCTTCCATGGCGCAGGTTGTGACACCTGGCGCATAAACTGATGAGGTTATCATCAGCAAGAGCCAGCTCTGGATACTCCCTTAGTTCTTTGATGTGGTGCACTTCTTCCGCCGGCCAGATCTTTCGATCTCTTCCTTCCAGTTTTATTCCATTGCCTGCTGCCTTTTCCAATCTCTTCCGACAGTCTTGGCATTCATAATGATCTCTCTCTAGGATCTTCATCCTTTTATGCTTCCATGCCGCCGAATTGTAAAATGCTTTTACTTCTTTTTCTATCATCTCTTCACCATAAAGAAAGCACCTGGCTTTTGCCAGATGCTCATGTATACCAAAAGAATGCCCTGCATCTCCAAGGCATTCTCTCCGTATTTGGGTAAAATAATTAATAAGGGGGAAAAGTATCAATCAGTTACTTTTCGCATTTTAAGTATAGCATAGGTAAAATATAAATATTATAAATCTTTCACAGTATCGTTGATAATCTGAGATACTCTTGCCTGCGTATACCCCACCAGCTCTGCAACATCTTCCTGGCTCATATCTTCCAGATACACCATCTCCATGATCCTCTTGTCACAGCCTTCCGGAAGCCCATCAATGAAATTCTCCACCACTTCGATCTCTTTCATCAGCTTCCTCTTCCGGTCTTCATTGTGCCGGATCCGATCCTTAATAGCCGTGGCAGCCTTCGGTTCTGCCATGCGGACAGTCATGTGCTCCTCTATGTAGGGGAAATCATCAGAAGACTTCGTCACTTTCCCGGATACTGTTGGTACTTCCTCAAGTTGTACATACAGCCTGTCCAGTGTTTTCTCCAGGATCTCCAACTCCCTCTTATTTTTCTTATGCCTTTTCAGCGTCTTCTTGTCCACTGGCAACATCCCCTTTCACATCTATTCCCCACTTCCTCAGACAGTCCTCGACTCCATAGCTTGTATATGGTTTCCTTTTAAACCTCTCCCTGGCCTTAGCGTCCACATGTTCCTCTTTATCATCGTAGGCCTGGTCCCGGGTAATCCTCTGCTGCTCACGGCTGCTGCCATGCTTGTATTCTCTCATTTGTCGTATCCCTCCCTTATCTCTTTCGCAATCTGGGCATCTGTCAATTCAAAGGATACTTCGTAGTCCCTTCCAAACACCGCTCCTTTTGCAGTAATCTCTTCGCATCTTACCCACCGTTCTGCTTCGTGGACGATGCCGCCTATCACACATTGGCGCCGATGCAAATATCGTCTCCCGATGACAAGATCACTTTTAATCACTGCATCACCTCCTCGCCGTCCATGTAAATTATCCCATAGGCCTTTCCGTCTGATCCTTTCCATAGTTCAATATTCCCCTCATACCGCAATACAGTCTCCTCTCCCCGCATTACCGTCAGCACGATATCGTCCTGCCGCTCCACGGTATTGATTACCAATGGCTCTGGATCCGGCGGCTCCGGCTTTGTTTGTTCTGATATCAGGACAATCCTTCCCATCACCGCCGTGCACACAATCGCTACAGCCGCCAGCACAGCAATAGCCGCTCTATGTATCTTTTTCATTTATTTTCTCCTTTCTCCGTCAGTTTTTCTGATTTCATGTGTCTATACTAATGTGAGGACCCTGTCTGAAGCTCGCCTTGCCTCCCTGGCGACATGACCCGCACGTGGCGGGGATGGCATGAAATCGCGCCCTGAGTGGCTCAGCGCAAGGCCTGTGAGGTAGACCACCGGCGGTATCACTCTCGCCGGAGTTAAGGTCCTCATTCGCTAAAGGTCTATTTAGGCAAATCTAAGTTGCACATCGTTTTGATCAACTCTCAAATTCGGTGCCCGCTCCCCAACTTTCAAATATGGGCAGTTGGCTTCTACCAGCTTCTGTGCCATGATTGGCACCACACTGTTTCCGATCCGTGCCACCTGCTTTGCAATCGGATATGGTTTCCAGTTGTAATCCCGGTCAATGATATAATCCTTCGGAAATCCCTGCATCAGTTTCAATTCTTCCGGTTTCAGCATCCGCAGGAATATATCCTTCAGGATGTATTTTTCACCCTCAATATCTAGCACCACATTTACCAGTCCGAACCGGTCCTTTGTGGTAATTGTTGAAAGGGGTTCTGACAGTTCCTGCCCGCAGCCTGTCCCATAATACTTAACCAAAAATGCAGATATCAAACCAAAATGCCCCGGTGATGTCGTAATAGTATGCAAAGGTTCGTCGCATCCCTGACCGATACCTGTCTTGTAATACTTGGTGATAAATGCTGTCACAAGGCCGTACCGGTTACTGGTGTCTATCGTCTTGATCGGCTCTGTCAGGAACTGTCCCCGGGAGTCTCCCGCCTTCGTCTCGCCGTGATACTGGATCAGGAAAGACACCGCCTCTTTATTCCGCACAATGTAGGGAGACGGATTATCAATGATGTATTTCCGGATCCCGTTTGCTATCCGCTTCATGGTCGCATCTGCCAGAGGCTTCTTCCGGTCAAAGATGGATTTCCCCAGATCTGACCAGTCGATGTAATCCCCACATGCTTTCCATATCGGCTCCTGATCCTTAAAGTGTGTCAGTACCGGCCATACAATCTCCCCTCCATCCCGCCGGAATATCGCATACCAACGTTTCCGCGTCGTCGGTGCTCCGTAGTCGGCCGCTATAAGCTCCCGGCAGTCGAATATATATCCAAGACTCTTCATCGCAGTAATGAATTTCCGATAATCTTCGCCCTGTCGTGCTTTGATCGGATGACCTTCTTCATCCAAAGGCCCCCACTGCTGTATCTCTTCCACATTCTCCATCAGGATCACATCCGGTAGGATTGTCCGGGCGTGTTTATATACTGCCCACGGCAGGATCCTCAATCCACGTTCCCGCGGCTTTCCGCCCTTCGCCTTGCTGTGGCTCGTGCAGTCCGGTGACGCCCACATCAGGGCCACATGCCGTCCCTTAACATATTTCTTCAGGTCAACCCGGAAAATATCCTCTGTTAGATGCAACGTATCCGGATGATTGGTTTTATGCATCAGGATTGCATCAGGGTCATGGTTGATAGCAATATCAACTGGACGCCCCAACGCCATCTCTATTCCTACGCTTGCCCCGCCGCCACCAGCGAAGCAGTCTATTATCAAATCTCTACTCATTCTTCAAGAAGCCCGGTATACCCTTGCCCCGGCCGGAGGCTGGCTCCTTTCTTTTTGCTCTGTTTTCTCGGACATCCGGTTTGCTATGTGCTTCCCCGATGTCTACGAAATCGGTATGTCCGTGTAAATGACAGGTTTTGCACCTTGCGCTTGCAGGAGTCGAACCTGCAAGCTCATGGACTCGAACCACTCTGCACCTGTCCGGACGGCCGCCGCCCATAAATCACGGTTTAGTTATGTTCTCTTATTGAACTTCTTCAGAAAATTTTCTTTCCAGGCTTTACTTTCCCTCTTCGGATGATACTCCTCCGGGCGAAGCATCCAGGCAACAACATTGTCGCTTTCACTTTCCCACATTCCAGATCCGATATACCGGTTGTCGCAAATCACATCCGGCGAGTCAGGCTCATACGCAAAATAACAGAGCACTTTCTTCCCAGCTTCCGGCAGCCGCTCCTCCACCGGGATCCAGTCGTCAGCCATATGCTTTCGGATAACCTCCGCCGCAAACCTCAGCCCTTTCTCGTAGCTCTTCACATGTGTCGCCTCATAGCTTTCCCGCTCATTTTCAATCTCTTCCAAAATTTTTTCTAATCCCTGCATGTCAGGCCTCCTTTCGATTTTGTTGACCTCAACAAAATGTCAGTTTAGTAAGCCTCGTATTCAACCGTTCCGCTTCCATCTTCTTTAAACGTAACTTT
>OGYQ01001376.1_pt1 | contig 13035 bp, 7 predicted proteins | sample 1576641 | NCBI WGS metagenome assembly OGYQ01 (sample SAMEA3541476, study PRJEB24748) | human gut metagenome | biome: human gut; feature: human-associated habitat; material: faeces | place: China | collected 2012
AATTGCAATCCGCATCTTTCGCGCCTGTTACGATCTTGGACTGCACACTGTCGCAATCTATTCCAACGAAGATACCTATGGTTTCTTCCGTACCCGCGCCGATGAAGCCTATCTCATTGGCGAAAACAAAAGTCCGCTCGAGGCCTATCTGGACATCCCGTCCATCATTGATCTGGCCAAGCATCACGATGTCGATGCCATCCATCCCGGCTACGGCTTTCTGAGCGAAAACGCTGATTTCGCCCGCGCCTGCGAGGAAGCCGGCATCACCTTCATCGGCCCTCCGTCGCACATCCTCTCCCAGATGGGCGACAAGCTGACGGCCAAGGCCATCGCACAGGCCTGCGGTGTCCCCACCATTCCCGGTTCCACCGAGCCGCTGCGCGACGCAGACGAAGCGCTCGAAAAGGCAATCTCGTTCGGTTTCCCGGTCATCCTCAAGGCAGCCGGTGGCGGCGGCGGCCGCGGTATGCGGCGCTGTGACACTCCGGAAGAGGTCGCTCCCGCGTTCGAGCGCGTCAAGAGCGAGGCCAAGAAGGCGTTCGGCAATGAGGACATTTTCATCGAGAAGTACCTGGTTGAGCCCAAGCACATCGAAGTACAGGTTTTAGGCGACCAGTACGGCAACATCGTCCACCTCGGCGAGCGCGACTGCTCGCTCCAGCGCCGCTACCAGAAGGTCGTCGAGTTTGCGCCGGCTTGGTCGGTGCCCGAGGCAACCCGTCAGGCGCTGTACGAAGATGCCATCAAGGTTGCCCGTCATATCGGCTATATCTCGGCCGGTACGGTGGAGTTCCTGGTGGACAAGCAGGGCAATCACTATTTCATCGAGATGAACCCCAGAATTCAGGTCGAGCACACGGTCACCGAGATGGTCACCGGCATTGACCTCGTGCGCGCACAGATTCTCATTGCGCAGGGCGCACCGCTGTCCGTGCCCGAGATCGGCATGGGCGATCAGTCCAACCTGCGCATGGACGGCTATGCCATCCAGTGCCGCGTCACCACCGAAGACCCGGCCAACAACTTCGCGCCCGACATCGGCCGCGTCACCTCCTACCGCTCGGGCGGCGGCTTCGGCGTGCGTCTGGACGGCGGCAACGCCTACACTGGCGCGACCATCTCGCCCTATTACGACTCGCTGCTGGTCAAGGTCACCTGCTGGGATCGCACCTTTGACATGGTTTGCCGCAAGGCGCTGCGAGCCATCAGCGAGGAGCACATCCGCGGTGTCAAGACCAACATCCCGTTTGTCACCAATATCTTAAACCACCCGACTTTCCGTGCCGGTAAGTGTCACACCAAGTTCATCGACGAAGCGCCCGAGCTGTTCGAGTTCCAGACCGGCCGCGACCGCGCCACCAAGGTACTGCGCTACATCGCACAGATTCAGGTGGACAATCCGTCGGCCGAGCGCCGTCAGCTGGACATTCCGCGCTTCCCACCCTATCAGAGTACGCCGCCGAAGTGCACCGGTCTCAAGCAGCTGCTTGACACCAAGGGCCCCGAAGCCGTGCGCGATTGGGTACTCGATCAGAAAAAACTGCTGATCACCGATACCACCATGCGTGACGCGCACCAGTCGCTGCTGTCCACCCGTGTGCGTACCCGCGACATGGTCAAGGGTGCACCCGGCACGGCAGAAATCCTCAACGACTGCTTCTCGCTGGAAATGTGGGGCGGTGCGACCTTCGACGTGGCTTATCGCTTCCTGCACGAATCTCCCTGGGAACGTCTGGACTTGCTGCGCAAGAAGATTCCGAACATTCCCTTCCAGATGCTGCTCCGCGGCTCCAACGCGGTCGGCTACACCAACTACCCGGACAACCTCATCCGCGCCTTCGTCCGCGAGGCTGCACAGTCGGGCATCGACGTATTCCGCGTCTTCGACTCGCTCAACTGGATTCCGGGTATGGAAATCGCCATGGACGAGGTACTCAAACAGGGCAAGCTGCTCGAGGCGACCATGTGCTACACCGGCGATATCTTAGACCCCAAGCGCGATAAATACACCTTGCAGTATTACATCAATATGGCCAAGGAACTGGAAAAGCGCGGCGCGCACCTGCTGTGCATCAAGGACATGTCCGGTCTGCTCAAGCCCTACGCGGCCAAGAAGCTGGTCACCGCACTCAAAAACGAGGTTGGTCTGCCCATCCATCTGCACACGCACGACACCTCAGGCAACCAGGTTGCGACCTACCTGATGGCTGCCGAGGCCGGTGTGGATATCGTGGACTGCGCAATCGACTCCATGTCCTCGACCACCAGCCAGCCGTCCATGAACGCTATCGTCACCGCCCTGCAAGGTCAGCCGCGTGACACCGGCCTGGACCCGCACCAGCTGCAGTACCTGTCCGATTACTGGTCGGATGTGCGCAAGCGCTATACCCAGTTCGAGGCCGACATCCGCAATCCCTCGACCGACATCTACCGCTACGAGATGCCTGGCGGTCAGTACACCAATCTGCGCTCTCAGGTTGAGAGCCTTGGCCTGATTCACCAGTTTGAGGATGTCAAAAACATGTATGTTTCGGTCAACCACATGCTGGGCGATATTGTTAAGGTTACGCCTTCCTCCAAGATGGTCGGTGACCTAGCAATCTTCATGGTGCAGAACGGTCTGACTCCGGAAAACATTCTCGAGCGCGGCAGCGCACTGACCTACCCCGACTCGGTCGTCGCCTACTTCAAGGGCATGATGGGTCAGCCCTCGTGGGGCTTCCCCGAAGATCTGCAAAAGATCGTGCTCAAGGGTGAAGAGCCCATCACCTGCCGTCCGGGCGAACTGCTGCCGCCGGTTGACTTCGACGCGGCACGCCGTGAAGTCGAAAAGTTCTCGCCCAATCCCACCGACCGCTCGGTCATCTCCTGGTGTCTCTATCCTAAGGTTGTCGAAGATTACTGCCGCTATCGCCAGTCCTACGGCTACATCATGCGCATGGGCAGCCACGTCTTCTTTAACGGTATGGCGCTCGGTGAGACCACCAAGATCAACATTGAAGACGGCAAGACCCTGGTCATCAAGTATATTGGTCTGGGCGATATGAACGAGGACGGCACGCGCAACGTGCAGTTCGAGCTCAACGGTATGCGCCGTGAGGTCGCTGTGCCCGATAAGGACGCCGTATCCAAGGTGCGTCCGGTCACGCTGGCCGACCCCGACGACAAGAGTCAGGTTGGCTCGTCCATCCCCGGCATGATCTCCAAGCTGAACGTCAAGCCGGGCGACCCGGTCGAGGAAAATCAGGTCGTCGCGGTCATTGAGGCCATGAAGATGGAAATCAACATCGTCGCCCGCATCCGCGGTACGGTCGATCAGGTTCTCATCAAGGAAGGCTCGACCGTCAAGGCCGGCGAGCTGATTATGACCCTCAAACTGCAATAAAAACCGACGCAAAAGAGGTGCTGCACACAGCAGCACCTCTTCTTTTTTGCGCGATATTATTTTTACAGACATACAAAATCCCCCAACGCGAGAATCGTCACGTTGGGGGATGCGTTTTTTATGCAAAATGTATCGTTTTGCCTATGGGTTGTACTTCCATCAAATTTCGCCATAAAAGGCGGTAGGTTAACGCGGTGTGCAGGTTGAATTGAAAAGAGGAACTGCGTTTCGGTTCATATATATCGGTTCTGTTGGCTTACGCAGTTTGGTGAGGGTTGCTTTTCATTGGAAGAGTAGGAGATGTTTTCACGGAGCATAGCAAGCCGCGTCAACGGGATACCGCCTTATAGCCGAAATTTGGGGAGTGCATCCGATCAGTCGGCAGACTCGTCTGCCAGCTTACGATACTTCTTGTAGCGTGCTTCGATATCGGCAACTGCCTTCTCGTACAGAGCGTCTGCACGATCCGGGAAGTTGTTCTTGAGCGATGCGTAACGGTTCTCGCCCATCAGGTAGTCCATAACCTTGCTGGTGTCCGGTTCGGGAGAATCCAGCTGGAACGGATTGAGGCCCTGAGCCGTGCGGCGCGGATCGTAGCGGTAGGTCTGCCAGTAACCGCACTCGACTGCCTTCTTCATCTCGCTCTGGGTGCAGCTCATGCCAGCCTTGATGTGCTGCTCGAGGCACGGGCAGTATGCGATGATGATGGACGGACCCGGGTAGGACTCAGCCTCACGGATAGCCTTGAGGGTCTGTGCCTGGTCGTAGCCGATTGCAACCTGAGCGACGTAAACATAACCGTAGTTCATGAAGATTGCGCCCAGATCCTTCTTGGCGATGTGCTTACCGCCAGATGCGAACTTCGCAACAGCAGCGGTCGGGGTTGCCTTGGACGACTGACCACCGGTGTTGGAGTAAACCTCGGTGTCGAGTACGAGCAGGTTGACGTCCTGGTTCTGTGCGAGGACGTGGTCAATACCGCCGAAGCCGATATCGTATGCCCAGCCGTCACCGCCGATTGCCCAGACGGACTTCTTAGCGAGGTATTCCTTGTTTTCGAGTACAAACTGAGTCTCAGGAGTCTGCTCAGCAGCTTCCATCGCTGCGATCAGGTCGTCAGATACCTTACGAGACTGATCCTTGTCTTCCCAGTTTGCGAGGTATGCGTCGATTGCTTCTACAGCTACGCCAGCTTCCTTGAGGGCTTCCAGACGGACGATAATCTCCTTGCGGATTGCGTCCTGTGCATGGTAGAAGCCGAATGCGAACTCTGCATTGTCCTCAAACAGCGAGTGCTCCCAAGCCGGGCCAAAGCCGCGGTTGTCCTTGCAGTACGGCAGGATCGGAGCGCCGCCGCTGTATGCGGACGAGCAGCCTGCTGCGTTGCCGATGTACATGCGGTCGCCGACCAGCTGGCTGACGAGCTTAATGTAAGTGGTCTCGGCACAGCCTGCGCAAGCCGCAGAGAACTGGAAGTAGGGCTTTGCAAACTGTACGGACTTCATGTTCTTGTCGCTGATGACGTCCTTCTTGAGGTAAGCCTCGTTCATGGCTACCTTGTCGAAGTTCTCCTGCTCGGGCTTCATGTCGTCGAACGGAGTCATGGTCAGCGCACCCTTCGCCGGGCACGCAGTCAGGCAGACGCCGCAGCCCAGGCAGTCGTAGGGCGAAATCTGCATGCGGTAGGAGTATGCCGGAGCGTCCTTGCCCAGACCCTTTGCGGGTACGGTCTCGAAGGATGCCGGAACGTTTGCCTTCTCCTCCTCGGTCAGCAGTACCGGGCGGATTGCTGCATGCGGGCAGGTTGCCGCGCAGCGGTTACACTGGATACATGCGCTGCCGTCCCACTTCGGAACCATGGTAGCAACACCGCGCTTGGAGTAAGCAGAGGTGCCATTCTCCCAGGTGCCGTCGAGTACGCCGTGCTTCTGGAAGACAGAAACCGGCAGCTTGTCGCCCTGCTGGCGATCCATCGGCAGTACGATCTCCTTGACGAAGGGCGTTGCCTCGATCTCCTGCGCCGGAGCGTCGACTGCGTTTGCCCAGCTCTCCGGAATCTCTACCTTGACGGCTGCGCTTACACCTACGTCAACAGCCTGGTTGTTCAGATCGACGATCTTCTGACCAGCCTTCTTAAAGTAGGAGTTGTAGTTGTTCTTCTTCATGTCCTCGACTGCAACATCCAGCGGGATGACCTTGGTCAGTGCGAAGAATGCTGCCTGGAGGATGCTGTTGGTGCGCTTGCCCAGACCGATCTCAGCGGCCAGTTTGCCGGCGTCGATGATGTAGAACTGAGCATGCTTATTGTACAGATCACGCTTTACCTTTGCGGGCAGGCGCTCGTCCAGCTCGTCTACGCTCCAAGCGCAGTTGAGCAGGTAGATACCGCCATCCTTGAGGTCCTCGGTGGTGTCGTACTTGGAAACATAGGTCGGTGCGTGTACAGCGACGAAATCAGCTGCCGATACCAGATAGGTGGACTGGATGGGCTCGTCGCCAAAACGCAGGTGCGACTGGGTCAGACCGCCCGACTTCATGGAGTCATAAGAGAAGTATGCCTGTGCGTACTTGTTTGCGGTCAGGCCGATGGTGGTGATGGCGTTCTTGTTTGCGCCAACCGTACCGTCGCCGCCCAGACCCCACAGCTTGCACGATACCTGACCCGGATGAGCCATCTCGACCTCGGTGTAGTCGAGCGAGGTATGAGTTACGTCGTCGTTGATACCGATAGTGAAGTTGTTCTTGGGCTTGTCCTGTGCGAGGTTGTCATAAACTGCAATCAGCTGGCCGGGAGTGGTATCCTTGGAGGACAGACCGTAACGGCCGCCGACGATCTGAATGTCGGTTCTGCCAGCCTGATTGAGTGCGGTGCATACGTCGAGGTATACCGGCTCGCCAACCGAACCAACTTCCTTGGAGCGGTCGAGAACTGCGATCTTCTTACAGGTTGCCGGGATAGCATCCGAGAAGTGCTTGACCGAGAACGGACGGTACAGATGAATCTGCACCATACCAACCTTGCGGCCGTTCTGGTTGAGGTAGTTTACGGTCTCCTTGAGTGCCTCGGAAGCAGAGCACATGACAACGATGACTTCCTCTGCGTCCGGTGCACCGTAGTAGTTGAACAGCTTATAGTCACGACCGGTCAGCTTGTTGATCTCGTCCATGTAGTGCTGAACGGTCTCCGGAACGGTTGCGCTCTTGACGTTTGCGCCTTCCTTACACTGGAAGTAGATGTCCGGGTTTACGTTGTTGCCGCGGTTGGTCGGATGCTCGGGGTTGAGCGCCTGTGCACGGAATGCCTTGAGGGCATCGTAGTCAACCAGGCCGCGCAGATCCTCGTAGTCGAGGGTCTCGATGCGCTGCATCTCGTGCGAGGTGCGGAAGCCGTCGAAGCAGTGCATGAATGCATACTTTTCATGGATGGCCGACAGATGTGCAACTGCGCCGAGGTCCATTGCCTCTTGGGGCGAGGACGACATCAGCATTGCATAGCCGGTCATACGGCAGGTCATAAAGTCGGTATGATCGCCGAAGATGGAGTGATGGTTCGAGGTGACAACGCGCGATGCGATGTGCATGACGTTGGGCAGGAACTGACCGCCCATTGCGTACATCGCCGGGATCATCAGCATCAGACCCTGAGACGAGGTAAAGGTCGTCGTCAGTGCGCCTGCCTGCAGAGAGCCGTGGCAGGTACCTGCTGCGCCAGCCTCGGACTGCATCTGGATGACGTCTACGGTCGAACCAAACAGGTTCTTCTTGCCCTTCGCAGACCACTCATCCACCTTTTCTGCCATCGGCGAGGACGGCGTGATCGGGTAAATCGCCGCGACCTCAGTGAAGGCATAGGCCACATGGGCGGCAGCCGTGTTACCGTCCATTACGGCATACTTTTTCTTCATAGGATCTCTCATCTCCTGTATCAATTAAATAATTTCATCCTTATATAAAACATTTGCAATGTTACACACACGGGCATTTTCACGCGAAATCGCACACACGGGCAATCGTCAATTCCGCTCTCACGTCCGTCTCTTGTTTGTTCTGAATTTCGAACAATATTCTTAATTCAGAACCAGTATCTAGATTATAGCACTCTGTTCCCCATCTGTCAATTTTCATTTGCAACAATTTTCACAATTTTTTCTTGACCAAAACGACGGTAAAAGATACATTTTGCCAGACAGGCACGGCGAACGCCTGTATTCGAAAAACTTTTGCGCCTATGCTGGAAATCTGTTGGTTTCTTGCCGGTACTTCTTTGCAACCTGTTGTCAAAAAATCAGAATAAAAATTTTTTCAAAGTGCAAAAAAAGACTGACCCAAGGGTCAGCCTTAAAAAATTGATGCTATCTATAATAACGTATTGTGGTGTCCATTTATTCGGATACGATCTCAGCGTCCGCGAGGTGATAATACACACCGCCGCTCTCTTCGTACGACTGATACTGTCCGGTGACCGTGATTTCCTCGCCTTCCTTGGGATAGTCGTCCGGGTAGGTGTGTTCTCCGGCGAGGACAAACTCGATGCCCTGCGAGCAGCACGCCGTCGCGTCGGCAATCACCACCGCAAAATACGGCTTTCCGCTCTTGGTGTTGCCGTACACGGTGAACTGACCGCGCATCGTGATAGTCTTGCCCAGATAGTCCTCGGGAAACCGCGTCATGCTGAACACCTCAGCGTAAACCATGGTGCTGCTCATGGTGGTCAGGTCGACGGTCTTGCCGATGTTTTCGGACTTGGGCTGGGTCTGCGGCAGAACATCACCCGTCGTGTCCGCAGTGGACGACGGTGCAGGCGCGTCCGATGCCGGCGCATCCGTCGCAGTCTCAGACTTGCTCGCGGTATCCGATGCCGCGTCCTTCTCGGCTGCATCCAAAATCGCCTGCACCGATCCTGCGGTCTTGGGCGGCTGCTGTCTGCCCGCGCAGCCGCTCAGCCAAACGGTCATCAGGCACAGCGCAAGGACATAGATCACCTTTCTCATGCGCGTGCACCTCCCGAAACCTTGCCCAGCACGGCAAAGACGATCAGCATACCGATATTGACCGCAACGATGGTCGAGCCGACCGGTGTACCTGCGAGGATGGACGTCAAAATTCCCAGCACGGCGCAGATGACCGAGATGACCGCCGCACAGAGCATGACCGCCTTGAAGCTGCGAAAGACACGCATTGCCGACACCGCCGGGAAGATGACCAGCGCGGAAATCAGCAGCGAACCTACCAGATTCATGGCCAGCACGATGATGACCGCGGTCAGCACGGCAAGAAACAGGTTGTACGCCTCCACCTTCATGCCGGTCGCCTTGGCAAAGGTCTCGTCGAAGGTCACGGCGAAGATTTTGTGGTACAATACGATGAAAGCGACGACAACGACGATAGACAGGATGACACATGCCCAAACGTCGTACGCCGACAGGGTCAAAATCGAGGTCGAGCCGAACAGCGTACTGCACACGTCGCCCGAGATATTAGCCGAAGTGGAAAACAGGTTCATAATCAGGTATCCGATGGCCAGCGAGCCGACCGAAATCATGGCCAGCGCTGCATCGCCCTTGATTTTGGCGTTCTGTCCGCCGCGCAGCAGCAGCACCGCACACAGAATGGTGACGAGCAGCACGAGCGGCATGTTATTGGTCAGGTTCATCACGGCTGCGACCGCCATCGCGCCAAACGCGATGTGCGACAGGCCATCTCCGATGTAGGAAAAGCGCTTGAGTACCAGAATCACACCGAGCAGCGAGGAACACAGCGCGATGAGCACACCGGCAATCAGGGCGTAACGGACAAAGGGATACTGCCAATACTGGCCGAGTTTTTGCACGAGCTCATACATGTGTGCTGTCTCCTCCCTCCTGTGCGATATGGTGCAGATACTGCGTCTTGGTGCCGAAAAAGGTGGTCTCTCCGATGTGCAGGACGTGGCTTGCGGCCTTGACCGCCGCGCCGACATCGTGCGAGATCATCAGAACGGTGATGCCGTCCTCGCGGTTGAGCTGTTCGATCAGGCGGTACATCTCGGCGGTTGCTGCCGGGTCCAGACCGGATACCGGCTCGTCGAGCAGCAGCATTTTCTGCGTGGCGCACAGGGCGCGTGCCAGCAGGACGCGCTGCTGCTGACCGCCGGACAGTTCACGATAGCAGCGTCCGGCCAGATCGTCAATGCGCATTTTGCACATTGCCTCCTGTGCCATCTGCTTTTCTACTCGAGTGTAAAATGGCCGCAAGCCGCACCGGCTCTGGCAGCCCGAGCGCACGATCTCGCGCACCGATGCCGGGAAATCCTTCTGCACCTCGGTCTGCTGGGGTAAATAGCCGATCTCGGTCGTTTTGAGCCCCTCACCCATGAGAATCTTTCCGCTGATGGGAAACTGCAAGCCGAGAAGCGTCTTCATAAGAGTTGTTTTGCCGGAGCCGTTTTCACCGACGATGCACAGATAGTCGCCGCGCTCAACCGCGAACGACACATCCTCCCGCACCTTTTTGCCGTCATACCCGACGGTCAGATTTTCACAAGTAAGCTGGGGCATTTGGTTCTCTCCTTACTGTAACGCCTGGGTCAGCACTTCCAGATTGTGTTCCATGATGGACAGGTAGGTCTCGCCCGCGGCAACGTCCTTGGACGTGACCGACTGCATGGAATCCATCGACAGTACCTGCTGGTTTTTGCCAGATGTGTTGGCGACAACGGTCTCGGCAATCTTATGGTTGGGATTTTCAATGGTCAGCACGTGGCCAAGTCCCAGCGCATCGGTCTTTTCCGCCAAAAAGCGGATGGTCTCAAAGCTGGCCTCGGTCTCTGCCGAACAGCCCACAAAGGCCGCGTAATAGTCCAGTCCATAGTCCTCGGTCAGGTAGCGGAACGGGAAGCGGTCGCCAAAGACCAGCGTCTTGTTATTCGCCGCGTCCACGGCTGCCTGATACTTGGCATCCAGCGCGGCCAGCTGATCGATATACGCCAGTGCATTTTGGGTGTAAGCCTGCTCGTGTTCCGGGTCGATCTCTCCGAGCTTTTCGGCAATCTTCTGGCACACCGCCTGCGCATTTCTCAGCGACAGCCAGACGTGTTCGTCGGTCTCGGTTTCCTGCTCATCCGCGTCGTGTGCATGGTCTTCGTCTTCCTCGTGATCGTGCTCGGTCTCCTGCATGCCCTCAACCACTTCCTCAAGCTTTACGCTGTCGCCCAGCGTGTCAATGAGGTTAATGACCGCGCGGTCCGGGTTGGACGTGCTCGCCAGCGCGCTCTCGACCCAGCCGTCCGACTCACCGCCGACGTAGATAAACAGATCGCACTCGGCAATCTTGATGAGATCGTCCGCCGTGGGCTGGTAGCTGTGCAGATCGACACCGTTGTCGAGCAGCATGGTGACCTCCGCCCGCTCGCTCTGGTCGCCCAGAATCTCGCGTGTCCAGTCGTACTCAGGGAAAATGGTTGTAACGATCTTGAGCTTATCGCCCTGTGCGGTCGGCTTCTCGCTCGTGCCGCATCCAGTGAACATACCCGCCGCGACAAGCAGAGCCGTGGCGGCAGCAATGATTTTTTTCATACCAGTAAAACCTCCAAAATTATGGTGAATGGGGAAAAATGGGTATAAAAATACAAGGGTAACGGCAGCACCGCAAAAGCCTACCCCAAATGAGCAGACTTTACCCCTATACACAGATTCCCGTATTTAATTGGATAGTTTTACCTTGAGTGAGACCAATGTACACGAGGCAAACAGCCTCGCCGCGCACAGCAGTCCGCCGCACAGGACATAGGTCACGGCAGCGGCAGCCGCGGCTGCGCTTCCGGTCAATGCCGCCTGCTTGAGCGTCTGCTGACAGCTTGCAATGTGATAACAGATCTGGCAGTCTGTGCCCGTACAGTCATGGTCTGCCTGCACGGCAATGTAAACCGCCGAGGACAGCATGACGATCGCCACTGCCAAAACCAGCAGTGCCGCAAACAGTCTCTTATGTTTTTTCATGGCTGTCCCCTCCTGTTCGTTCAGTCTTTCTTGCACCGACTGCAAACACCGCGAATCACGGTGTCCGCCGGGATAATGGTAAAGCCAGCGTACTCCTCAAAGTGGCGCATCATCTTTTGCGCCAGCTGGTCTTCTAAATGCACGGTTCGGCCGCACACGGTGCAGCACAGATGCAGCCGTCCCCGGCAACAATCGGCGACGACATACTGGTACAGTGTCGTGCGCGAACCATTCTGCGTGTGCTTGCGCACCTTGCCCTCGCGCTCGAGGTCGGCCAGATTGCGGTAGACCGCACTGATGCTGACCTGCTGCGCGCGCAGGCCGTCGGCAATCTGACTGGCAGACAGCAGCTCGTGGCCGTGTGCATTCAAAAAGGCGAGCAGCGCCTCGCGCTGTCTGGTACTGTATCGCGGCAAGATTTCACCCCATCTCGAATTTGCGACAGTTTCGCAAATTATTATACCGGCAGCAAAGAAAGTTGTCAATGGCTAACTCAGATTTCCGCGTAAAAATCGATGCAAAACATGTACAATCTGACCATCAAATCTATCCTCCCGATACCTCTGCAACTTTATCTCTTTGATTGTCTGTCAACTTATTGACAAGCCCTGACCGGCAGGATATACTTTGAAGTAGAATTGAATATACAATGGTGCCTGCATGTGCAGGAGAATAGGAAAGCTGAGTGAAAATCTCACACGGTCCCGCCGCTGTAAGGGAAGAGCTGCATTTTATCATGTCACTGGGAAACTGGGAAGGCGAAATGCATCTGTGACGCCCAAGTCAGAAGACCTGCCTTGTATATGCGATTTACACAGGTTACGAACGATGGCCATGTGTAAGAACAGGTTGGCTAACAAGCGCTCAATTCTACCACGCCTGCGCGAATGAAACCTCTTGTTCTCCTGATGGCCTGTCAGTGATCTGACAGGTTTTTTTGTACCGTACGCGGTACGTGTCCAAGCCAGAAAGGAGCGAACAGAAAAAAATGAGCAAATCCCACTTTACCCGCACAGAAAAACGCGCGATTGCGCTTTCCGGTGCGCTTGCCCTCGCGGTCGGCATCGCACCGATCGGTCAGGCCATGCACATCATGGAAGGTTATCTGCCTGCCGCTTACTGCATCGGCTGGGGCGTTTTGTGTGTCCCCTTCCTGATCGCCGGTTTGCTGTCCATTCAGAAAACCCTGCGCGAGCGCAGAAACCTCATCACGCTGCTGGCCATGTCCGGCGCATTCATCTTTGTCATTTCTTCGCTGAAGATTCCCTCGGTCTCGGGCAGCTGCTCGCACATGACCGGTACCGGTCTGGGCGCCATCCTCTTCGGCCCCACCGCGGTTTCCATCCTCGGTCTGATCGTCCTGCTCTTTCAGGCGCTGCTGCTCGCACACGGCGGTCTGACGACGCTGGGCGCGAACACCTTCTCGATGGCCATTGCCGGCCCGTTCGTATCGTTCGGTGTGTACTCGCTGTGCAAAAAGTGTAATGTCAGCAAAAAGGTCAGCGTCTTTTTGGCCGCAGCCCTCGGTGATCTGTTCACCTACTGCGTCACCGCCGGTCAGCTGGCACTCGCACACCACGCCGACACCACCATCCTCGGCGCATTCGGCAAATTCCTGCTAGTCTTTGCACCGACCCAGCTTCCCCTCGCCATCATCGAAGGTCTGGTCAC
>OGYQ01001378.1_pt1 | contig 13005 bp, 5 predicted proteins | sample 1576641 | NCBI WGS metagenome assembly OGYQ01 (sample SAMEA3541476, study PRJEB24748) | human gut metagenome | biome: human gut; feature: human-associated habitat; material: faeces | place: China | collected 2012
CCACCGCCGGTTCCACCTGGATGGGCAGCGACGCCCCGCTGATGGACATTGCCGCTGATGAGGTGGTGCCCTTTGACACCGAGGTGCGGATGATTCCCCAGTTTGACCCCGACCACCCGCAGATGATCTCCCAGGGGCCGTCGGTCTGCATCTTCAACAAGGATGACCCCCAGGAGGTGCTGGCCTCCTGGCTGTTTGCCCAGTACCTGCTCACCGACGAGGTGCAGATCGCCTACTCCGAAACGGAAGGCTATGTGCCGGTGACCACCAAGGCCCAGCAGAACCCCGACTACCAGGATTACCTCAGCCGGGCGGGAGAGGATAACAGCACCCACTACCAGGTCAAGCTGGACGCCGTGCAGCTGCTGCTGGACCATCTGGACGACACCTTTGTGACGGCAGTCTTCAACGGCTCGGCCTCGCTGCGGGACGCGGCGGGCCAGCTCATCGAGGATGTGACCAAGTCGGTGCGGCGCAGCCAGACGGTGGACGGGGCCTACATTCAGGCTCTGTATGACGACACCCGGTCCCTCTACCATCTGGACGCGGCATCCCCCTCGGGGGGCAAGGCGGACCTGGGGCCGCTGCCCGGTACCGCCGTGGCGCTGCTGGCGGGCCTGGCCCTCGCCTGGGTGCTGATCTTCGTTTATGTGGCCTGGCAGGCGGTGCGGCGCCGGCGTGCCCAAAGGGCGCAACAGGGCTTTGATCCGGGCAAAAAAGGTTGATTTTCCCGGTGGTTGCGGTATAATAAACAATGTGATTGCCGAAACCGCAACACACATAAGGAGGATAAGAAACATGAAAAAGATTTTGTCTGTGCTGGTGGCAGCGGGCATGGCCTTCTCCCTGGCCGCCTGCGCCGGTGGCGCTTCCTCTTCCGAGGCGGCTTCCACCGAATCCGAAGCTGCTTCTTCCGAGGCTGCTTCCTCTGAGGCCGCTTCTTCCGAGGCTGCCACCGCCGAGGCTGCGTCCGGCACCGTGCTGAGCCATGACGAATACATGGCCGCCGATCTGGACAGCCAGGTCACCATCGAAGCCTACGTCCAGGCCAAGCAGGCCTGGTACGCCGAGCAGTCCACGGCTACCGTTTACCTGCAGGATCAGGACGGCGCTTATTTTGCCTATGACATGGCCTGCTCCGAGGAAGACTACGACAAGCTGACCCCGGGCACCTGCATCCGCGTCACCGGCTTCAAGAGCGAGTGGAGCGGTGAGGTCGAGATCGTGGACGGCACCTTTGAATTCGTGGACGGCGCCGACACCTTCGTGGCCGAGCCCCTGGACGTCACCGACCTGCTGGGCACCGATGAGCTCATCGACCATCAGAACGAGCTGGTCGCCTTCAAAGGCCTGACCGTGGAACCCAGCACCGATGGCAACGGCAACGAGGCTGCCTTCCTGTACAAGGACAACGGCTCCGGCACGGACGGCGATGACCTGTACTTCAACGTCTCCAGCAATGGCCAGACCTACACCTTCACCGTGGAAAGCTACCTCTGCGACAACACCACCGAGGTCTACAGCGCCGTGAAGAACCTGCAGATCGGCCAGACCATCGACGCCGAGGGCTTCCTCTACTGGTACGAGGGCGCCAACCCCCACATCACTTCGGTCACCGTTGTCGGCTGATCGGACACAACCGCGATTTCTTTGGGCGGCACAGCTTGGGCTGTGCCGCCCTTTGTGGTATACTGGACCCAAAGGAGGGAACTGCCATGCGGATCGTCACACTCATCGAGAACACCCCCGGCGCACCGGGCTGTGCCCACGAACATGGCCTGAGCCTGTACATCGAAACCGGACACCACACCCTGCTGCTGGATACCGGGGCCACCGGCGCCTTTGCGGACAATGCCGCCGCCCTGGGACTGGACCTGTCCCGGGTGGATACGGTGGTGCTCAGCCACGGACACTATGACCATGCGGGAGGACTTTTGCGCCTGGTGGAACTGGCCCCCGGCGCCGCCGTGTACATGCAGCGGGGGGCCGGACGGGATTTCTACCACGGGGACCGGTATATCGGCATCGACAAAGCCATCCTGGGTCTGCCCCGCCTCCATTTGCTGGACGGGGACTGCCGCCTGGACGGCGAGCTGTTCCTCTTTGCCGGCATCACGGGACGGCGGTTCTGGCCCCGGAGCAACCTGGAACTGCGGGTGGCGGAACCGGACGGTCATCTGGTGCAGGATGATTTTTCCCATGAGCAGTGTCTGGTTCTTTCCCAGAACGGGCAGCATATCCTGCTGTCCGGCTGTGCCCACAGTGGCATCCTGAACATTCTGGACCGTTACCGGGAATTGTTCGGTGACGACCCCGATGTGGTCATCAGCGGCTTCCACATGAAAAAAGCCGACCCCTACACCGATGCCGAGTGGCAGACCATCGAGGAAACGGGCCGGGCGCTGCAGCGCTACCGGCACACCCGGTTTTTCACCGGCCACTGTACCGGCAGGCCTGCGCAGGAGCGGCTGCAGGAAATTCTGGGGGACCGGCTGCGGCCGCTGCACAGCGGCGAGGCCCTGGACCTGTGATGCCAAGACCCGGCAAAGTTTGCGACTTTGCCGGGCTTTTGTTGTAAAAACGCAAAAAAATCAAAAAGAGGCAAATTTTTTGTTGCTTTTTGAACAGAGCATGCTACAATGGAATAAAAATAACATCTGTTACAAAAACGTGAAAAGGAGGGCGTTATGCCGCGTTCCAAACAAGTGGACAAGCAGGATATCCTGCGCGCCGCCACTGAGGTGATCCGTGCAAAAGGGCACAACGCCCTGACGGTGCGCAACATTGCGGCGGAGCTGGGGTGCTCCACCCAGCCCCTGTACTATGAATTTGAAAATGCAGACCATCTGCGGGCAGAACTGCTGCCCTATGTGCGGCAGCAGTATCTGCAGTTCCGATTCAGCAATTACAAGGAGTTTGGGCGGCATTTCCTGAATTTTGCCCGGCGGGAAAAGGAACTGTTCCGCTTTGTGTATTTACGGCGCCGGGAGCGGGGCGAAACGCTGCTGGATGACATCAACTACGACCAGACCATCCGCCTGCTCTCCCACAACCTGGAGATGGATGTGGAAACCGCCCGCCGTATGCACTACCAGATGCAGTTCCGCTGTTACGGGCTGGGGGTCATGCTGGCCACCGACTACTGCGAAATGACCGACGACCAGATCGAGCGGGAACTGACGGAGTATTACCAGATCATTCTGCGCCATTACAAGGGCATCACCGACGACGGGCAACTGCAATACTGGCTGAACCGCTCCCGCAACCTGATTCTGTAACCGGCGGCCGGTCAGCGGGTACCGTCCGCCATCCTCCCCGCAAAACGCCTGCCGGGCCCTGAGCCCGGCGGGCGTTTTGTGTAAAAAAGGAATTGACAGTCCGCTGCGCATTTTCTATAATACCGTAGGAAATTTGGTAATGAATGAGGCGTAGGAAGATGAAAAGCGGTCTGGGGCAGCGGGTGGCTGCCTTTTTCAAGCGGGAAACGGTGTTGTGCATTGCGGCGTTGCTGGCCATCCTGTCGGTGGCGTTCAACCCGCCCAGTGCGGCCTATGCGGGGTATATCGACTGGGAAACCCTGGCCATGCTGTTCAGCCTCATGGCCGTCATGAAGGGCTTCCAGAAGGCCGGACTGTTTGTCTGGCTGGGCAACCGCCTGCTGCGCCACACCGACACCACCCGCAAAATGCTCTTTGTGTTGGTGTTCCTGCCCTTTTTCTGCAGCATGGTCATCACCAACGACGTATCCCTCATCACCTTTGTGCCCTTTGCGCTGGTGGTGCTGCACATGGCCGGGCAGGACTGGCTCATCGTGCCGTTGGTGGTCCTGCAGACGGTGGCGGCCAACCTGGGCAGTATGCTCACCCCCATGGGCAACCCCCAGAACCTTTATCTCTATACAAAATCCGGCATGAGCTTTTTCCAGCTGGTGGGGCTCATGCTGCCCTATGCGGCGCTGGCGGCGGTCTGCCTGGCATTGCTGATTTTGCGGTGCGAGTCGGTGCCGGTACAGGCCGCCCCGGTGCAGAGCAAACTGGCGCCGCCCCGCACCCTGGCGGTGTACGCTGTGGGGTTTGGGCTGTGCCTGCTGGGGATCTTTGACGTGGTGCCGCCCCTGGTCATTGCAGCCATCGCAGCGGTGTTTTTGCTTTTCTACGACCGGCAGGTGCTGGCCAAGGTGGATTATTCGCTGCTGGGCACCTTTATTGCGTTCTTTATCTTTATTGGCAACCTGGGCAGCGTGGCCTGGTTCAAGGATTTAATCGCATCGGTACTGGAAGGCCATGTGGTGGCGGTGTCGGTGCTGGCCAGCCAGGTCATCAGCAATGTGCCCGCGGCGCTGCTGCTCTCCGGTTTTACCACCGACTGGCAGGGACTGCTCATCGGCTGCAACCTGGGTGGTCTGGGAACGCTCATTGCGTCAATGGCCAGCCTGATCTCCTACAAGCTGGTGGCCCAGAACAGCCCCGAACGGCGCAACACCTACCTTGTCTGGTTCACCCTGTGCAACGTGGGCATGCTGGCATTGCTGCTGCTTTTGTATTGGATTTTATAAAAAATTCTCCCCGGTCCCCGCAAGGACCGGGACTTTTTTTGCACATTTTGCACAGAAAATATACAGGAAAATGTGCAATCAATCTATTTCTGACGGGATACAAAAGTGTTATAATAGTAAAAATTGACTTTTGCACCCCGGTGTGGAAAAGTGTGGTTTGGTAAGCATGGAAAAGCGGAAAAAACCGCTTTTTTGTTGTGAGATAAGGGGAGGTTTGTCATGAAAAAACGTTTGCTCAGCGTCTTGCTGGCATGGTCGGTCCTGATGGGCGCCCTGCCGGTTTATGCGCTGGAAGATACGTCGACGGCGGTCCCTGCCGCGTCGGCGCAGGAGATGGCCACCGTGGAAACGGCGGATCCGGTCCAACAGGAGCCTGCGACAACGCAGACCCAGCAAGAAACCCAGGACCCGGCGGCTGCGTCCCGGGAGGACGTGTCCCAGGAAGAGGTGTTTGAGGAGGAAGTCACGGTAGACACCTCCGATGCCGGCCTGCCCGATAACGAAGAGCTGTTTGCCCTCTATCTGCAGCAGCAGATGTACCCCGACCGTGTGCCTTCCACGATGGCCAACTGGGGTACAACCGGAGACGCCCTGAATGCGGACGAGCTGGCCATCTACAACACCCTCCGGGCATATATTGAGAAGGTGGCCAAGGGCGAAGAGAGCAGTACGGAAAAGATTGTTTTGCACTTTGAACATACCTGGACCTATGAGGAGCTGGGAATCAAGGATTTCACTGACTCGAACTTCTCCGCCGCATTTGGTGAAGCACGGGATAAAGTGGCCAACCTCAGCAAGGTGATAGACTGTCTGCTGGTAGACTGCCCCGCCGATCTGTACTGGTTTGACAAAACTACCGGTGTCAAATCGTCGTACAGTTTTTTCCCGGAAGACACTAAAATCACCGTAACAGGAATCACCTTGAAGATGGCTGTTGCCCAAGCCTACAGCGATGGTACGACCTATGGGGTGGATACCGCCAAAACCGGTGCGGCCCAGACTGCTCTGACCAAGGCCCAGGAGATTGTGTCCCAGAACAAGGACAAAACCACCTATGAAAAACTGCTGGCCTACAAGGATGCTATCTGTGACCTGACCAGTTATAACCACGAAGCTGCCGATACCGAGGGCACGCCCTACGGCGATCCCTGGCAGCTGATCTATGTCTTTGACGGGGATCCCTCCACCAACGTGGTCTGCGAGGGCTATGCCAAGGCATTCCAGTACCTGTGCGATCTGTCCGGAATTCCCTGCTACATCGTCAACGGCGTCATGCAAGGCGGCACCGGCGCGGGCGGCCATATGTGGAATATCGTACCGCTGGACGGTAAAAACTATCTGGTGGATGTGACCAACTGCGACACAGGCACCGCCGGGGCCCCCGACCTGCTCTTCCTCAAGGGTGTCAAGGGAAGCGTGAAAGAGGGCTACGTGGCCCAGGGAATTGGCCACACCATCACCTATACTTATGACCAGGAAATCATCGATCTCTACAATACCGATATTCTTACTCTGTCCGATACCGATTACAACCCCGACCAGGCAGTGCACACCCACAGCTACGATGCCGACGGCTTCTGTGAATGCGGATTCTATCAGCCGGCAGAACTGCAGGATGGGGTCTATCAGATCGGGAATGCCGGCAACTTCTTCTGGTTTGCGGCACTGGTGAACGGCGATACCACCCATGCGGAATTTGATGCCCGGGACATTACCGCCGACGCCGTCCTCACCCAGGACATTGACCTGCAGGACAAAGCATGGACTGCCATTGGCAAGACTAGCGTCAACAACACCTACGAGGGAACTTTTGACGGCCAGGGCCATACCATTTTCAACATGAATGCGCAAGAAGCCTCTGATTCCCTCTTCGGCAGCGTAGGCGGCGACGGCGTAGTGGAAAACCTGGTTCTTGCCAGCGTGACGGCAGGCAGCACCATGATGGGCGGTATCGCGAATGAAAACCGCGGTACCATCCGCTGCTGCGGCAACCTAGCCAACCTGTCCACCCAGGGCAACTATGCGGGCGGTATTGCCCATGGCAATGAGGTGGGTGGCCGGATTGAAAACTGCTACAATCTGGGTACTATCACCAGCCAGGAAACGGTAGGAGGCATCGCCGCTACCAACAACGGCACCATCACCGGCTGCTACAGCATGGGTACCATCCAGAGCAGTCCGGACAGCCGGTATGTGGGAGGCATCGCAGGTGTGAACTGGCCCTATGCCCAGGTTACCGATTGCTGCTACCTGGACACCACCGCAGATGCCGGCGAAGGCGAGGGCAGCTTTGTGAAGGGGGGCGCTACCCCCCAGTCTCAGGACGCTTTTGCCAGCGGCGAAGTGACCTACCTGCTCAACGGCAAAAACCCCGGCGAGGCCAACGTCTGGCGCCAGAACCTGGACAACGATCAGACGCCGGATGAACGTCCGGTACTTTCCGCCGACCACGGCATCGTCTATGCCGTCACCGGCGGCTATTCCAATACCGAGGAACAGGCACCCCAGGACCAGGAACAGGCCGCACTGACCGTTTCCGGCTGGCAGCAGAAGCCCGCCTACGGGGATGTGTTTGCGCTGTCCGTCACGGGCGGCAGCGGCAGCGGTGCCCTCCGCTGGAGCTGTGACGGTCCGGTGAAACTGGTGGAAGGCACTGACCCCGCCAGTGTATCCGTCCAGGTCACCGGCGTGGGGGACTTCTCGGTGACCGTCACCAAGGCCGGCGATGCCACCTATACCGAAACTTCCACCACCCTGGCGGGTACGGCTTCGGCCAGAGCCCTTACGGTGGAAAGTGTCACGGCGGAGGACAAGACCTATGACGGTTCGGCCTCTGTGCAGGTGACTGCCGCTGTGTTGGCCACCCCCGTGACGGGGGACGACGTGGCGCTGGACCTGACGGCCCTGCAGGCCACGGTGGACGCCGCGGATGCCGGTGCCTACCAGGCAATCCACCTGAATAACCTGCAACTCACCGGCGCAGCTGCCGGAAATTATACCATCCCGTCCTCCTGTGTGGTGGCGGGTAACGTGACCATCGCCCAGGCGGAGGCACCGCAGCTGAGCGAGCAGACCGTGCAGTATTTTGTCACCGAAACGGGTGAAAAGACCCTCTCGGTGGCCGGTCTGATGCCCAAGGATGCCGGTACGCTGACCTATGCAGCCGGCACCAAGCAGGATGACAACAACCTGGTCACCGACTGGTCGGCGGCCGCGGACGGCACCGTGCGCTACACGCTGTCCGGCCAGGGTGCGGCGGGGGATACCGCCGTGTTGCCGGTGGTCATTTCCTCCACCAACTACCAGGATGCCACCGTGCAGGTGGTGCTGACCGTGGAGGCTCTGCAGGTGCCCGTGGTCAGTGCGGAAGCGTACACCAAAGTTTATGACGGCCAGCCCGTCACCGTGGACCAGCTGAAAACTACCGCAGATGTGCCGGGCAGCTGGGCCTGGGAGGGCGAAGCGCCCCGGAACGTGGCGGATTCCGGCGAAAAAGTGCTGGTTTTCACGCCCGACGACACCGCAACCTACACCACCGTGGAGGTACGGGTCCAGGTGACCATCACCAAGGCGGATGCCCAGGTTACCACTAAACCCCAGGCAGTGGCGGACCTGACCTACAACGGCCAGCCGCAGACCCTGATCACGGCGGGCACCGCCGAGGGCGGAACCATCCAGTATGCCCTGACGGAAAACGGCCCCTATTCCGAGGAACTGCCCACGGCCACCGATGCCGGGGCGTACACCGTCTGGTACAAGTTGGCAGGCGATGCCAACCACGCGGATATTGCGGCTGTGGCGCTGAAAAATGCCATTGCCAAGGCGGATCCCACCGTTCCCACCGATACGTTGACGGCTGTTTACGGGGATACCCTGTCCGAAGTGGCCCTGCCCGAAGGCTGGGCCTGGAAGGACGCCGGGACCTCTGTAGGCAATGTCGGTGAAAATGTCTTCCCGGCTGTATACGCCGGCGACAAAAATTATAAAGATGCCGAAGCGGACCTGACCGTGCAGGTCCTGCCCGTAAGCCTCGAGGGCGCCCGGGTCACGGCGGATACCGACACCTTTGTGTACAACGGTGCGGAGCAGCAGCTCACCGGTATCCGGGTGATCCTGCCGGATGCATCCGGCACGGAGCTGCAGGCCGGAACGGACTTCACCGTGACCGACGCGTCCGCCAAGGATGCCGGCAGCTACCAGGCTACCCTGCAAGGCAAGGGCAACTACACGGGAACCCTGGTGTACGTCTATACCATTCAACCCAAAAAGATTGCGGCCCAGGTGGCGGCAGAGGATAAAGTGTATGACGGCACCACCGATGCCACGGTGACTGCCACGGCAGATACCGGTGTGGCAGGGGAGTCCCTGACCATCACCGGCCTGAAGGCCGCCTTTGCCCGCAAGGACGTGGGCGAAAACCTGACCGTCGCGGTGGATGCCGCCGGGGCTGCCTGGAACAACGGCAACTATGTTCTTACCTTCCCCGAAACCGTCACGGCTTCCATCGCCCCCGCTGCCTACACCTATGCCGGTGTGGCCGACCAGCCGGTGAAGATCGGCAACGGTCTGGACACCGTCAATGTGGCCGCCACCGCCGCCGGTGTGGCCGGTGAGACACTCCGGGGCACCGTGGCCTGGTATGCGGACGAAGCCCATACCCGGCAGCTGCCCGCAGACTATGTCTTCTCCGGGCAGGAGGGGGAAAAGATGACCCTGTACTGGGTCTTTACCCCCGATCCGGCATACACCAACTATTCCTCTGCGCCGCAGACCGGCAGCACCGTCTTTGCGCTGGATGCCAAGGCAGTGCCTCAGGTCAGCGCCCTGGGTGTGACCAAAACCTACGACGGAAAAACCGTCACGCTGGCAGACCTGAAGCCCAAGGCCTCGGTGCCCGGCACCTGGGTCCTGGATGCGGGTACTCCGGAACTGAAAAATGTCGGGGAGTACAGCGTTGTGCTGCATTTTACCCCGGATGCTACCCGGGATTACACCACAGCCAGCATTATGGTCACCGTGAAAGTGGAGCCGCGGCTCTTTACGGTGGGACTGGAGCTTTCCAGCAACCAGATTACGACCGAGGAGAACCTGCCCACCGCCCGCCTGGTGTGGAGCGGTGCACTGGAAGGGGAGGATATGACCTTCGACCAGGAAGCCACCTTTACCGGCTGGCCGGAGAGCAAGAAGGCCGGGTACTATTCCATCCACTGGGCCAACTGCCAGGAGATGATGCAGAGCCTGATGGCCAAGCCGGCAGCCGTCAACTACCGGTTCCAGATCGGGGAATATGCCCTGCTGACCGTGACACAGGCCACCCTGCTGCCCGACAGCGACGAACGGTTCCGCCTGGAATCCACCGAGGGGATGCCCTATGTGCCCCATGTCCTGCAGGAAGCGGGCTTCCCCACCAGCCAGGCTGTACTGGAAGAAATGTTCAAGTACGCGGTCCAGCAGCTGTCCGGGGTTACCCTGCAGAATACCGTTCTGCACGATGTGAAACTCTACTACAGCGCGGACGGCGGCAAGACCTGGACGCAGGCCACCAAGGAAAACTTCCCGGCAGAAGGTATCCGGGTGACCCTGCCCTATCCCGACGGCACCAATGCCACCGATTTTGATTTTGTGGTGACCCATATGCTCACCACCGGCACCCCCGGTGCGGTGGAAACCCTGGCGGTGACCAAGGCGGAAAACGGCCTGCAATTCACCGTGCACAGCCTGTCGCCCATTGCCATCAGCTGGCAGAAGCGCACCGAGCAGACGGCACAGGCTGAGGAAGAAACCACGACCTCCGGCAAGGATTCCGGCAGCAGCCCTGCCGCCACGCCCGCACCCCAGGCCGCTGCGTCCTCCGGCAACACGCCGTATTACACTTGCCCGGCCTGCGGATACCACAACTGGACCGCCACCGACGAGGGATACCGCTGCGATCACTGCGGTTATCTGGAATCGGTGAAGCAGTTGTCCGGCTACGGCAACGTGCAGGGCATCTATGAGCCCAAGCCCGGCAGCAGCGCGGGCGGTGGTGCTTCCACCATTGCCCAGACCGGCGACGACAGCAACCCGGCCCTGTGGGGCGTGCTGCTGGTGGCCAGTGCCCTGGCGCTGGGTGGTCTGACACTCTACCGCCGTAAACGCAATCACTGAGGATAACCCCGCAAGGGGGGACCTCCTACACCAGACAAAGCCCCGGCCCCCGGCCGGGGCTTTGTTATTGTCTCTTTTCAATCTGGCAAAAAATGCTATACTGAAACGAAATCGAGGAAGAGAAAAGAGGTCTGTACATGAAAGGAAAACTGAGTATAGCGGTGTTGGTGTTGGCCACACTGCTCTGGACGTTGCCGGTCGCGGCGGCGGAACTGCCCGCCACCGGAGAGACAGCGCTTGCGGCCACGGCGGAAACCGCTGTGCCGGAGCAGGGGACACCGGCACAGCCCCAACCGGAGGAAAAGACACTGCGACTGCAGGTGGGGGCCACCGAAACGGACCAGGCTGACGGAGATACGCTGTTCGGCGAGTATCTGCAGCGACTCATGTATCCGGACCGGGCGCCGTCCACCCTGTCCAACTGGGGCGAGGATACCATCTACCTGAACGAGAAGGAACGTCAGGTTTATGACGTGTTCAAAACCTTGTGCACCGAGGTGGCGGACGGCAAGCGGACCGAGACCAACAACTGGTGGATCCCGGTGGAGGCCACGGTGCAGCTGGAAGGCCGTACCGAGGAGGAAGCACTGCTGTCGATTGTGGATTTTTACAAGGTAACTGTGGCCTCGTATTGGAGTTGGGGCTACGAACTGTATTGGCGCAATACCGGTTCTTTTCCTTGTGAGTATTTCTATGACGTGTCCGGTGATACCCTTACGCTGCTGGGGCTTCGCGTGGGGGTTATTGTGTCGGTGGACTATCGTGCCCAACCGGACGACCTCTACCATGTGAATCCCGAAAAAACGGGGGCCGCCCAAAAGGCGGTGGAAAACGCCCGGCAGATTGCGGCCTCCTACGAGGGAAAAACAGATTATGAAAAGCTCAAGGGCTTTCTGTACACTATCTGTGATATGGTAAGTTATGACTGGGAAAGTCTGGAAGCCGATATTTATGGGGATCCCTGGCAGCTGGTCTCTGTCTTTGACGGGGATCCCAATACCAATGTGGTCTGTGAGGGCTATGCCAAAGCCTACCAATATCTGTGTGACCTGGCAGGTATTCCCTGTTATCTGATGATAGGGGACGTGATTGTGGACGACCAGGGGCCCGGCGTTGGCCACATGTGGAACAACGTAATCCTGGATGGAAAAACCTACCTGGTCGATCCCACCAACTGCGATTCCGGGAACATAGGCATGCCGGATCAGCTGTTTTTACGCGGCGCGGCGCGCAATGCGGACGGCAGCTACGATATCTACACTTTTGTGAACGGTTGGGAGTATAAGGTTCACTATGCCCTGGAAGACTACAGCGAGGGCGGCGGGCTTATGGACCAGCCGGCCTTCCTGCTGTACGAGGAGGATTACCCCCGTACGTGGAAAAAAGCGATGAGAGATCTGCCGGAAGTGGTGAGCTACGGGGATGAATTTTCACAGATGCTGTGTGGTACAACGGAACAACCCACCTGGAGTACCAGTGGTTGCGCCGTGGTGTACGGCAACGGCTGGGTGGCCATTACCGGCATCGGGGATTTCAGCATCACGGCTACCCTCTCCGACGGGAGCAGCTACACGGTGTCCGGCACGGCAGTTCCGCGCAAGATGACCCCCACGGTGGCTACGGCCCAGAACAAGACCTATGACGGCAGCGCGACCGTCACCGTCACCGACGTGCCGCTGGAGGGCGTCATCAGCGAAGGGGAAGTGTCGGTGGACCTCAGCGGAGTCACCGGGACCCTGTCCGGTGCGAGTGCCGGCCACTACGATACCCTGACCCTCCAGGGACTCAAACTGACCGGCCGCCGGGCGGACTGCTATACCATCGACGACACCGTCCAGGTGGCGACCGATGTGACGGTGGAACAGGCGACTGCCCCGACGGTGCCGGAGCAGACGGTACAGCAGGCAACGGACTATGCCGGCACCGGGAAGGTGTCGCTGGCAGGCTTTTTGCCCGACGACGCCGGAACTCTGACTTACGAGGCCGGCACGGCCCAGGACCCGGCAGGCATTGTACAGAGCTGGACGGTGGACGGCGAAGGCAACGTCACCTACACGCTGGCGGGTACCGGCACGGAAACCCGTGCGGTGCTGCCGGTTACCGTGCGCTCGGCCAACTATGCGCCGGTCACGGTGTCGGTGGTGGTTACCCTTTCCGCCACGGCAGGGGAGAGTACCCCCGCGCCGGAGGTGACGCCCACGCCGGAAGTGACCCCCGTGCCGGGGTCTACCCCGGTACCGGAGCAAACCGCCCGGCCCACGGCCTCCCCGGTGCCTGCCGCCACGCCCGCGCCTGCGGCTGCC
>OGYQ01001379.1_pt1 | contig 12987 bp, 3 predicted proteins | sample 1576641 | NCBI WGS metagenome assembly OGYQ01 (sample SAMEA3541476, study PRJEB24748) | human gut metagenome | biome: human gut; feature: human-associated habitat; material: faeces | place: China | collected 2012
TTGAGCAAAAAGATAAATCGGAAAGGAAGTTGCCAACGATTACTTGACAGTAACCCGTGTGAAGTGAAAAAAATGGAAAACTTGACACTGAACATGTATTGTATTACAATTTTATTACTATATGATTAATAGAGATTTCATATGGGCGGTTTCTAATAATTGTGGGATTTGGTTCTGATGTATCTCGATATAGTAGAATCAAATCCTTTTTATATATTAATAAAAATATTATAGGAAGGGAGAGAAGTGTTGTATGAAAGTACAGAAAAGATTATTGGCATGGATGATGTCAACAGTTTTTTTACTGCAGGGAATACCAATAACTGCAGTGGCAGCAGACGGTGAATCTGTGGATGATCAGATAACTTCATCGGCAGCGACTGATGAATCTGTGAATGATCCGATTGCTGAACAGACAGATTTGATGGATGTTGGCATTGGAGGAAAAGTTTTCGTTGACAGTGACCACAATGGCGATCTGGGAGAGAATGAAAACGGCGTTCAGGGTGTAAAGGTAAAACTGTATGAATCCGAAGGTTATTTCCAGGGAGAAACAAAAAGTCTTGCAGAAGATATAACGGATGAACTGGGGCAATATGAATTTGAAGGGCTTGCAGCCGGTGAATACAGATTGGAATTTTATGCAGAGGACCAGGGAGAAGGTAACATCAGGTATGAGGGAATCGTTCCGGACGATATGGATGAGAAGATAAACTCAGGAGTTTGGGATTATGAACTTGTTCTTCCGGAAAATGAGGCAGATGAGTGGCTTGTCCTGGTGCCTGCTCTTAAAGCTTTGCAGAGCCGTGAACTAAATATAGGTATACAAGAGAAAGCGGAAGAAGAGATTTCTGATTCCGGGCAGGATAATTCAAGTGCTGAAAATGAGGCTTCAAATGTAGTCAATAATGATAAGGATGCCGTTGAAAGTACAGTGAATGAGACGCCGGATGCAGGCGAAGAACCGGCGGAAGAATCGACACAGGATGAAAATCAGGATCAGGCTTTGGAGGATGAAGTACAGCAGACGTCTGAAGAAAATGCAGAATTGGAAGTTGTGACAGATGATGAAGGCGGGGATAATGAGGACAACAGAGTCGCTGCCCAAGTTACTCAGAGCAATATTGCCGCAACATTTTTTGGCAGTCTATTTGGTTCTGGATGGAGTTACGATGTATATTATGTGAATGCGTCTGATAAAAAGGATATTTCTCTTACAGAGGATGGAAATGTTAAGTATCAGATTGAGTTTAATGCATCGAAAGATTTCCCGGAGAACAGTGTGGAAATCAGAATACCGAAAATCCTGCTGAAAAACAGGTATGACGAACCGCTGCTTCCAATTGAAATTGCTGTTCCCCAGGGGACGGCGGATAAACCGGTCAGCAGCAGGGTAAGTCCTTTTAATTATTATATAGATGGCGACGATCTTGTATTTTTTAATTACAAGGCAATTGATGCAGGGACAAATGTGGCGTTTCAGGTCCTGTATAAGAATATTGATGTTATGCAGATCAAAGACAGGACAAAGTGGTCTCTTGACTCAAGCTGCAAAGTAACTGTAAACGGAGAGGAACAGACAAAGTCGGCAGATCCCATTACCGGAACGGTGGATACGACAGCGCAGCTTACCGGCGTCAGTATGACTCCTTATGTAATGGATGGAAAAAGTTATTCACCGGGACTTTATACCCAGAATCAGATTACAAAAATTGTGGGAACGATTCCGGATGAATATGTGGATAATTTTAATCAGTATCGCTATGTAGTCTGGGATGTTACTGTATATGGAAATGCAACTCAGCCGTGGGATCTTTACATAAAAAATACGGCTCTGACAGGCGGTAAGACTGCGGGTCAGGTAGTCGGGTTCAGTATTCCTGCCCCGAAGGGGGAAGGAAAGTATGCTGACTACTATAAGGTGCAGCCGAATGTGAGAAATCCGGAATCGTTTAATGAAAGTTTCCAGGTAGTGATCGCTTATCCCATTGAGAATACACCGGCGGGGACTGAAGTGACGAATGAAGTTGAGGCGGTTCTGGTTCCGGTGGACGGGGTGGATGATCCGTCCGCAGGAAAAACAGAATCTTCATGGACATATGCTGATTATGAATGGAACTACAGCGGCGATGAAATTGACGTAAAAAAATACGGCGGCGGAACATATGCAAGCTGGCTGAATGTGTATAAAGCTGCGCAGAAAGCCGGCGAGGATAAAGGAAATTTTGATTTCACGATCCAAAGCTCTGTCCGTGGTTATGAGCAGACGCATATCACGTCCGGGGATGATCTGGGGCAGCTTATAGAGGGAAAGAGTTATGAAGCGGTGACAGTGGATGATTTCCTCTATGCATATCCGAATACCAGCGGTATCTCAGGGACAGATTACAAAATACTTACCGGTGAAGATTATTATTTTTCTTCTGTGACAGTGTCTCAGACAGATCAGGGATATGACCCGTGGGAGGATGAGTATGCAGCTGCCAAACAGCCGGAATGTGAGGGAAACGGCCTTGTAATTTATGCTATGTTTGCAGATTCCGATACTCCGGATGAGTGGACAAAGGTGGCGGAAGTCCCGTGGTCAGACAGTGGCACAATGACGTATCAATTCACCCAGGAGGATATTGCAAAAAAACCATGGCGGGTAAAAGCTGTGCATAGAACTACAAACTATAGTACGAAGTGTAATATCCAGGTGGAAATGATGATACGTCATGATTCAGAAGCTTTTTCAGAGTTTGTTGACGGTATCAGTTATGAGGATAAAGGAACAAAAAAACTGCTCACTTTGGAAAACATTGCGGGAGTGATGGCACAAATCTATGATGAAAATACGCCGGGAGCTTTTTTGAGCAATGGCGGCAGCGACAATTACAAAGAGCCCGGACTTGCGGAAGCATCTGAACAACTTTATGGCACTTTGCCCATGAGGAGGAATGCGTTCTTGTATCTTTCCTCTCTGGAAGAGCATGCGGAAGCAGGAAAGAGCGGAACATCCTGGAATGATACGATTAACGGCAGAGTACATCTTCAGTATAATCTGACCGCCTATGACGGATACAATGTGTATGGAGAAGAAGCTTTGAACTATCTTAAATCCGAGGGCGTGCAGTCACCCGGAAGGAATGAAGTCGTATTTTATGATCTGCTTCCGTACGGGGTTAAGTTTGATCCGTCTGTGGAAGTGACAGCCGGAAGAATAAGAAAAATTGATAATCAGAAAACATATCAGTATTATCCCCCTTCATGGGATAAGAGCCAGATCTCAGTTACAGTGGATACCGAGAAAGATGTGATCGCGGATTATAAAGGGTCCGGCAGGACAATGGTTATCTTCCACATTTCATACAGCGGAGCAGATGCAGCTGTTTATACGAGCCAGAAGTGGATGGAAGGATTTGGCGTCAGCTTCGGAGCTTATTATGACTGGAAGGACACACAGGTAGTTGGAAATGCACCGAATATAGCGGCGTTTATGTCAGAAGATAATACGCCTTTGCTTGGAACTGTCGATGAAGTGGCAAAAGATAATGGGGAATATCCGGCCGCTGTAGGAAATCCGGGTGCGTATAAGATTCTGGGGGCGGATATTGACCAGGATGGATCAACGGAAGATTCTGTTCTGTATGCGCAGTCGAAAGTGGCAGATGATTCTGCGCAGGCTTCGGTCAGCGGTATACAAAAGCTTGTCCGTGCAGATGCGGACAGGTTTGATGTGTACAGTGAGTCTGCAGAAGTGGATTTAGGAGAAGGATATACATATGATATTACTGTTTCTAATGTAAGCGGAAGCAAGAGTGATATTGTTGTCTTTGATCATCTGGATCAGGGAGCGCAGGACCTTGCGGATACCGGTGCGGTGTTTGATGAAAATCAGTGGCAGGGAACTTTTGTCGGTGTTGTAACAACCGGGCTGGAAGAAGCAGGGATCGATCCGGTGGTATATTATAATGAAGCGCCGGATGCGGTGACTTCTTCGGACACAGTAAGTCCGGTGAATGTGCTTACACAAGAAAACGGCTGGTACACAGAAGATGCCTGGGAAGAAGCCGGCAAAGCACTTTCCGATGTCAGATCTGTTGCGGTAGATATGAGCAGGGCGGCAGATGGAGGCGAGTATGTACTGAAAGATACCAATGCGCTTTCATTCCAGATCAGGATGCTGTCTCCGGCGGAAGACATGGGAGGAAAAGCTTATAATTCGGCAGAGTACTATGCGGTTGACGATGCATCAGTTCCGGCAGTGAGCATGAGTTCTGCAACGGTGGTGACACAGCATCTGGAAGGGCAGTATGAACTGGTCAAGGAATTTGCAGGAAGCATTCCGGATGCGGTCAAAGATACAGAGTTTGTCTTTACCGTATATAAAGAGGATGAAAGCGGAAAGTCTGCAGTGTTCGGCAATCAGGAATATCAGCTTTTCCGCATGACGCAAGACGGTACCTGGGAGCGTCAGGGAGAAGACCGCATATATGCGACGAACGCTTCCGGTGAACTGACATTAAAAGCAGATGAAAAGGCAGTGTTTGAGACGCCATATGCAAGAAACCTTTCTGCGAATGAAGAGGAAAATCCGTTCTGGGAGCAGACAAGTGAGGTGTCCCATCCGGATGAAGACACAGTAGTCCAGAAAGTGACAAATAAATACCGGCCGGTACTTTATGTACAGAAAGAGCTGCAGGCGGTACCGACAGAATGTCAGGATACAGCAGATGAATTTACATTCCGCCTTCTGGCAGACGGCGAGCCGGCAGCTGATTCGGAATTCTGGTATGTGGACAGCGTAAGAACAGACGGAGGAATCCCTCAAAAAGATACCTCGCGTGGAGACGCAGGAATCGGAAGAACGGATGAAAATGGAGAATTTACAATTAAATACGGAGATATCATTGCCGTATTTCCGGGAAAAGAAGGATGCAGTTATGAAGTGACAGAGACAGAAGGATCGGGAGATGGAACCAACTGGATCTGTGAACAGCCTTCTGTGTCCGGAGAGCTTCCTTATAACGGGGCGTCGGTTAAAATAACAAATATATACAAATGGAAAACGTTGTATATCAGCAAGGAACTGACGAATCAGGATTCGGAAGATTGCGTTCAGAAATTTACATTCAAAATTACGGATGAAAACGGCAATCCGGTCAGCGGAAAAAATTGGACTTTGCTGGAAGACGGTCTGGATACGCAGACAAAAGGGACTACGGATCAGGATGGAACATTTTCTGTAAACTGTGCCGGAAAGACAATCCGTGTGGATCGGCTTGAAGGCGGAAAAAGCTATATTATAGAAGAAATCGATAAGACAGGTTATGAAGACGGTGACTTTTATGAACCTGTCAACCGGACAGAAGAGGTATTGCTTCCGCTTTATGGAAGTCAGGCAAAGGTGACATTTACAAATGATTATATCCTGAGAGATCTGAGCGTTTCTAAGATAGTCAATTATGATCCTGCGGAGGTGACTTCCGAAGAGCTGGCGGAAATGCAGAACCGGCAGTTTACCATGACTGCGGAAGTAAATGGAAAGGCACTTTCCAATGTGCCGTATGTTATCGAGGAAAACGGGGTTCCGGTTGGTGAAGAATCTGTTACAGACGATAAAGGAACCTTTGCGATCAAAAACGGACAAACGGCGGTATTTCAGGATGTTGCTCCGGAAGGTATAGAATATAAGGTGACAGAGACACCGGATCCGGACTATCCGCAGTTGTTCCCGATTGATAATAAGCCGGCTGAAGGAACGTTTTCAGATGCCGGTGCCGATGTGGAGTTTATCAACGGTGACGGGGATACGTTTATCCTGGAGAAGGGATATGTCCTTGCGGATCAGACAGATGAAATTTCCGGACAGTATCTCAAAGAGATAAAAGACAGCCGCCGGGAAGAAGCGGCAGTTGAATTCCGGCTTGAAGTCCGGGATGAAAACGGCAGCTACAGCGCGTGGCCGGCAGCCGATACGGAGGTTCTTGTCATTGATACCTTAACAAATACGACAAGTACGGATATCTGGAAGGCGGGAAGCAGTTATGAGGCATTGCCGTGGGAGCAGATCTGCATAGCAGGTCTGGGGCCGGATACAGCGTACAGGCTCAGTGAGAGTGCAGAAGACCAGCATCATGTTTTCAGGTATGCCGTGGATGAAACGAATTATACACTGGAAATCAGTCAGAAAACCCCGGCCAATGACGCGGTGCTGGAGGGTGTTGTTCAGGAAAAACCGAAAGCTGAAATGATCAATCAGATTGAGACTCTTGATATCCGGTCTACCGTAGTAAAAAGGATGCTTTCTGAAGAAAATCCGGTGCCGGATGGCGCACAGCTTGCATACAGAGTAGAGAGATATGACGGTCAGGTATGGAATCCGGCCGGGAATATTTCCTATATTGTTACGGATGAAGCCGGGATCATCAGCGACCGCACAGAGACTACCGGAGAGGATGGTATGATCCTGATGCATAAGAGTGCAAACGGAACGCCGACGGTAGAATTTATCGGATGTCAGGTAAAAGTTCATCCAAAGGATCCGGTCGTTGGAACTTTGCGGGTGGTTGAAGTTGAAGAAAGTACCGATGATTCATGGGGACGATTTGCTGGATATGTGAATGACCTGGGACAGGCAAGTGCGAGTGTCTGGGATGGAATCGGATTCGCAAACAGCAATACGACTCACGAGTTTGAAGTGGAAAAAACCATGGATGAACCGACGGAAGACACGTTTACTATGACTCTGGAACAGATCATATCCGCTGCGGCATCTCCGGTAACTGATAAATCTCAGATTCTGGAGACGGTACCCGGAAAAGGAATCCGCTATGAAATATATGACAGCGGATCCGGAGAACGTGTGGGAGAAAATGTTACCGGAGTCAAGGGAGAAATTTACCTGAAGGCCGGCCAGTATGCACGGCTGATGCTTGAGGATGGCACCGAGTGGACGGTTACGGAGAAAGTGCCAAACGGATATACTCTGGGAGGAAGCACAATCTCAGGCGACAGCAAACCGGTGTCAGCAGTGAAACTGGAAGATAACCTGACTGTGATCACAACGGAGAAGCCCAGGGAGAATCTGCCGGGAATCACTTTGACGAAGGAAATGGTTCAGGAAGGCGTTATCAATGCAGATACCGGAAAACGGGTGCAGCTGACGGAGGGAAGTGTGACCATACCGGAAAAGATCGTTGTAGATACAGAGCGGTATTATATAACAGCTATCGAAGCGTCAGCTTTTGAATCAAGCTATACTGTGAATGAAGAAGACTATACGATCACATTTGAAAGTAAGCTTACGGAGGTTGTCATACCGGATACGGTAGTAGAAATCGGTGAAGCTGCGTTTAGATTCTGTGGAAATATTAAAAAACTTTCTCTTCCGGATTCGATCAGGAAGATTGGAAGCCAGGCTTTTGCGTATGTAGGATATGCTTATATGGATACGGGGATAGAGGAAGACGAAGAAACAGGAGAACCTGTATATGTAGTGAAGCCGCTTAAGGATGGAGCGGAAACATTTAAAGTGCCGGAAGGTGTTCTGGAAATCGGTGATGCAGCATTTTCTGCATCTACGGCAGGGGAAGCGGTGATTCCGGAATGTACTGCATTGGGAATACAGGTATTTTACAGCTGCGCATACTTAGAGCAGTGTGTGCTCAGCAGCGGTCTGAAAGAAATTCCAAGCTATACGTTCTATACTTGTATCAATCCGCTGTTTGATGTGACGATTCCGGAGGGAGTTACAACGATCGGAAGATCTGCTTTTTCTATGTCGACTTTTGATGTGGAACTTCCGGATTCTGTGGAAACAATCGAAGACCAGGCTTTTTCCGATTATATGGGAGAAGTATATGATAAGGTCTTAGAGCTGCCGCAGAATCTGAAAACGATCGGAGAGTCAGCGTTTGAACATAATACGCTTACGGATATCATATGGAATGCAAATCTGGAGTCTGTCGATCAATTTGCCTTTGCGCATAATCGCTTTGTGAATATTACATTGCCTGCAGGTGTTGAGTTGGGGCATGGATCATTCTATTATAATGATTATCTGGAAACTGCTGAATTCGAGGCCGGAACAGAGATTATACCTGAATTTATGTTCTATGAATGCCCGAAATTGAAATCCGTTACTATTCCGGAAGGGGTTACAGAGATAGAAATGTATGCGTTTTCTGACTGTCCTTCACTGGAAGCAATTGATATACCGGAGACAGTGGAAGCGATAGGGCCGAACGCGTTCAATGAGTGTACTTCACTGAAAGAGATCGTTATCCCGGCATCGGTTCAGTACATGGGAGGCAGAGATCAGGTTAATCAATGGATATCGAAGGTAGATGTATTTACCGGCTGTGACAGTCTTGAAAAGATCATTATTCAGGGAGAAAAGCGTCCGTTAAATGCCAAAGGATTTTTAGTGTCCGGTCTGGACAGAAAATGGGGCGCTCCGGATACAACAGAGCTTATCTGGGAAGTTGAACAGGAGCAAAACTGAGAAGAGAAAGGAGGTCGTCCTGCATCCGCCTTTAAAACGGGCGGATGCAGGCAATGAGATATGAAGATAAAAAAGAAATTGCTCGGTATGATCACGGCTGTTCTCTGCATTCTCAGTATGGTACTGCCTGTGTGTGCAGAAGGATCTCCGTCACGCGTGACCTTTGAAAATATTAAGAATACGAATCCGGATCTGTATGTGACCAAGCAGGTTGAGAATGCGGATGACAGATATGAGATGCCGGATACAAGGTTTTCCTTTGTCCTGAAACTGGATGGGAAACTGGCATCCGAAACAGAGTACCGGGTCTATGATGAGAGCGGGAAAGAAGTCTATAAATATGAAGACGGAGAGTCTACGGAAGATAAATCCGGGAAACTTCGTTTTACGACGACACGATCCGGTAATTTTACTTTGAGAGGCGGGCAGACCGCACGGTTTGAATATGTCGGGCAGGGAGTGCAGTATGAAGTCTCCGAGCAGGCGAGTGACGGATGGACACAGATCAGACCGGCAGCCGGCCCCTCGCTGAAAGGTACGGTGGCAGCGGAAGGATCTTCTGCAGTGTTCACCAACCTTTACGAACCGGTTGTGCCGGGGCGTGACACAGCGGATCTTAAGATCGTAAAGAATATTTCTTATCCGGAGGGGTATGAACTTCCGGGAGAGACATCTTTTGGTTTCACGTTGAAAATTGCAGGAAAAGCATATGCAGGAGAAAACTATACTGTAATCGACAATGCCGGCGGTCAGGAGGTCAGCACCGGAACAACGGATGGCGAGGGACATTTTATGCTGCCGCAGAATACAACGGCAGTGTTTAAAGATGTAACGGCAGAGGCAGATTATGAAATAACAGAAGATCCGGCAGAAGGCTGGAGAACTGTAGGGGATACTGTGCGAAAAGGCGTTGTACAGGGACCGGCGACGTCGGTTTATTATACAAATGTACAGGCATCGTTCCTTGTTTCAAAGACTCTTCAGGAGGGGACGTCAGAAGATGAGTTTGTTTTTACACTCTTAAATAATCAGCATAACGTATGGGCAGGCGCTCAATATTATCTGTACACGGCGGACGGGAAACTTGTGAATGCGCAGCTGCAGCAGACCGACAGCAGCGGACGGTTTACTTTAAAGGCAAACCAGGCTGCCATGTTCGTCGGAATACCGCAGGGTACGGTTTATCATGTGAAAGAAGAGGCACAGCCGGGTTATGTGCAGACGGTTCCGCGTACTGCGGATGGCTATACGAATATGTCAGTTGAGGATTCGGTAGAGGAATTGACGTTTGTGAATGAAAAGACAGATACAGCCGGTATCCTGACTGTATCGAAAAAAGTGGTCAGCACGACAGGCGAAGAACCTCTTGCTTCGGATGAATTTGCATTTACTTTATTGAAAAAGGACGGAGAAACTTATACGGAGGTTCAGAATGCCGTATATGCAGTGCAGGAAGGAAATTCGGAATCTACCTATAAGACTGATGCTGACGGTACCTTTAAACTGAAAGCCAATCAGACGGCCAGATTTCGTGATCTGGAATCCGGCGAGTATCAGGTTTGTGAAACAGATCTTCCGGATGAATACAGTATTGAAGAAACAGAACAGACCCAAACGGGGGTTCTGGGAGAGGACGGACTTGCGCTGGAGTTTACGAACCAGTATACGCCGCAGTTTCTGACCAATCTGTATATCCATAAAACGGACGGAGACGGAAACGCTCTTTCAGGCGCAAAGTTCGGATTGTTTGCAACTTCTGAACTGACGGATCCCATTTACGAGACGGAGTCTGACAGCCGCGGAAATATCGTTTTTTCTGATCTGAGGCTGGGTACGTATTATCTGGCTGAAACACAGCCTCCGGAAGGTTTTGTACCTGCGGAAGATCCTTTGAAAATTGAATTAATAAGAGAAAACAGAGAAGAAGGATTCGAACTGGTTGTTGACGGAACTTCTTATGGTGAAAATCCTGATCAGGATATCTGGTTTGAGGTAACCGGGACAGATAACCAGGATGTACATATCCATCTGGAAAATAAAGAAGCCGTGACAGTATCCTATGCATTCGGAAACGGAGAACATCCATCTGTGGAATTACCCGAATCCAGCACGATTGAGAAAGGGATGACAGGTTTTGAGCCGGAGGATATGGCAGATACAGATGCATATACTTTTGAAGGCTGGTATTATGAGCCGGCATGCATCAGCGAGTTTGACAGCACCGAAGCTATTAATGAGGACCTGACCCTTTATGGAAAGTGGACGCCGAAGACTGTTCAGGTTATCTATCACTGGTCAGATGCGTCAAAGGTTCCACAGGATGCCAGACTTCCGGAAACACAGAGTGTCAGAAAGGAACAGCCGTATGTGGCGGAACAGGTGTCAACAAAAGAATGCTGGCTCTTCCAGGGCTGGTATACAGATTCAGAATGTACCACGGAATACATTGACGGCACAATACTTCATGAGGATCTTAACCTTTACGGAAAATGGCAGAAAGTGGATGCGGTGATCCATTCGGCAGACCTTACAGCATATACCGGAGGGGATTCTATCAGCGAAGATAACTTCCCGACCGCCAGATATATTCTGTCGATGGAAGACGGGGCTGATGTCAAACAGTTTACATTCCATACTGCCGATGGAAAAGAATTTACGGTAGATGAAACAGGAAAAGAAATGTTGATTCCTGAATTGACAGAAAACTATGTGTATGCAGAAAATGGGGAAGACTATACAGATGACAGCGTAGCAGGCATCTATTCTATTGAACTTTCAAATGCACCGGTTACTGCAGTTACTGATGACGGAGAGAAACTTCAGGTAGCATACGATCCGGGACAGCTGGTCGTACGTCTGGTATCACAGCCGGATACTGCGCTGGAGAATCTTGATGAAATTGCAACGGATGTTGTTTACGGACAGCCGTCCAAGGCAGTGAGCCGTCCGACGGCGTATCTGGATCCGGATTCGGAGATTGCAACAAATGGAAAAGACAGCCTGGGACTGCTGGGAACATTGGATGAGGGGGCGAACATAGCGCTTCTTCATGATAATATACTGACCGACGGAAAGGACGAGGACAGTTATAAACAGATGCTGACTGACCGGGCTATGGAGCTGCTGCCTGCATCTGCCAGTGTATCGGACTACAATTTTGATTATGTTTATCTGGATCTGATCAATACCAATGACGGTAATGTATGGGTAAGTTCCAGCAAAGGAAGCACGGTATATCTGCCTTATCCGGAAGGAACTGATCAGAATACAGACTTCATGCTGATTCATTATAAAGGACTGCACAGAGAATATGGGATCGGAATTGTTCCGGATGCTGCTATTTCTGTTGCAAATGCCGAATTGGAAAATGTAAAAATTGAAAATACAGAATTCGGAATCAAGTTTTTTGTGGAGGAAAGCGGATTCAGTCCCTTTGGTCTTGTATGGAATAATAAAGGCGAAGAGATGGAGAAGCCGAATGATCCGGTAAATAATAATCAGAATGTATATACACCAACCGTGAATCAGTCGGTTAAGACCGGAGATCAGACAAATGTGATGATATGGCTTGCAGGAGACGTCGTTGTACTGGCACTTGCAGGAATCGTATATAAAGTAAGAAAATCAGGAAAGAAGCAGAGCAGTTTATAATAGCAGAATGTTAAAATCACCGGAAGTGCCCTAAGGCACATTCCGGGATTGTAAGCGGTCGCCAGGGTCTCGGGCATGCCCGTACTTTGACTCGCCGCAGTCACAAAAAGAAGGTGTTTCCGGTGTCGGTATATGACGTCGGAAACACCTTCTTGGCATTTTCCGCGCGTTTTAAGAAATTTCATAAACTCTGAAGAAGAGGAGATTCCTGTGGTCGAAGAATTGTATGGGGATCTGTGTTATCTTGAGGAAATCCACAGCGTTTTTACGATTCTGTACTATGTGATCCGCTCCTGGGCGAAAGAATTAGAGGCGTCTTATCCAGGGCAGATGGAATGACTGAAGGAGAGCAAATCAGGCTCTGCCTTGAGTCTCGTTATACCAGATTCAGCGGGAAAGTAAGTTCGGTCTGGTATGGAGACTATGACGGGCTCGTGGGCAGCGTGCTGTCAGAATAGACGAAAATTTTCAGAATCAGTTTTCTGATAGGAATTGTTGGATTGCTTATAATATTGATCGCTTTTCTGAGCCGGAGGCACGATGTACGATGAATATCAATACAATCTTGGAGAGATTACCCACAATCCTTATCATCTTATCTCTTATCTAACTGCAAAATACGGGGACAGTGTACTTATGTCTCACCTGCAGAAGCAAAACCGGGAGATCTTATCTTTTTACAGGGAACTTATGCAACTTCTGGAGCATCCCACATTGGAATCTATGTCAGAAACGGAATGATGATCCATTGAGGGGATGTGCGCCCAGCAGGGCGAAAGTAGAAGTGGATTGAAAGGAGCTTCCTGTATAGTTTAAAGTGTGGACGTTGAAAATTAAAAATACCTCAG
>OGYQ01001383.1_pt1 | contig 12925 bp, 5 predicted proteins | sample 1576641 | NCBI WGS metagenome assembly OGYQ01 (sample SAMEA3541476, study PRJEB24748) | human gut metagenome | biome: human gut; feature: human-associated habitat; material: faeces | place: China | collected 2012
GAAGGCCATGATACACTTACATTCGATACGCTGATTGATGAAATGATTGCGGATGCCTGGTATATGGTTTCGGAGTACCGGTTAAATCTCGGTCCCAATGACGCACTGGAACGGGTGGTTCACCGTCTGAGAGAAATCAGCAATATGAAACCCTGTGAGAAGAAAGAGCGTATACTGGCATATCTGGCTGACTGCGGGGATAAAAAGGTCATAGCCATGAAGCGGATATTATCTCAAAATGTACCTTACCGCTTACAGGCGCCTTTCATGGAATCCATGAAGGGGAAGGAATGGAGCAGATCAGGGAGAAACCTTGCGGAAAGAATCAACCAGGAACAAAGGCTGATGTATTATTTCCTGCAATTCAACGGTCTGAATACGCAAATACGGATACAGGAGGAATGGGCAGATTACATTGAAAGAAATTATGAGATCATACAGGGCTGGGTAGAGCTTAACCTGATACAGTATTTACAAAGAAGAAACCCAAGTGTTCCGGGAATTACAGACAAGCTCTATCCGCCGAGAGAGCGGAATCTGGAAAAAGTAAAAAAGTATTGGAAAATGATTACTTCCATTCAGCCGATCCAGGACATCTATGGAGGAACCCGCCTGGATGAGAGAAATATATCTATTGATCATTTTGTACCCTGGTCCTATGTGGCACATGATGAACTGTGGAACCTGACTCCTACAACCCGAATCATTAACAGCAGTAAGAGCAACCATCTGCCAGACTGGAATACATATTTTCCGATGCTCTGCAGAATGGAATATTCGTCCTACGAAATGATGTGGAAATATCCCGAGATATATAGCGCCTTTGAAAAATGTGCCAGAGAGCATCTGAACAATCAGGAGATTAAACATAAACTTTATCAAAACGGTCTGTCAGAAGCAGAGTTTGCAGGGCGGCTTGAGGATGTGCTGCTGCCGGTCTATCAGTCGGCAAAAAATATGGGATTTTCGAGCTGGAGATGGAAGACGGATAAACCAGAATTATTTAACGAGTGAAAAATGGAGAAAAGAAATGAAGAATATACGTGTTGCAGCGGCAGTCATAAGAAAAGACGATAAAATCTTTGCAACCCAGAGAGGATATGGGGAGTTCAAGGATGGCTGGGAGTTTCCCGGCGGAAAGATCGAGGAGGGAGAAACTCCTGAGCAGGCGCTTGTCAGAGAAATCCGGGAGGAACTGAACACCGAAATCCGGGTGGGCGAGCGGATCGGTACGGTTGAATATGACTATCCGAAGTTTCACCTGTCCATGGATTGCTTCTGGTGTGAGATTGTACAGGGGATGCTGGAATTGAAGGAGCATGAGGCAGCAAAGTGGCTGACAAAAGATATTCTGCACAGTGTAGAATGGCTTCCGGCTGATGTGGAAGTGATAGAGAGAATTAGGGAGATGTTATAAGGGATTCAATGAAGATGGGTGCTTATGGACAAATGGGTTTTATATGAAATTAGTTCATGATATAATTATAGAGAAATTTGAGAATTAATTTGTTTCATACGGGTTAATATTAAATTCTGATATAATACGCCAACTATATTGCAGACAGGAAACAGAATGAAAAACCATATGGGCCCACAGTTAGAAAATAACGGATTTATATAAAATCAGTACTTACCTCTTGGCTCGTTTGGAGTGATTTTGTTCTGTGGTATCAGAGCCCGTAAAGCCTTATTTTACAAGGTTTTTGCGGGTTCTTACTTTTTGTCTGGGAGCGTCAAAAATCGTCATTTTTTGCGAAAATGGTGTAGTAAATGGTGTAGTAAAAGTTTCATCGAAGTTACAGATGCTTTTACGATTTTTTAGTAAGGATAAGATAGTTGAGTACTGCCCACCGATCAATAATAATCGGTGAGCGGCACTTTTTTATTTGTAATCAAGAGTTGTTTAAGGATGATTTGTTTCAAATGTTATCAAGAATCTTTTGTACGGCATACGGCTTAGCATACTTGATATAAGCGTCACTTACAAAAATGATGTCGGTAGCTTGCGGTTCAACCCACATTGCGGGGTATACAACAACCTTTTTTGTATTTTTTCGCCCAGTTGCAGTGATTTCACCATCAGAAGTAATCTCGCAACCAGATTGCTTAAGAATATTTACCAAAGGAATTATCATTTTTATCTGTGTCCCTGGTTCGATTGGCGACGCATTTATCCCATCAATACCCCACTCAAGAAGTTGGAGCGCAGCGAAACGATCAAGCATACCATGCACATATTGATTCCTGTAATGCTTTAGACATTTAGAGCACGCAGATCCGCAATTGCAAGAACTTAAAAGTTCCTTCATATCGGTAAGCAGTTCAGCAATCGCATCAGCTACACTGACAGCATAACCAGCGCCACTTGACAGGCTATCATAAAGATAAATATCAACATAAGAAGCTTCAGAAGCAGTTCTAAGACGATAACCAGTAACAAGTTCGGTAAATTCAACATCAAGCTTTTTGCTTGCCACAAGTCGCAGTGCTTCTGCTAGGGATTGCGCTGCTCGATTAAGCCATGGATTGTCGTTTCTTCTGACATCTATAATCCTGTCGTCAATTGTGAATTCGAGAACTAACATATCAGTTATAAAGTCATAGCCAAGATTTACATTAAAACAGTTGCTGTGGCGGCATTTACTTCGAGCATACTTCGACTTGTACGGTCTGTTAATATCGTTTAGAACAGAAACATCATCACCTGGCATAGCGGCTCCACAGTCCTTGCAGACCATAAAACCTTTGTCATCTGTTCCTTTGTTCAGCATAATAATGCGTTGGTTTGTTCGTGAAGCAATCCGTATGTTTTTACAGCCTGGGGCAAGTTTCATATCTTCAGCTTCGGGTAGAGTCGAATAAAGAGGCTGCTGTACAGCAGTGTATTCTTCTGATAGCTGAACGTCTGGTATGGATTCAGCATTTCTTGGCGCAAATCCCCAGGGACGCATCATTTCGCGGGTAATCTTCAGATCGCTATTCCCACAAAACGGGCAACGCTTAGTTTTCTCTTCCATTAGGCCGAACCACCCACACTCAGGACAGGAGATGACCGGTTTTACATAATTGGGGTCTTCTGTGTAAGCACGTGCCGGAGTTAGCGATTGACCGTGCCGGCGTTCGCTTCCAGGATAGTAGAATCCACCAATCTGATAGGTTTGTTTATCAACAACAATTGCTCTACCAGGAGCATATTCGCCAATAGCTATATCTAGGCCACGGTCAACCTCGTAAAGAATTTTTCCGTATGTATCTATATCTGGTATGTAGGTACTTACGACATTTTTTGGGAAAGAATATGTTGGGATGATTCCTTCTTCATAGAGAGCATCCAGAAGAATTTTTGCCTCACTTTCTTTAGCTCCTTCTTCTACTCCAAAAAGTTCGGGATGTATCTTACATTTTTCTTTCAGTGTATCGAAAGAGTTTTTCAGCTCATCCTTAAATGCTGTATAGTGAAATGGTATCCCGACAGGTAGAAGTAGCTTATCTTTATCAGCGTTGTAAGAAGCAAGATAGCTCTTAAAATCGTCAAGAAATTCGTTAAGGAAAACTGCTGCTGAAACTGTGTCAAGGCTCATATGATTTTCTGAAAGGAATTCCTGGAGGATAACCAGAGCTAAATGACGCTGGAGGAGCTTCTCACTTCTTATATCAATCCAAGGCTTGCGAGGATCACCGCGGAACATAGGAATTGGATCATTGAAGTACAATGTATCATGTGGCCCATCTTCACAGAAAGTAACGATGGTAGACAAACTAGATCCACGTCGGCCTGCACGACCAGCTCGCTGCTGGTAATTTTCACGCATGGGAGGAATATTGCGCAAGCCCACCGCAACCAGAGAGCCAATATCAATACCAACTTCCATGGTGGTTGTGCTGCTAAGGATATCAACAGGTGTTTCACCATCTTGGATTAAATCTTGAAAGCGTAATTCATATTGTTCGGTTTTACTCCAAAGATCATCACGTTGGTCTTTATGTGAGAGCTGCGCAGTATGTTCCTCGGTGTCAATTACATGAATCGGCTCGCCTTGAAGCGCATCAGCTAACGGTTTTCTCCAGAAACTAAGTGCCTCATATTCGTCAGATTTCATCTCATGGATATGAGAAGATCCGCAGCTAGGACATTTACCTTTCAGTGTAAAAGGAGTCAATTCAGAGCATTGTTCACATTTGTACCATACATGAGAAGTATCAAAACGTGGTTTTACTCTAGACAGGTCAATATATAATTTTCCATTATCAGGCTGCGCTGAATCAAGAAATTCTTCCTTTAACACTCGTTTCCAAGCCATCTCAGTTTCATTCCCGTCATGCCATTCCATAATCTCGCGAATAGTTTTTGAGAATCCCCAATCCTTATCAAGCCCGTAACCACCGTAATTGGGGCGGACTTTCAACCGAATTGTGTCACTAATTGTATGGCCGATGGCTGTAGACATATCGCAAATTGATAGTATCCATGCATTAAAAAAGTCAATAAACTCTTCATCAGTAACCGTCACATTGTTCTCTTCAAGTGCATCTACAGCATCAAAAAGAGCCTGGTCTGTAGGTTCAATCCAGCTTGTGGCCGAGTCATACAAGGTGTTATAGCCACCAGCAAACAACCGCAGGAGATATTCTTGCATCTGAACAGGAGCGTTTGCAATCGTGAATCTTGGGGCATACTCTCGCCCTCGTTTTACACAGCGATTGTAGTTATTCAGCGCAGCAGTGCAATCTTCAGCAAATTTTATCCGCTCAGGCGCATGAAAAATCTGTACATGATGCTGACCAGCAGCAAGGCAAAAATAATCATACAGAGAATTCATTGACTGCTCAACAGTTTGTTCCTCCATCGTTTTAATGGCGATTGCAAATAATTGCCTTGCAGCAGATATGTCCGAAGCCTCTGACATGTCTCGAGCTAGCTTTGCTGCTCGCTGACGACTGTCCGAAAACAGCAAGACTTTGCGTCCTTCGTTAGGAAACCGATCTGGATCATTATCCTTTCCTGGCACAGCAGGTTGCAGTTGGAACTGTGCCTTGATCAGGTTGAAGAAAGACTGATTTCCTCGAGTGTTAAACGAAGTGAGTTGTGATGTCGAAAGCTGATGCCTGCAATGCGGACAAGTCGGGAATGTAATAATCTGCGGTCTGCCTTTTGCGGAGTAGTTGCAATAGTACAGCTTTCTAATCCAAGGTTTTCCAGCAGATGAGTCATCTGTGAAGTTAATAAATCCGCTTTTAACATCAAGATAGCAGGGGCGAATAGCATTTTTACCCTGCTTTGCAGGGAGCTCAAAATCGTCAGTTGGAATGAACAGATGTATTTCTTTCATCCTGCGATCCATCAACTCACCGGGATAATGCCACAGATATACATTACCATGAAGCCCCGAGTCATCTTCAAGAACATAGCCTTTGAAGAATAGCGCACCACAGCGTCGATCATTATAAAGTTCGTATATCACACTACCACAATGCGGACAAATCAACTTGCCATCTGATAAGTAGATTTCTCCTAAAGTGAGTCCGCCTTCCGAATGAGAGCAACTACAATTAACATTGGTACAGGCATATACCCCCGAAATACCTTTGAAGAGCATGTGCATACGCGCGGGGAAAAGAACAGAACCTTTTGCGTTTTTTGCAAGCGGTGCAATTGCCAAGAGGACACTAATCGCTTTTAGCGCATCCGCTGGATTGAGATTCGGGAAGATACCAGAAGAAAGCTCTCCCAGGGATACTGCATTTCCCCGACAATACTTAATAAGCTCATGGAACGGACGGTAATAGACAAGATTTTCGTACATCCAGTTGTATACTGATTCCAAGGATGTAATGCCAGGATCAAAACCGTCTAATTGTCCCCAGAATGACAAAAGCGCAGAAAGTTTAATTTCATCCCTGCCTTCAAATTGCCCAGGATCTGAGTTTAAGAGGAGTTCGGTGGGAATATCATATTTCAATTGCCCGTCAATCACCTCCTGCTTACCCGTTAAGTAACAGAAACGGGTTGCTGTGTCGGAAGCGGTAAGATCATTTGCAAACTTCATTACGGAATCAACGTCTTGCTGGTTTTTGTTGGGCATACTTGCGGTAGTAAGTATAAATTGTACACGATCACGACTGATACCGAGTTTATGGAAGAGTCTGCGAATCAGTAATGCCACTTCACCGCCGGATGAACCACGGTACATATGAGCTTCATCAATAACAAACAATAATTTATTCTCACTGTTTGAATCCAGCCATTCGCGTGTATCATTCCAGATTTTTTGTTCTCTGGGACGCAATAGCATGTATTCCAACATAGAATAGTTTGTAATGAGAATATCCGGACAGAATTGCTGCATTTCAAATCGTGTGATGAGCTCTGCATCATCATCGTTTGGAATATGTTTACTCTCATGAAGCCCTTGAAGGAACTGATTCATATCCACCTTCGCAGGTATCTTTCCTTCTTTGAGAAGATGATTGAAGAAGTCTTTTTCAGAGTCACTTTGTGGGAAAGACATTCTTGCTAAGGTTTTTTCAAGTTTTCTGTCCTGTTCAGTGGAAGGTTGGGCTCCAGGATATGGGGTTCTGCCAGTATACATTCCAAACTGAGGGCGACGCACCCCAGTACCACAGGTATTCCGGAAGATTTTGATAAACTTGTTGTCAGGATCTCCGATCATTTTTCTAAGTCGGCTAACTTGGTCTGAAACCAAGGCATTCATCGGGTACATAATAATTGATCGAATACCTCGTTTTGCCCATGATTCCTTGGAATTTCTTGCTTCAGCTGCCATCTTTGCAAGAAGAGGCCACATAAAACACTCAGTTTTACCGGAACCAGTACCAGTCGAAACAAACAAATTTTCTCCTTTAGTTGCAGCTTCAAGCGCCGATATCTGGTGAGCAAACGGAGAAGGAAATACTCCTATACCAGCCTTTGCTAACTGCAAGAAATACTCTTTCATCCAATTCTCAAGGGATGCTGTTTCAATACCGTTTTGTACTGTAACATATGCCGGAGAGGATTCAATAAAAGGTCTTTGGTAAAGCAATCCTTCATCATCAATATGATTGCTTAGAGCCGAAAGCAAAATCGGGGACTTTCCGAAATACTGCGATTTAATATAATTTTCTAGTTCCGTTCTCAACTGTTTATGGACAGAATTAGCTCCATTGGGCATCAGGTTATCCCTCCTTTGAATTCATATCCCTCATTAGATAGAATATTTTTAATGGCTGCAAAAACTTCTACGGAAAGCTTCCGTCTGAAATTACATGGAAGTACAGTGCATATCTCAGGCCAACTGTAGCACTTTAAAAACTCCAGCTCGCGTGGCGGAAGTAAATAATTCATGCGGATGTGAACCAATGATCCATCCTCAAAGTACTCTATTGGCGGTAATGTTCCATAGTTCGACAGGCAGGCACATGCGAGCGCTCTGTAGCTATAATTTTCCACCTGCCACTGAGGAAGAGGACTGACTTCTAGTACAGCGTTAACATAGCGATAAAGATAATATAGCTGGGAACCTTTCATGCCGGTTCGAAGAATTGAAAGTGTATTAGTTTTGTCCGGCTCATTTACCCAGTACCCACGGGAAAAAGGTGGTTTCAGGCGAAGATACTCTGTGCCAAATTCAAATGATGGCTTCGGTTCCCAGGAAGCGGTAGAGAGTGTAGTGTGCCACAATGTTTGTAAATTCTCTTGTTCGAGGCCAAACATTGTTTTTATATTATTGAGATTTGTTCCGCCATCCTGCTTTGAATAAAATCCGATACCAGACACACAGGAGATATTATCCAAAGCAATACCTCTTTGAAATAGAACTCCACTAAAATGTTCTTCGTGTTTTTTTGATGCCACAATTCGGTTCGGGCGGTGATAAACTACTCCTGCACTTAAGAATTGATTTGTGATTTCCTCTTCAAGTTCTTCAGAATTATGCGGTAAGGTTCTAGAAAGTTCCGGATATAATGACTTATAACTGCCAAGTATACTGCGAATTCTTCTTCTCAAGTGCACAATAGAGATAGATTCTTCTGTGTCGTCCCAGAGAGAAGCATATGCCATCATCCCGCAAATGCTATAAACAAGACGCGTTTTCCACTCATCCGCTGTTTCCTGGTTTCCTCTAAGAATATGATATTGCCGTGATACTTTTGAGAGAAGTCCGTTATACTTATCCATCAGTTTTCTCCTAACACATGCTGAAGATCACGCTTGAGGTTAGCAGAAATTTCAATGCTCTTCTGCGGATCTGCAATTGCCGCTGTGAGTTCATTTATAGCCATTGAAGCATAGGCAATCGGGAAAATCAAAAACAAGAAATCGTCATCTGTTGTAGTAGAGGGATAAATGTTGTGCATAATAGTCATAAGACTGTTGATTTTGCTTCTAACTAACGGGCTCAGCCCGAATTTCGAAAGTACTGTTAATTCTTTACGTGCCCCTTTTCCCGCCGAATAGGGTTTAAAATCGTCAGAGAAGTAACCGCCATAGTATTTTCCAGTGGCTTTTTTATCCACCAAAAACTCCGTAAAAAGCGGCAACATGAAGCTATACAGGCTTTTAGGTTCAACCTGAATGTCCTCTGCATATGGATGGATAGCTATATAAAAAATATCTTTTGAGGAAAGTATTTCTGGAAGCCGGTTCATCCAACCACCTGCAAGAAGGTTGTTAATTATTACGATGTCTTCACCATCAGCACCAATTTTCTCAATTGCTTGGTGGACACCGCCGCTTTCACAGTAGAGTACGCCATGTTTATGGGCAGTTGTAGCTGTGCAAAATGCTTGGGCAATATCAATTGCATTAGGCCCAACAAGTAAAAGTGGCTGTTTTTCAATGTAGGCAGCACAAAGAAAAGTAGCGAGGCCGTTTCTATATTTTTCTGCGACACCTGCCTCTGCAAGCTCAAATACAGCTGTGTTGATAACATCTGTCCAAGAGTGGTGAACTTCAAGTTCATCAAGATGTTCAAATTCAGGGTATGTGCAATATGTAGACGTATTAAGTTCAGATATAGCTTCGACCGAAGGGAGAGTTGCTGCTTTTACAACCTGCATTGGTTGTCCGCCAACAAACGCCATGTTTGCAATAAAGTCTGCCACATTTTCACGAGCGTTTTGGATACGTTCAGCAATTGCTTTTTCGACACCATCGGCCAGTTTTTCTTTTTCAGCTATGATATCAGAAAGGCGTTCATCTTCTGCTTTGGTTTTATTGAATGCGTCTTGTGCTTTGCCTAAATCCTCCGTAGCAGATTTCAACTCTGCATGAAGTAGATCAAGCTTTTGTTGGGCTTCAGTCAAGAGTCTTTCATTTTCTTTTTCCCAATCTTGATGAATAAGCTCTTTAGCTTTTTCTTGAAGCTCGGTGTTGACAGAAATAGCCGAGCGGATTATGTCGTCTTCTAAGCTATCTCCATCGACATATTGCCAGACTATGCTTAGAAATTCATCCAGCAGTTCTTTGGCAGCGGGATCGGAGCAGCGGCATGCGGCCCCAATTTTACATGTGATATCGTCAACTGGAATTGCATCAATAAAGTCCTTAAAGGTCTTATACTGAGCTCGAGTTACATCTCTCATTTTATATGTAGCCCAGGAAATTGAAGACATTACGATATCTTTTACGATATCAAGTGGACTTTTCAATTGATATAGTTTACTTGGAAGCCCAGCAAATGCGTTTCCATAGAATGATAATCCATTGTCTAGATGTATAACGTCAGCATTAGTGAACTCATATACCGGCACTACAATGCAATCTTTAGAAATATGTGTCTTTTCGTTAACCGTATTGAGTTCTTTGGCAGTACAAAGGATACCCGTATACTGTCCTTTGGATGTACAAATAGAGAACATGACTCTTCGGCTGTGAGGATGGTAATTGATTCCCTCTTTCAGAAGACTAACCAGCCCATCAAGGCTTGTTGCCTGTGTAAAGGGTACAAGTTCAATGGCATCTATCTCTGTATTGTATCGGGACAGTATATAATCCTTGGAAGGATCATTTTCGTTCGGAACCGCAGACCAAGTCCAGATACCATAGAACCCATCTTGAGAAGGACCATCCTTATAGAAGATTTTATCTCTATTTGTAAAGTACGGCGGGATATCTTCGTTTCTGTGGAAAATGTAATAGTGCCCGTTGTTGTTCAAATCGGCATATCGTATAAGCCATTTCTGACCATTATAGTCCGAAACCACACTGCACAGAGAAACAATTTCATCTGCATTGCCGGAAGGCAAAATGGAGGCATCTGTATCATCAAACTGTGCAAGATAATCTGCATCATCGCTCGCAAAGGCACTAGGAGCAGTCTGCAATTTGGAAATCTTTGCCTGTGCTTCAGCCAATAAAGACGCTAATTGATTTTTATCCTGTTCAATTTTCTGAATTTTCTCTTCACACTCAGTTTTTATGGCAGTAATGCTATGTTGGGTTTCCTCAACCTGATTTGACAGGCGTTGATTTTCGTCTTCCATGGCCTGGATTCGATTGGATGTTTCGGTATTTCTTGCACGCTCAGATTTGATATCTTCCATTCTCTCGTAAAGATTAGAGCATGTGTCCGTACCCAAAGGGGTTCCTGTCAGCTTAAAATACAACTCGACATTATTGACAAAGAAAGAATCAAGCATAGTTGTCGCCAAAGCAGCTCTATGAGATAAACCCTCTCCTTCAAGTTTAGCTATATTTTCTTGGATCTCTTTGAGCCAGTGTTCTACCATTATGTTGACCCACGTTGCAATAAAGGGCTTATCAATATTGGATATGGCAATTGACAATGCCTGTTGTTCTGTCAATGATTTGGCTCGGAACCCTTTCCGTATTTTCGAAAATTCCTGTTCGTTTCTCTTGAAGAGCTCTTTGAACTCTTTACCTGTAATGATCTCACAGAGGGTTGATTTTTCTTCTTTGGTAAGAAGGCCAATGTAGTTCATAATTTATCTCCCTGTTTATTTGTACTTATATTGCGATAGGCATCCTGCAATATTCGGTAGGAATGCTCATTGATAGTACCTTCTCTGATACATTTCCGTATCCATTGACATATCTGAGGATAACAATTCATACCGGCTAAAATATTTCGCAAAGAATGAGGGGTGGGAATAAATACCCCCGACACGTTACGAATTCTCTTCAGAATTTCAACTTCATCATCTGCGATGCTAACCTGTCGCTTTTTGAAGTTGATTTTCCAGACAACATCAAGACCGATGACAACTTGAACGCTTATACCGTAGGATAGTCCATCCAATTCAAGCTGCCTGTCTGCAAATATTTTTCTCTTATCTACAACACGATTGTTAGAGATTATGAGTTCGCCATCAAATGTTGATTTGAAGAGCAGTGTTTTGTTGTGTGGCAGCGTATTACTTTCACCAGATTCAACCTCAGAACCAAAAAGATCGGTTACTAAGATTGTAGGAGATGATCCAACTCGATTGAGAGGTTCTTTCCAGAAGTAAGTATACTGTAAGGCTTGAGTACGTCCTGCTGATATCAACTGTTGCCTACTGGAGCAGTGGACTTCATATAGTTTGGGATAAGAGACATTATGATTTAGCTGACAGACCGTTGCAGAAGGAAAGGTTTTGACGGTTGCTACATTACCTTCGACAAGCATATACATACTATTTTGACTATGCTTTACTATATAATTACCTTCCATAAACAATGGCCACACCGGCTGCAAAGAAATCGGGTGATCTGTCAGGCGGCAGTGAAAATCAAGAAAGAATCGGGCAGTTTCTTCACTAAATGCGGATGCAGAAACTACATAAAGATTCCAGACATCTTCACCAAATCGTTTTTGGGCTATCTTTTGAATTCGTATCCTGCCATATAGCGTTCTATCAATGTAGCCACATTTTAACAAATAATATTCTTTCTCAATCTCAACATCAGCATCATATGTGAGCTTCTTGCCAGAAGATTTTTCAAACAGAGTTCCCTCTGGATCAATTCCGTTAACCTCTGCCGGCCAGAATTCGAGCAGTTTATCGCTTCCGTTTTTTAAATTGAGAGTATATTTTTCAAATGGTCTTTCGCCGATGGGGAGATATGTAATGCCTTCATAATTCAGCCGTTCTTTTGTAAACACATAAGGTGCAGCCGATAATCCTTTCGGCTTGATTTCTATACATAAATCTCTGCTGAGCAAACCGATTGGAGCGCGTATCAAACCAATTTCAAATCTGAACGAAGATGAGGCTACTTCTGTAATGCGGATTGGTAAATCATGTTCCTGAGAACCATAAGAAATTGAGTAACCGGCTCCAAATATACGTTCAGGGCAATTTTTGCTTTTTTCATGGGCGCTGTGCCTAAAGTGGCGAGTTTGGACTGCTCCATCAGTAAGAGAGACGTATTGTCCACATAGTTCGCACATAAATAAACCGCTGTGAGCCGATACTGTTCCACCTGGATGCAACTTGGCTGCTTGTTCTGCTGTTATCCGTTTCCAACCGTTGTCTGACCACATACATACATGCGTTAATGAAGCCATATGTATTTCTCCTTATGTAATTAAGAGTTTTATTGATAATCTAAGATTTTTAAACTTTACTTAGCTCAGAAAATAATCTGACGATATTAAGCGTTTTTAATATTAATTACTCAAAGTAGCTAGATCCGGAGTATACGAAAATATATTTTGATTTTCACTTTACCAACCATGATGTGTATGCATAATATCCATGCCAGCAAATCTTCTATATCATCTATTTGATCAACTCAGTACTTTTATAGGTCAATGCTCTATTACTATTTGGCCGGCTATTGGTTAATTATTTGTCGGATTATTATCGGTAGTATTTTTTATAGTAGATATTTATCTCCTTAATAAAATTTTACAAGCCTTTAAGTCAGTAGTTTTGTTGTTTCCTGATATATCTTCAATTTTGAATGTCAATAATTAAT
>OGYQ01001386.1_pt1 | contig 12868 bp, 13 predicted proteins | sample 1576641 | NCBI WGS metagenome assembly OGYQ01 (sample SAMEA3541476, study PRJEB24748) | human gut metagenome | biome: human gut; feature: human-associated habitat; material: faeces | place: China | collected 2012
GAGGAAGAAAGGGCGTCCGGAGGACATGGCATTTTACTGTGGCGCTCACCCAGGTGGACTGGCCGGGACGGCTGGAGGCGGCAGAGCGGATCGGTCTTCTGACAGAGGAACAGGTACTGATCTGCTGAAGAAGAGAAGAAGAATGGAGACAGTAGAGAGAATGAAGATATTGATCAGGGGCGCGGGAGATCTGGCCACCGGCATTGCGGCCAGGCTGTACCGCTGTGGACATGAAATCCTTATGACAGAGAGAAAAGAGCCGCTGACTGTGAGAAGGACTGTGGCCTTTTCCAGAGCTGTTTACGAGGGACACGCTAAAGTGGAGGACATGGAGGCGGTTCTTGCGGCAGATTTAGAGGAGGCCCGTCAGATTTTGGCCCGGGGAGACATTCCTGTCATGGTGGATGAGAGAGCCGATGTGCGGGAAACATTTCGCCCGGATGTGCTTATTGATGCCATTATTGCCAAGAAAAATACAGGTACCAGGATCACAGACGCACCTCTTGTCATCGGGGCAGGACCGGGATTTACAGCAGGCAAAGACTGCCACTGTGTCATCGAGACAAAGAGAGGACACACCATGGGCAGACTGATCTGGGAGGGAACAGCCATCCCTAACACTGGTGTGCCCGGCAATGTGGGCGGCTACACCATAGAGAGACTTTTGCGGGCTGCCGGGGAAGGGAGGATCAAGCCCACGGTCTCTATCGGCAGTCAGGTGGAGAAGGGGCAGATTGTGGCCTACACAGGGAGCGTGCCTGTTCATGCGGCCATGTCCGGCATTGTGCGGGGCATGCTCCAGGAGGGAGCTGAGGTGAAAAAGGGCATGAAGATCGGAGATATTGATGCCCGGTGTGAGACTGCCCATTGCTATACCATCTCCGACAAGGCCCTGGCTATTGGGGGAGCTGCACTGGAGGCAGTGGAGCTGTGGGAGCGGCTGCGTGGAAAGTACGGCCTTGTGATCCTGGCAGCAGGACGAGGGGAACGGTTTGGAGGAGATAAGCTGTCCAGCCTGATCCACGGCAGGCCGGTCTATCAGTATACGCTTGATCTGGCCAGTTCCTTTCCCGGCGTGGAGAAGATGATCGTCACTGGCAATGAGAGAATTGCGGAGGCAGCTATGGAGGCGGGGGTAACGGCAGTGGAGAACCGGGAGCCGGGCAAGGGCATCTCCTGGTCTTTGAAGCTGGGACTGAAGGCTATGCTGGAAAAGAAACCGGAGGTACAGGGCATCCTGTTCTGTGTCTGTGACCAGCCCGGACTTCGTACTTCCACGATACAGAAAATCTGGAATCGGGCAGCGGTCAAGCAGGAGAAGATTATCTGTGCCGGCCATAATGGGAGGAGTGGCAACCCGGTGCTGTGGCCGGGGAAATACTTTCCGGAACTTATGGAGCTGGAAGGTGATGTAGGGGGGCGGGCAGTGATGGCCCGGTATCCGGATCAGGTGGAGGTCGTGGAGTCCCGCGATACGGAGCTGTGCGATATAGACCGGAAGGAAGATTTGAAAGAACTGTGGGAGAGAAGATGGGGGATCTAAACAGAAGGTTGACGCTGAAGTAAAGGATCTTTTTGGGAAGCAAGTTGTTTTTGAAAACAACTTGCTGTATACTGAGAGTGACTCAAATGAAAGCGACAGGATGAAACATACAGACAGGGAGGTATGCGAAAATGAAAAGAAACAAGATCAACCGTCTGCTGGCAGTATCTACGAGTGTATGCCTGTTGACAGCGGTCATGACAGGGTGCTCGTATTTTCAGAAGGAAAGTGCGGACCAGACGGCAGAGGAGAACACACCGGAAACAGCGGGAGAGGAGACAGATATCCTTGTGGCAGCGGCGGCCAGCCTGGAGTACGCTTACGAGGAGGAACTGATCCCCATGTTTGAGGAAGAAAATCCGGGGGTGACTGTAAAGGGAACGTATGACAGTTCGGGAAAACTGCAGACCCAGATCGAGGAGGGACTGGAGGCAGATGTGTTTATGTCAGCGGCCACGCAGCAGATGGATGCCCTGACGGAAGAAGGCTTCGTTGACGGGGATAGTGTAACAGATCTTCTGGAAAACCAGATCGTGCTCATCACATCCGCGGAAAATGAGCTGGGACTTGTCGAATTTGCCGACATTACAAAAGCAGACACTATTGCCATCGGTGATCCGGCCAGTGTTCCGGCAGGACAGTATGCCCAGGAGGCGCTCACCAACCTGGGAATCTGGGATGAAGTGCTGGCAAAATCCAGTCTTGGGACCAATGTAACAGAGGTGTTGAACTGGGTGGCAGAAGGAAGCGCCCAGGCGGGGATTGTCTATGCTACAGACGCGGCTACCACGGACAGTGTAAAGGTGATCGCTCAGGCACCGGAGGGAAGCCTGGCTGAGCCGGCTATCTACCCGGCAGGGCTTGTGTCCGCTTCAGCACACCGGGAGGAAGCGCGGGTATTTCTTGACTTCCTGCAGAGCGACGAGGCGATGGCTGTGTTTGAAGCGTACGGATTTACCAGCTATGCCGCAAGTGAATAGGCTGGGGGCAAAGGTGCCGGCAGCGGCGTTAAGCGACAGTAGATCAGTGAAAGGAGGAAAAATAAATGGATCTTTCGCCCGTTTGGATATCGGCAAAGACAGCGTCAGTCTCCATTGTCATTACTTTTTTTCTTGGAACAGCGGCGGCATTTTTCATTTTCCGGATGCGCTATGAGAGGCTGAAAATACTGTGGGACGCCATCCTGACCCTCCCACTTGTTCTGCCCCCCACAGTGGCTGGATTTTTCCTTCTCTACATTTTCGGTGTCAGAAGACCGGTGGGCGCCTTTTTCCTGGAATATTTCGGGGTGAAGATCGCTTTTTCCTGGGGAGCCACTGTGCTGGCCGCGGTGGCCATCTCCTTCCCCCTTATGTACCGGTCAGCCCGGGGGGCATTTGAGCAGGTGGACCGTGATCTGATGGATGCGGGGAGGACTCTTGGCATGTCGGAGTGGCAGATTTTTCGAAAGATCCTCATGCCCGGTTCCATGCATGGACTTTTGTCCGGCGGTATCCTGGCATTTGCCAGGGGACTGGGGGAGTTTGGCGCCACGGCTATGATCGCCGGCAATATTGCGGGGCAGACGAGGACTCTTCCACTGGCTGTCTACTCAGATGTGGCAGCGGGGAATATGGAGTCAGCAGGCAGATATGTGCTGATCCTGGTGCTCATTTCCTTTATTGTTGTCAGTGGGATAGGATACGCGACTTATGTGTTTCAGAGATTTACCCGGAGGGAGAACTGTTGAGAATGCTGGAGGCAGATTTTTCAAAAAAATTGAAGAGCTTTGACCTGGATGTCCGCTTTGAGGTGGAGGAGGGATGTTTGGGTATACTGGGGGCTTCCGGCTGCGGGAAAAGCATGACTTTAAAGGCGGTGGCAGGGCTTGTTAGACCAAATCAGGGACAGATCCGAAGAGACGGTCAAGTCCTCTTTGACAGCGCCCGGAAGATCAATGTCCTGCCCCGGAAAAGACAGGTGGGATATTTGTTCCAGAATTATGCCCTGTTTCCCAATATGACAGTGGCAGAGAATATTGAGGCTGGGCTCCTTAAGGGACGGCTGGCCAGAGAGGCCCGGAAAGAGCGGGTGAGAGAGCTGGTGCGCCAGTTCCGGTTGGAGGGACTGGAGAACCAGTATCCCGCGCGGATCTCAGGAGGGCAGCAGCAGCGGACTGCCTTGGCCAGGATCTTTGCGTCGGACGCCAGGTGCATTCTTCTGGATGAGCCTTTTTCTGCCATGGACAGCTATCTCAGGGAGGAGATGCAGATGGAGCTGGCCCGGATGATCCGGGAGTTCAATGGGTGCATGGTTCTTGTCAGCCACGACCGGGATGAGATCTACCGGCTGTGCGGCCATACCATGATCATGGAAAAAGGGAGAAATGTAGCCTGCGGTCAGACAAAGGCGCTCTTCGACCAGCCGAGGAAAGTGGCTGCGGCCAGGCTTACAGGATGTAAGAATATTTCCAGCATACAGAAAACAGGGGATTTTCAGGTGTACGCAAATGACTGGAAGGTCCTGCTGCACACCGGGACCAAGGTGCCGGACACGGTCACTCACGCAGGCATCAGGGCTCACGACATCCTGCCGGTTGCGGCAGGCAAAGTTGTTCTTAACCGGATCAGGGTACTTCCAGTGGAACAGGTGTCCTCTCCCTTTGAGTGGACGCTGATCTTTCAGAACCGGGAAAATCCCGGGAAAGGCATCTGGATGAAAAGCGACCGGAGTCAGAACCAGATTCCCGGGGAAGTGACTGTGGATCCGTCAAAGATCCTGCTTCTGGAGGAATAGGATCTATAAGAAAAAGGCCGACAGGAGGATTTCCTTTGGAAAAAGAAGAACTTAACAGAAACAAACACGAGAAAGGACAGAAAGACTTCCATCTGCGGGTAAAACTGCAGATCAACACGGATGAGCCGGTCTTGGGACCAGGCGTCGCTGAACTGTTGGAACTTGTGGGAGAGACCGGCTCCATGAAAGAGGCCTGTAGCCGGATGGGCATGTCCTACAGTAAAGGCTGGAAGATCATAGGCAGAGCGGAAGATCAATTGGGATACGCTCTTATCCGCCGCCATCACGGCGGGAAGAGCGGTGGAAGCTGCTCCGTCACCGCGGAAAGTCTCTCACTGGTGAGACGATACAGGGAGCTGGAAGAGAAAGTGAAGCAATATGCGGACAGTGCGTTCCGTGAGATCTTTGCGGAGTTATGATCTGCTGTTATTTCATTTTTGAATTTGGATAGAGCTGCTTCATCTTCGCGTCGTCAAAGAGAGTGTCTATGACGCGCTCCCAGCCAGAAGAGGCAGCAGGGCCGCCGTCCCGGGCGCCGTAGCGTATGAGCGCTGCGGCGGAGACAAGGATATTGACAGCCATGAAGACAACCAGAATCCAGGTGGCTATGTACCCAGCGACTTTGGGAATCTTCTCAATCCAGACCGCAAAGTGGGGGTAGAGTCCTTTGATCCATACTACGGCAGCAATGCCCCAGAAAAAGCAGTAGAGCAGATTGATACGGCCCCCCAGATTGAAAGGAATCTTACTGTAGTCCCAGAAGACCTGGCCGAACACAAGCTCTGACAGGACGCTGCAAATATATTCGTAGGCTCCTCCTAGGAAGGTGCCGATGAGAAAAATGTGACGGTCCGGCTTATCGCGGTCCTTGTAGAGAAGAGCCGTGGCAAGTACGATGGCAAAACCCCAGACAACACTGAAAGGTCCCCATACGAGACTGCTCCGAAACATCCATTCTCCAGCGGTCAGCCGGCAGAAAATGGTCTCTGTGATGTCGCCCAGCAGCGAGCCGATGAGAAAGAGCCAGAAGAGCTTATAAAATCCACAGCCCTCGGCAAATTTTCCCTCCCGGAGGATTTCTTCGGTCTTTTCCTGGATCATGGGATAGACTTTTGCCATACGGCATTCCGCAAAGCGGATCAGGAAGAATCTGGACTGCCCTGTACTGGATGTGCGAAAGTGCAGCGCCGCGGCCAGGGACACCAATGCGTCCAGGAGCACGTATCCCATCAGGACCCAGACAATGATGGAAGTGACAGGCCCCGGTATCTGCCTGTACAGAGTCATAAAGAGGGGGTTGCCGCATTTCAGGCACATGACGCCCAGTATTCCCCAGAGGACGGTGTACTGGAAGCAGATATATCCGTCAAAATTCCATTTTTTATCTGAATAATCCCACCATTTATGATGATTCAGCCGTTCCAGCGTCTTTCCTGTGACCCACTCTACAATGGTGGCCTGTATGGCGCAGCTGACAAACAGAAGAAAAAAGTTGTCCAGCAGCTCCGTCAGAGTAACGGTCATGAGTACGGCTCCGGCTCCATATACGAGACAGAACGGACCTGTCGAAAATCCACGGTTAATAAAGCTTCTTCTTTTGATTGTTCCTACAGCCGCCTCCATAATCCATCCAATAAGAGAATAGATGAGAAACAGCCAGAAAAGTTGTGTAAATGTGTATTCCATGACGTTTATCCTTTGTCTATGTCTGTGTATGACTCTTCTTTTAGCTGGAGCCCGAGAAAAAAATAAATCTAGTTCCGTTTTCCATATAATTGGAATGTTAATGTTACCATCATAATATGAGGTGGAAAGCAGGTCAAGCAAAGTCTGAAAACTTTATAATTTCTTTATTCGTAAATAGTAAACGATTCTTTCGTAATGACGGCATATATAGAGTGCGCCTATAACTGTATAAATAAAAACAATTTGTAGAAACGCAACTCTAATGATATGATTTTGTCGATATCGAAAGGATGGGAAGCTATGCGGAAAATCATATTTGTTTCACATTGTATTTTGAACAAAGCAGCCAAGGTGGAGCAGGATGAAAGTGAACTGAAGGAGGAGTATGAACTCCGTGCCAGACTTCTGGAAGAGATCGTCAGACAGGATGTGCAGGTTATCCAGCTGCCATGTCCGGAGTTTGTCATGTATGGATCCAGAAGATGGGGGCATGTAAAAGACCAGTTTGCACATCCATTTTACCGGGATACATGCCGGAAATTGTTTGAGCCTGTACTGATGCAGATCGAAGAATATGCCGGAAACCCGAAGAAATTTCAGCTTGTTGGTATTGTCTCGGTGGAAGGAAGCCCCAGCTGCGGCAGGAGCCTCACCTGCCGGGGGGACTGGGGAGGAGAACTGTCCAATTTTGACGAGGTTCAGAAGAAAGTGAAGAGACTAACGATGGAGCAGGAGATGGGTTCCTTTATGGAAGAGATCAGCAGAATGCTCAGGGAAGGCAATATTCAGCTTCCGATACTTACGATGCGGGAAACCGTCGCATATCTTTGCGGCGAAGAAAACGGAAAGGAATGAGTATCATGAAAACAAATAGGAAAGTATACGTAACAGCCTTTTGCGGCATCTCTATCGCGGTCAATATTGTACTGGGAATTATCACAAGTGCTCTTGGAATTCCGCTTTACCTGGACACATTGGGAACAGTCCTGGTGGCAGCGCTTGTAGGTCCGCTTCCGGGAGCCGTAGTAGGAGCCCTCACGAATATCATTACGGGACTTATGTACAGCGTTACAGATATCCCCTTCTGTCTCGTCAGCATTGCAGTGGCCCTGATCGTTGGGTTTGCTGTAAAGAAATTTAAATTTACACTGCCAGTAGCTATCATTCTTGGTCTTGTACTTAGTGTGGTATGCCCGGTTATCGGTACACCTATCGGCATCTTTGTGTACGGCGGACTGAACGGATCTTTCTCCGATGTCCTTGTTATGGGGCTGGTGCAGAGCGGACAGTCTATCTTTGCTGCTTCCTTCCTGAGGAATATAGCATCCAACCTGATCGATAAGGTGGGAACTCTTGTCATTGCCTGGGCGATTGTGAAGTGGCTTCCAATGTCCATTATGCAGAATTTTAAGAAAGAAAAATAAAAATGATAAAAGTATCAAATCTTGTCCACTCCTATTTAAAGTATGGAAAAACTGAAGAAGATACGATTTCTGTTAAAGCGCTGGACCATGTGGATATGGAGATTGATAAGGGGGAATTCATTGCCATCATCGGGCACAACGGATCGGGGAAATCAACATTGGCAAAACATTTTAACGGGCTTCTGTTTCCGGCTGAGGGCACTGTGTGGATCAATGAGCTTCCTACCAGTGACCATAAGAATCTGGGACAGATCCGCAGGACCGTGTGTATGGTATTTCAAAACCCTGATAACCAGATCATAGGCGCAACAGTGGAAGAAGATATCTCCTTTGGACTTGAGAATATGCAGATCCCGCGGGAACAAATGCAGGACAGGATTGACCTGAGCCTGGAGGCTGTCCGGATGACCGACAAGCGTCAGGCCAATCCGGGCAGCCTTTCTGGCGGTCAGAAGCAGAAGACGGCTATTGCGGGGGCAGTGGCTGTCTCGCCTAAATGCATTGTGCTGGATGAGGCTACGGCAATGCTTGATCCAAGGGCCCGCAGGGAAGTGATCGGGATTGCGCGGGAACTGAATGAAAAACAGGGAATTACGATCATATTGATCACCCATTTCATGGACGAAGTAACCCGTGCGGATAAAATTTTTGTCATGGATCACGGTATTGTGGCAGAGAGCGGAACGCCGGAAGAACTTTTTAGGGAACCGGAGCTCTTAGGGAAGTATCATATGGAGCTTCCCCCGATAACGAGGCTGGCATATTCCCTCAAAAAAAAGGGACTGCCTGTCCGTCTGCCTGTTATGGAACCAGAGGATCTGGCAGACCAGATGAAGAGGATATACGGAGGTGAGCAGATATGCTGATGGAGATTGAGAAGTTGAACTATACATATCCGTCATCCGGTGAGGAGGCAGTACATGCCCTGCGAGACGTCTCTCTTTCTATTGGGGAGGGCGAGTTTCTGGCTCTGGCAGGGCGATCCGGCTCTGGCAAGAGTACATTTGTGAGGCACTTAAACGGCCTTCTTTGGGCTGACTCGGGAGATATAAAATACCGGGGGCAGTCCATCTATGCAAAAAACTACCCTCTGGGAAAACTACGACAGAAAGTGGGACTTGTCTTTCAGTATCCGGAGCATCAGCTCTTTTCCAGAACCGTTTTGGACGATGTGGCTTTCGGCCCTAAAAATATGGGGGCCGATAAAAGCCAGGCAGAGGATATGGCCAGAAAGGCCATGAAGAAAGTGGGGATTGGAGAGGAACTTTTTTCCTCCTCACCCTATGAGCTGTCCGGAGGGCAGATGCGCCGCATAGCCATTGCCGGCGTCCTGGCCATGGAGCCGGAGGTGCTGGTGCTAGACGAGCCGACGGCAGGGCTCGATCCCTATTCGAAAAGACAGCTCTTTGCTGTCCTCAGGGAAATGCAGAGAAATGGAACAACCATAATCCTTGTTTCTCACTCTATGGAGGAGATTTCCGAGTACGCGGACCGGGTTGTTGTGTTCCTGGATGGGACTGTATGTATGGACGGAAGTCCAGAGGAGGTTTTTTCACAAAAGCGGCTGCTGGACAGAGCGGGCCTGGAAATGCCCCAGATCATGGAAGCTCTGTGGAAAATTCAGCAGAATGGTATCCCTGTTGGCAGGCTTGTCTGCGATGAAGAGAAAGCAGTGGAAGAGATTTTTAACGTAGTAACAGACAGGAGAGGTGTAACAAATGCTTAGAGATATCACAATAGGCAAATATTATAATAAAACCTCTGTCATTCACCAGATGGACTGCCGTACAAAGCTGGCGGGCACACTGCTCTATATTATAGCCTTGTTTTTTGTGGAAAATCCGATCGTATATACTCCCTGCCTGGTCTATCTTTTGATCCTTTACAGACTTGCCGGTATACCGTGGAGCTATATTTTGAAGGGGCTGAGAGGATTTGTTCTCCTTTTACTCTTTACTTTTATTTTCCAAAGCCTGATTACAGATGGAAAAACGATCTTCTCTTTAGGAATTTTTACTGTGTCCCAGGAAGGCCTCCTGAAAGCGGTTCGGCTTGTGTCCAGGATCATTTTGATGGTTCTTATGGCCTCGCTTCTGGCGTATACGACCACGCCAACCCAGATGGCGGCGGGACTGGAAAAAAGTCTTGGCTTTCTGGAAAAAGTAAAAGTACCGGTCCATGAAATGGCCATGATGGTATCCATTGCATTTCGGTTCATTCCTGTATTTATTGAGGAAGTTAATATTATCATGGATGCTCAGGCTTCACGGGGAGTGGATTTTCACAGCGGAAATGTGCTTAAAAGGATGGGAAAAGTTATGCCTTTGGTGGTGCCTCTGTTTGTATCTGCCATCCGCAGGTCTGCTGACCTTGCTATGGCCATGGAGGCCAGAGGGTATACCGATGCGGCCAGCCGTACCAGATACAGGGAACTGGCCTACACAGCAAAGGACAGAACCGCCTATTTGGTGATCCTTGTTATGACGGCAGCAGTCATCGCTGCCGGTCTGCTGATATAAGATATGTATAAAAGAAACAGCATGCAGTCTGCACGCTGTTTCTTTCTATAATCTGGAAATCGTGATGGAAATACAAATTCGGGGACTGTTTTTATATGTTTTGTATTCCGAATACAATATAGCACAGGAAAAATTCTTTGAATATATTTTTTTGATACATATATTTGAAAAATAATTGTGATCCGAGCACAAAAATGATATCCTTAAATACAGAGGAGACTTTATTTATGGCAGTTGAATTGCAATATTTGTACAGGGAGATACGCCCGGAATACGAAGTAAAGCTTCACACGTCTTCCTGCTATGACAGGAAGATCAGTTGGATCCACATGGTGGAGGGCAGCGAGCTTGCCCAGTTTCTCCATGGAGACGAGTTGGTCTTTAACTCCGGGCTGAACTACAGGTCAGAAGAGTGGCTGAAGGAATTTCTGGAGACCATAGACGGAGCGGGAGCCGGAGGGGTTATCATTGCGGTCAGGGAAGGGAAAGAATTTCCCGGAGAGATCATCGACTGGTGCAATGAGAGAAAACTGCCCCTCTTTTCGGCTTCCTGGCAAACCCCGTACATTGACATTATGAGAAAATTTTCCGAGATTCTGCTGAAGAATGAGCAGAGGGAGACCAACCTGGTCACGGCCATGAAGAATGCCATTTTCTACCCGGAAAATGAGGAGCTTTATATGAATCATCTGGAGCGGAACGGATTCCCAAGGGATCTCTCCTACACAGTCATCATCATGAGCTGCCACGCCTACGATACAGATCGGGGAAACCGCCTGCTGGAGGACATTCAGAGAAAGCTGCATTTTTCCATGGAAAAGACCATCTTTTATGAGGAGGAGGGGAAGCTGATCATCCTGGCAGCGGGATACCGGGGAGAATGGCTTCGGGACCAGCTCCACAGAATGTCCGGAGAAGATCCCAACCTCTACATTGGAGCCGGTACCACAGTGGGACGCATGAAAGATATCCATCGGTCTTACGAGAATGCTTATACTGCTTACCAGCTAACAAAGACGACTATTCCCAGAAACTTTCTGTCCTACGATGAGCTGGGGATCTATAAGATCCTCACGGATGTGAAGGAGACAGCCATCTATCCGGATTTTGTCCGGGAAGTGCTGGGAAAACTGATGGAGTATGACAGGGAACACAGGACGGAATATGTAAAAATTCTGAAAGTCTATTTTGAAAACGACTGCAGCACAGTCTGCACGGCGCAGGCGCTGTTTTGCCACAAAAACACCCTGACTTATAAGCTGAACAAGATCAAAGAAGTGCTGGGATATGACATACTGAGCAATGAAAACCGGGTCAGGATTATGGTGGCCTTTTATATTCTCCAGCTGAAGACAGGAAATTTTTAACACATGGACTGAAAGAGATAAGAGGAGGAGATGAAGAGATGTCAAAAGAAACTGTATGCTGCTGTATTGAACACCACGCGGTGCTGTTTGCCCTTATGGCAAAACATGGGGTGGAACTGTGCGGGGAAAAGGGGAAAGAATCCATCCTCAGAGGCATGACCATCTATGGGAAGGAGCGCGGACGGCGGATGGCCTGGAACGCCCGCCAGCGGGGAGATGAGATCAATACGGTGACAAACCAGGCCTATGGGGAATGGATGCCGGATTATGACGGACAGATGAAGTTCGGGCAGATCTGCATCCAGCCTGCGCTGCGGACGTACATTTCAAAATGCGCCTGGTGTGACGCATGGAAGAAGCATGGTCTCACGGAGTACGGTAAACTTTACTGTGTCAATGTGGACAATGCAGTGTACCAGGGATATCAGGACACCTATGTTTGTACCCAGATGACCGCGCCTATGAGCTGGGGCGGACAGCGCTGTGAGTTTGACTGGGGATGCGCCCTGACGCCGGAGGAAAATGAGGATTTGGCGGCGAAGAAGAAGGAACTGGGCACCTCCTGTATGAAAGATTTTACGTTCCATACGGCCCATATAAAGTCTGCTATCAGTCGCACGCTCATCCGGGATTTGGGGGAAGACGGAGAGAAGGCTGTGGACATGGCGCTGGCAGAGTTTGCGGACATGTTCGGCAGGAAGTATCTGGATGTGCTGGAGCGAGTTCCTGCGGAGGAGATCTATCCCGAGAGAGCATTTCCGGAGGGACCGCTTACGGAATGAGAATAGATGTCAGCTGGGAGTGAGTTATAGAAAAGAAAGGAGAGGCATATGGACCATACAGGGAAGGAAAACCTGATCGCAGTCTGGCTGGAGGATCACCGGGAAGAGGTGATCCGGACTGCGGACTACATTTTCCAGCACCCGGAGACAGCTTACAAAGAAGAGCTTTCCAGCGCCTGCCTAGCTTCCTTTTTGGAGGGAAATGGTTTCCAGGTGGAGAAGAAGACAGCGGGGATAGACACCGCGTTTACCGCTGTCTGGGGAGAAGGGAGGCCGCGCATCGGGTTCCTGGCAGAGTATGATGCCCTGCCGGAGCTGGGCCACGCCTGCGGACACAACCTGCTTGGCGCCGGGGCTGCAGCGGCAGCCTGCGCCCTGAAGGCGGATATGGAAAAGACAGGTGCGCCGGGGACGCTGCGGGTATACGGATGCCCGGCAGAGGAGATCATGTCCGGAAAGATCGTTATGAATCAGGCTGGGGTTTTTGACGATCTGGATATTGCGGTGACATGGCATCCCTTTGACAGAAACCGGGTCAGCAATGACATCTGGCAGGCCCAGGACATCAAGAACTACACATTTCACGGGGTAAGCGCCCACGCTTCCCGGTCCCCGGAGGATGGCAGGAGCGCCCTGGATGCGGCGGAGCTTATGAATGTGGGCGTCAACTATCTGCGGGAGCATGTGCCCACAGATGTGCGGATGCACTATGCCTACAGAGACAACGGACAGCCGGCCAATGTAGTCCCGGATCTGGCGAAGACCAATTATT
>OGYQ01001389.1_pt1 | contig 12836 bp, 9 predicted proteins | sample 1576641 | NCBI WGS metagenome assembly OGYQ01 (sample SAMEA3541476, study PRJEB24748) | human gut metagenome | biome: human gut; feature: human-associated habitat; material: faeces | place: China | collected 2012
AATCCCTCCAGCGGCTCGTTTTTACACTATTGTTCCAGGAATTATCTATCGTCCGTCGATTACTCGATATCCCTTTCAATTAACAATGAGTCATCTCCTTCCGGAGCAGACATTGGGCTGTATTGCCACGGATTATGGTAGCTCTCCATCGCCTGATAGATCACCTGGGCCAGCTCATTATTACTGGACGGGTCATAGCACAGCAAATATTCGGTATCGGGTAGCGGCGGTAAGCCATCTACTCCACTCAGCACACGCAGGTCCGGACTCATCATCTCGACCGGCCTTGCCGTCACGCCAAGACCGGCTTTCACTGCCGCACGAACGGCCGGAAGCGTCGAGGCGACATAAGCCAGTCGCCATGGAATATCTGCTTTATTAAGCGTCGCCAGCACCATATCGCGAAACGGGCTAGGATCATCCAGCAATACAAGAGGGATCGGCTCGCCTTTTTGCAATACGTATTCCGCTGCGCAGTACCAGTGTGTTGGCGAGGTACGCAGGTTCAATGCCTTAAACGTTGAAGGACGATGGGTGGTTACCATCAAATCCACTTCCTGGGATTCCAGCATTTCTGCCATATAGGCATTACGTTTAACGCGGACATCCAGCGCTAATTTCGGATAAACCGAAATCACGCGATTTAACAGGAAAGGTAAGATCGTATCGGCAGATTCATCTGAAGCACCGATAGTTAACACGCCCTGAAGATTACTGAACATTAATGATGAGCAGGCCTCATCATTAAAACGCAGAATTTTTCTGGCGTAACCAAGAAGTTGAATGCCATGTTCAGTTAACAGTTTGTTGCGACCGTGACGAGCGAACAGCTCTTTCCCAACGAGTTGTTCCAGACGCTGCATTTGCTGACTTACGGCGGACTGAGTACGACACACAGCGGCAGCTGCGGCAGCAAAAGTGTTCAGATCGGCAACAGCAACAAATGTTCTCAGCAGATCGAGGTCGAGGTTAATTATCGGACGATTTGCACTTATCATATATTATCACTTACTGGCGGCTCATACTGAGCTGGTTAATGCTGTGCACACACAAACAAGCAATTCCATTTGTAATGTGCCTCCCTGGCAGTTTCATCCGGAACCCGGACGAAAGTAAAAATGCATATGAGTTGCACTAAAAAAGCGACTCACATTGTTCCGTTATAATGCCTGAAGTAGATCACAGAATATATCTTCAGGAATCGCATATCTATTAAGTTACTCACTCTTTTCTATTTATGACATGCGCGTGTTTGTATAAATGTAAATGTGAGTCCTTGTTCCACTCTCGTGCAGCATCGCTGGTCATACGCGAACACGTACAAACAGCAATGGTGAGGCGGCATCAAGAGCAGGGATCCGTCATTTATGCGAGCATTTTACCCCAAAAACCTTTTATTTATAAGGGTCATTGCGAATTATCTGATGCAAAGTTATGTTATGTTAGGCAAAGTAATCTTCTATTATTAATAAGCACATCAAAACCTTTTTGAATATTAAATAATAATTAATTAGCATCATCCTCATACATTAATCCCGCTTAACAATAGTTTCACACCTTGCACCCATTACGACACATCGGAAATCATCACGCTGTTAAACTCTCCGTAATGCGGAAATATCATCATCGCGTTTCATTAGTGAATTCTTAAATGAGGCATTTTCACACAATTATCTTACAGATAAAAAAACCACACTCACAATTAAGAATCAGAACAATTCACTACATAACATTAATTATTAAGCATATACACCTCATTATTTTGTCATTATTAAGTTATTAACAGCACAATCAAGCCTTCCACTCTGGCAAAATCTTATTCTGCAGACCTTCAAAACACCGTCCTGGGGGAGTACATTGTTCTAAGCTGACTTCCACGGCAGGGAGTGGCGATAACAGCAAAAAAGGTCAAGATTCATGTCCCCCATTGAAAAATCCAGCAAATTAGAGAATGTCTGTTATGACATCCGTGGTCCGGTGCTGAAAGAAGCAAAACGCCTGGAAGAAGAAGGTAACAAGGTACTGAAACTGAACATCGGCAACCCTGCCCCGTTCGGTTTTGACGCGCCAGATGAAATCCTCGTTGACGTGATACGCAACCTGCCTACCGCTCAAGGGTATTGCGATTCCAAAGGTCTTTACTCCGCGCGTAAAGCCATCATGCAGCACTACCAGGCTCGTGGCATGCGTGATGTTACCGTGGAAGATATTTACATCGGCAATGGTGTATCGGAGCTTATCGTTCAGGCAATGCAGGCATTGCTGAACAGCGGGGACGAAATGTTGGTTCCTGCACCAGATTACCCACTATGGACCGCGGCGGTTTCGCTTTCCAGCGGTAAAGCGGTGCATTATCTTTGCGATGAATCCTCTGACTGGTTCCCGGACCTCGATGATATTCGCGCTAAAATTACGCCTCGTACGCGTGGGATCGTTATTATCAACCCAAATAACCCAACCGGCGCGGTATATTCCAAAGAGCTTTTAATGGAGATTGTGGAGATTGCACGTCAGCATAATCTCATTATCTTCGCCGATGAAATTTATGACAAAATTCTCTACGACGACGCTGAGCATCACTCAATTGCGCCGTTGGCACCTGACCTGCTGACCATTACCTTTAACGGCCTGTCGAAAACATACCGCGTTGCAGGCTTCCGTCAGGGGTGGATGGTGTTGAACGGGCCGAAAAAACACGCCAAAGGCTACATCGAAGGTCTGGAAATGCTGGCTTCAATGCGCCTGTGTGCTAACGTTCCTGCGCAACACGCCATTCAGACCGCGCTGGGCGGTTATCAGAGCATCAGTGAATTTATTACCCCTGGCGGTCGTCTTTATGAGCAGCGTAACCGCGCATGGGAATTGATCAATGATATTCCGGGCGTTTCCTGCGTGAAACCGCGCGGTGCGCTGTACATGTTCCCGAAAATCGACGCCAGGCGCTTTAACATTCACGACGATCAGAAAATGGTGCTGGATTTCCTGTTGCAGGAAAAAGTTCTGTTGGTGCAAGGGACGGCATTCAACTGGCCGTGGCCGGATCACTTCCGCATTGTCACGCTACCGCGTGTCGATGATATCGAGCTGTCTTTGAGCAAGTTCGCGCGTTTCCTTTCTGGTTATCATCAGCTGTAATCTTAATTTCACTGCCGGAGATTGCATCCGGCAGTGTTATCCCGCCACAATGACCTGATGATGTCATCATACGTAAGGTCACTATGAAACAGAGCCATTTTTTTGCCCATCTCTCCCGCCTGAAACTCATTAACCGCTGGCCGCTCATGCGCAACGTGCGGACGGAAAATGTGTCCGAACACAGTTTGCAGGTAGCGATGGTCGCCCATGCGCTGGCAGCTATCAAAAATCGGAAATTTGGCGGTAATGTCAACGCCGAACGTATCGCTTTACTGGCGATGTACCACGATGCCTCAGAAGTGCTCACCGGCGATCTCCCTACTCCGGTGAAATACTTCAATGCGCAAATCGCTCAGGAGTACAAGGCGATTGAAAAAATCGCTCAGCAAAAACTGGTCGATATGCTTCCGGAAGAGCTGCGGGATATCTTTGCGCCGTTAATTGACGAGCATGCATATAGCGATGAAGAAAAATCGCTGGTGAAACAGGCAGATGCACTGTGTGCATATCTGAAATGTCTGGAAGAACTCGCGGCGGGAAATAATGAATTCTTGCTGGCAAAAACGCGACTGGAAGCGACGCTTGAAGCGCGCCGCAGCCAGGAGATGGACTACTTCATGGAAGTCTTTGTTCCCAGCTTCCATCTTTCGCTCGATGAGATTAGCCAGGATTCACCGCTGTAAGCAGCCGGAGTCTGCGTCGCATCAGGCAATAAGCGCCGGATGCGACATCAGCCTCTTGTCAAAACGGAAACAGCATCGGGATCATCACCACACAAACCGCCATCACGATAATGGTGAACGGTACCCCCAACTTCACAAAGTCACTGAAGCTGTAATTTCCCGGACCTAAAACCAGTGTGTTAACAGGTGAAGAAACCGGCGTCATAAAGGCGGCGGATGCTGCCATCGCCACGACCATCGCGAATGGGTAAGGCGACACACCCATCGTTTTGGCAGCAGCCAGCGCAATCGGAGCCATCAACACCGCCGTCGCGGTATTAGAGATAAACAGCCCAATAACCGCCGACAGGACAAACAAACAACCCAGCATCATATGTGGCCCGTAACCGCCGCCAATGTCCATCAGCCCTTTCACCGCCAGCGCGACACCTCCCGTTTTCTGTAATGCCACAGCAAACGGCATCATCCCAACGATCAAAATAATGCTCGGCCAGTGAATGGATTTATAGGCGCTTTCAGCATCGATACAGCGGAATTTCCCCATCAGCAGGCAGGCGATGATAGCGGCAACAGGATTAGGAATTTCATCTGTCAGCATTAACGCCACCATTAGCACCAGACAGAAAATGGCATGGGGTGCCTGGCTGTGCGCGGGCGATGCTTCACTCACCTCTTCCGGTAAGTTCAGCGCTACGAAGTCGCGGCCCTGTTTGGCCAGCATACCGATCAGTTTCCAGTTACCCACAACCAGGATGATATCGCCCAGCAGCAGAGGCTCATCCGCCAGCGAACCTTCCATCGCCTCGCCATTGCGCTTTAGCCCCACCACATTCAGTCCGTAGCGGGTACGAAAACCAATTTCGCGCACCGATTTACCAATAAGTTCAGACTCAGGAATTAATGAAATCTCTGCCATGCCCACATCAAGGGCCTGGTCAGAAAAATACTCGCCGCGCAGTACCATCGGCTCCAGCAATTGCTCACTACAAAATTGCCGGAGATCGACATCAGCCGCAGACATATCAATAAGCAAAACGTCACGCGCGCGAAATTCAGAAACCCCATTAACGTTCACGATAACGCGACGAAAACGCCGCCAGCGTTCAACACCGATGACGTTAGCGCCATAACGCTCACGTAATTTGAGATCGTCCAGCCGTTGACCAATCATTGGCGAACCGGGGCGAATAGCCAGACGACGCGCACGCCCGGTCAGTCGATATTCACGGATAAGATCGCGAAAGGTTCGACGCGTCCAGCCTTCGCGCTGCGGGGTCTGGGTATCCCCTTTCAGCATGAAACGCATCACTAACATATACAAAATACCCAGCACCAGCACGACCAGGCCAATAGGTGTTACGCTAAAGAAACTAAAACCATGATAGCCTTCACGCAGCAATTCACTGTTGACTACCAGGTTCGGCGGCGTCGCCACCAGCGTCATCATGCCGCTAATCAGCCCGGCAAAACTTAACGGCATCATCAGACGTGACGGCGAAGTTTGCATACGCATGGCAACGCTTAACACCACGGGAATAAAGATAGCGACAACGCCGGTTGAACTCATAAACGCGCCAAGCCCCGCGACGGTCAGCATCAACAAAACCAACATTTTGATTTCACTGTTGCCCGCCACTTTGACCAGCCATGTCCCCATTACAGTGGCAACACCGGTACGGACCAAACCATCGCCAATAATGAACAAGGCGGCAATCAGGACAACGTTAGGATCGGAAAAGCCGGAAAATACTTCGGGGACCGTCAGCGTTCCGCTTAATGCAAACGCGACAATAACAAACAAAGCGACCGCATCCATACGCACTCTGCCCGTCGCAAACAAGACGATGGCAACGGCCAGTAATGAAAGAACCCAAATCAATTCACCGTTCACAACTTATCCTTGTTAATTGAGGGGGATGACTTGATTCTGCCATAAAAAAGCCCCGACGAGACGGGGCTAAATCATGATCAGGTGTTTCACTGAATAATAACATCGCCATTTGGCTGTTTGGTCACAGTAATTTGCTCCAGACTGTGGAGGACCAAATCGACCTCATTCAGGCGCGGGGTATCTGCCGGAGCGTTAACCGCAATGACATGGCAACCCGCCGCCAGGCCAGAAAGCACGCCAGCGGGAGCATCTTCCACCACTACACACTCCTGCGGCGCAAGCCCCAGCAGCTGCGCACCTAACAGATACGCATCAGGTTCTGGTTTTCCGCGCTTCACTCGCTCAGCGGTCACAAACACCTCTGGCGCGGGAAGCCCAGCTATTTTATGGCGCGCTCGCGCTACCGGCATGGAGCCAGAAGTCACAATGGCCCACGGAATACCTGCTTTATTCAAATGATTGAGTAAGGCGATTGCCCCCGGAAGCGCGGTAATACCCTCGGTTTCCGTGGCCTCGATTTGCTCCAGACGCGTAAACTCGGCGGCAATATCAGCCTCGGATTTGCCCGCCATAAAATGGCGCAGAGAGGTGATCGCCTGTTTACCGTGAATGAAAGCCAGCACCTCTTCCGGCGCTAACCCATGACGTCTGGCCCAGTTGCTCCACGCCCGTTCTACCGCAGGCAGGGAATCCACCAGCGTTCCATCAAGATCAAACAGAAAACCTTTGCACCGCACGCGGGCCTCCTCAGGCGTTGATAATTTGATTAATTTCGTTGGCGCTCAAATGGTACTGACGCGGGCAGGCATGCCACACATTAAGCATGCGCTGATATTTTTCCCACATTGGCGTCTGGGCGTTAAAACCGTGAGTTCCGGCGTCAAAATGGGTATAGCGCCCTTCAACATTAACCATAAAGCGGACATAACCGAGGTAACGTGCTTCAGTGGCGGCGTCAAAGCCGAGGAAGGTGACACGACGTTCATCGATGGATTGCTGGTCCTGCAAATTAGACCAGGAAACATGCAACGCATGATACATCTCCATAATGTCGATGATAGTGCGGCAGGTTTCTTCTTTCAGCTCGCCAAACTCGCGATCCAGTTCACGCATCTGTAATCCATAACCACGCTCAATGATTGTTTGCAGGCGACGGTAACGTTCAGCATTTGCCGGATCGAGCATAGTCATCATCTTGTACTGATTAGACAAAATAAGACGTTGCGCGTTGGTCATTTCCATTGTTGACTCCTGTATCACTCTACTACGGTGAAAAAAAAAGAAGGCTGAGTATGCCTTCTTTTATATGCGTAATCAGGGGTCAATTACAAATCATCAAGGAAAGTTTTATCCAGTTGTTTGAAGGCGCGCTTAAGCGTGTCAGCTAATGCCTGGTAATCAGGCTTGCCTTCAACGGGTGCCAACACCTGTCCAGACTCCTGCAATTTACCGCGAACTTCATAAAACCAGTTGAGGATAGCAGGGGGTAATGGCGTTACAGAACGCTTGCCCAGCCACCACAATCCCTGCATGGGTAAACTTAAAGCGAACAGCGCAGTGGCAACTGCCGGCCCAAGCTGACCGCCCAGGGCAATCTGCCAGCAGAGAGTAAATACGGCGATCGGCGGCATAAAACGGATCGCATAACGCGTCATCTTGATAACGCGATTTTCGACAAAGACCGGGGCAAGGCGTTTTTCCAGCGGCCACGTCTTTGAGTAATGCTGTCCCCGGCGAAACAAGCTAAAAAAATTAACAGAACGATTATCCGGCGTTGACATGCTTCACCTCAACTTCACATATAAAGATTCAAAAATTTGTGCAAATTCACAACTCAGCGGGACAACGTTCAAAACATTTTGTCTTCCATACCCACTATCAGGTATCCTTTAGCAGCCTGAAGGCCTAAGTAGTACATATTCATTGAGTCGTCAAATTCATATACATTATGCCATTGGCTGAAAATTACGCAAAATGGCATAGACTCAAGATATTTCTTCCATCATGCAAAAAAAATTTGCAGTGCATGATGTTAATCATAAATGTCGGTGTCATCATGCGCTACGCTCTATGGCTCCCTGACGTTTTTTTAGCCACGTATCAATTATAGGTACTTCCATGTCGAGTAAGTTAGTACTGGTTCTGAACTGCGGTAGTTCTTCACTGAAATTTGCCATCATCGATGCAGTAAATGGTGAAGAGTACCTTTCTGGTTTAGCCGAATGTTTCCACCTGCCCGAAGCACGTATCAAATGGAAAATGGACGGCAATAAACAGGAAGCGGCTTTAGGTGCAGGCGCCGCTCACAGCGAAGCGCTCAACTTTATCGTTAATACTATTCTGGCACAAAAACCAGAACTGTCTGCGCAGCTGACTGCTATCGGTCACCGTATCGTACACGGCGGCGAAAAGTATACCAGCTCCGTAGTGATCGATGAGTCTGTTATTCAGGGTATCAAAGATGCAGCTTCTTTTGCACCGCTGCACAACCCGGCTCACCTGATCGGTATCGAAGAAGCTCTGAAATCTTTCCCACAGCTGAAAGACAAAAACGTTGCTGTATTTGACACCGCGTTCCACCAGACTATGCCGGAAGAGTCTTACCTCTACGCCCTGCCTTACAACCTGTACAAAGAGCACGGCATCCGTCGTTACGGCGCGCACGGCACCAGCCACTTCTATGTAACCCAGGAAGCGGCAAAAATGCTGAACAAACCGGTAGAAGAACTGAACATCATCACCTGCCACCTGGGCAACGGTGGTTCCGTTTCTGCTATCCGCAACGGTAAATGCGTTGACACCTCTATGGGCCTGACCCCGCTGGAAGGTCTGGTCATGGGTACCCGTTCTGGTGATATCGATCCGGCGATCATCTTCCACCTGCACGACACCCTGGGCATGAGCGTTGACGCAATCAACAAACTGCTGACCAAAGAGTCTGGCCTGCTGGGTCTGACCGAAGTGACCAGCGACTGCCGCTATGTTGAAGACAACTACGCGACGAAAGAAGACGCGAAGCGCGCAATGGACGTTTACTGCCACCGCCTGGCGAAATACATCGGTGCCTACACTGCGCTGATGGATGGTCGTCTGGACGCTGTTGTATTCACCGGTGGTATCGGTGAAAATGCCGCGATGGTTCGTGAACTGTCTCTGGGCAAACTGGGCGTGCTGGGCTTTGAAGTTGATCATGAACGCAACCTGGCTGCACGTTTCGGCAAATCTGGTTTCATCAACAAAGAAGGTACCCGTCCTGCGGTGGTTATCCCAACCAACGAAGAACTGGTTATCGCGCAAGACGCGAGCCGCCTGACTGCCTGATTTCACACCGCCAGCTCAGCTGGCGGTGCTGTTTTGTAACCCGCCAAATCGGCGGTAACGAAAGAGGATAAACCGTGTCCCGTATTATTATGCTGATCCCTACCGGAACCAGCGTCGGTCTGACCAGCGTCAGCCTTGGCGTGATCCGTGCAATGGAACGCAAAGGCGTTCGTCTGAGCGTTTTCAAACCTATCGCTCAGCCGCGTACCGGTGGCGATGCGCCCGATCAGACTACGACTATCGTGCGTGCGAACTCTTCCACCACGACGGCCGCTGAACCGCTGAAAATGAGCTACGTTGAAGGTCTGCTTTCCAGCAATCAGAAAGATGTGCTGATGGAAGAGATCGTCGCAAACTACCACGCTAACACCAAAGACGCTGAAGTCGTTCTGGTTGAAGGTCTGGTCCCGACACGTAAGCACCAGTTTGCCCAGTCTCTGAACTACGAAATCGCTAAAACGCTGAATGCGGAAATCGTCTTCGTTATGTCTCAGGGCACTGATACTCCGGAACAGTTGAAAGAGCGTATCGAACTGACCCGCAACAGCTTCGGCGGTGCCAAAAACACCAACATCACCGGCGTTATCGTTAACAAACTGAACGCACCGGTTGATGAACAGGGTCGTACTCGCCCGGATCTGTCCGAGATTTTCGACGACTCTTCCAAAGCTAAAGTAAACAATGTTGATCCGGCGAAGCTGCAAGAATCCAGCCCGCTGCCGGTTCTCGGCGCTGTGCCGTGGAGCTTTGACCTGATCGCGACTCGTGCGATCGATATGGCTCGCCACCTGAATGCGACCATCATCAACGAAGGCGACATCAATACTCGCCGCGTTAAATCCGTCACTTTCTGCGCACGCAGCATTCCGCACATGCTGGAGCACTTCCGTGCCGGTTCTCTGCTGGTGACTTCCGCAGACCGTCCTGACGTGCTGGTGGCCGCTTGCCTGGCAGCCATGAACGGCGTAGAAATCGGTGCCCTGCTGCTGACTGGCGGCTACGAAATGGACGCGCGCATTTCTAAACTGTGCGAACGTGCTTTCGCTACTGGCCTGCCGGTATTTATGGTGAACACCAACACCTGGCAGACCTCTCTGAGCCTGCAGAGCTTCAACCTGGAAGTTCCGGTTGACGATCATGAGCGTATCGAGAAAGTTCAGGAATACGTGGCTAACTACATCAACGCTGACTGGATCGATTCTCTGACTGCCACTTCTGAGCGCAGCCGTCGTCTGTCTCCGCCAGCGTTCCGTTATCAGCTGACTGAACTTGCGCGCAAAGCGGGCAAACGTATCGTACTGCCGGAAGGTGACGAACCGCGTACCGTTAAAGCAGCCGCTATCTGTGCTGAACGTGGTATCGCAACTTGCGTACTGCTGGGTAATCCGGCAGAGATCAACCGTGTTGCAGCCTCTCAGGGTGTAGAACTGGGTGCAGGCATTGAAATCGTTGATCCAGAAGTGGTTCGCGAAAGCTATGTTGGTCGTCTGGTCGAACTGCGTAAGAACAAAGGCATGACCGAAACCGTTGCCCGCGAACAGCTGGAAGACAACGTGGTGCTCGGTACGCTGATGCTGGAACAAGATGAAGTTGATGGTCTGGTTTCCGGTGCTGTTCACACCACCGCAAACACCATCCGTCCGCCGCTGCAGCTGATCAAAACTGCACCGGGCAGTTCCCTGGTATCTTCCGTGTTCTTCATGCTGTTGCCGGAACAGGTTTACGTTTACGGTGACTGTGCGATCAACCCGGATCCGACCGCTGAACAGCTGGCAGAAATCGCGATTCAGTCCGCTGATTCCGCTGCGGCCTTCGGTATCGAACCGCGCGTTGCTATGCTCTCCTACTCCACCGGTACTTCTGGTGCAGGTAGCGACGTAGAAAAAGTTCGCGAAGCAACTCGTCTGGCGCAGGAAAAACGTCCTGACCTGATGATCGCTGCAGTACGACGCTGCGGTAATGGCTGACGTTGCGAAATCCAAAGCGCCGAACTCTCCGGTTGCAGGTCGCGCTACCGTGTTCATCTTCCCGGATCTGAACACCGGTAACACCACCTACAAAGCGGTACAGCGTTCTGCCGATCTGATCTCCATCGGGCCGATGCTGCAGGGTATGCGCAAGCCGGTTAACGACCTGTCCCGTGGCGCACTGGTTGATGATATCGTCTACACCATCGCGCTGACTGCGATTCAGTCTGCACAGCAGCAGTAATCTCGTCATCATCCGCAGCTTTGCGCTGCGGATATCGGAACCGGAAATAGTCACTATTTCCGGTTTTTTATTCTCTTAATTTGCATTAATCCTTTCTGATTATCTTGCTTAACTGCGCTGCATCAATGAATTGCGCCATCTCACTTTGCATACTTACCACTTTGTTTTGTGCAAGGGAATATTTGCGCTATGTCCGCAATCACTGAATCTAAACCAACAAGAAGATGGGCAATGCCCGATACGTTGGTGATTATCTTTTTTGTTGCCATTTTAACCAGCCTTGCCACCTGGGTAGTTCCGGTGGGCATGTTTGACAGTCAGGAAGTGCAGTATCAGGTTGATGGTCAAACAAAAACACGCAAAGTCGTAGATCCACACTCATTCCGCATTCTGACTAACGAAGCAGGCGAACCTGAGTATCACCGCGTACAGCTGTTCACGACGGGCGATGAACGCCCGGGCCTGATGAACTTCCCGTTTGAAGGGTTAACCTCAGGATCGAAATACGGGACAGCCGTTGGCATCATCATGTTTATGCTGGTGATTGGCGGCGCGTTTGGCATTGTGATGCGTACAGGAACCATTGATAACGGTATCCTGGCGCTTATTCGCCATACTCGCGGGAATGAAATTCTCTTTATTCCTGCGCTGTTTATTCTGTTTTCACTTGGCGGCGCGGTATTTGGTATGGGAGAAGAGGCCGTCGCCTTTGCCATTATCATCGCACCGCTAATGGTCCGGCTGGGCTATGACAGTATTACCACCGTCCTGGTGACTTATATTGCCACGCAAATCGGTTTTGCCAGTTCGTGGATGAACCCGTTTTGTGTGGTCGTTGCTCAGGGGATTGCCGGCGTTCCGGTGCTTTCTGGCTCCGGGTTGCGCATCGTGGTGTGGGTTATCGCCACTCTGATTGGCCTGATCTTTACCATGGTGTACGCCTCACGAGTGAAAAAGAATCCTCTTCTGTCACGCGTGCATGAGTCCGACCGCTTCTTTCGTGAAAAGCAGGCTGATGTTGAACAACGTCCGTTTACCTTTGGTGACTGGCTGGTATTGATTGTCCTGACCGCCGTAATGGTCTGGGTGATTTGGGGCGTGATCGTTAATGCCTGGTTTATTCCAGAAATTGCCAGCCAGTTCTTCACCATGGGTCTGGTGATTGGCATCATCGGCGTCGTTTTCCGCCTTAACGGCATGACGGTTAATACCATGGCTTCATCCTTTACCGAAGGGGCGCGAATGATGATCGCCCCTGCCCTGCTGGTGGGTTTCGCCAAAGGGATTTTGCTGCTGGTCGGTAATGGTGAAGCGGGTGATGCCAGCGTGTTAAATACCATCCTCAACAGCATTGCCAATGCCATTAGCGGTCTGGATAACGCGGTCGCGGCCTGGTTTATGTTGCTCTTCCAGGCAGTATTTAATTTCTTCGTGACGTCCGGTTCTGGTCAGGCGGCGTTAACCATGCCGTTACTGGCACCGCTTGGCGATCTGGTCGGTGTTAACCGTCAGGTTACCGTGCTGGCGTTCCAGTTTGGTGATGGCTTCAGCCACATCATTTACCCGACCTCAGCTTCGTTAATGGCAACGCTCGG
>OGYQ01001390.1_pt1 | contig 12835 bp, 12 predicted proteins | sample 1576641 | NCBI WGS metagenome assembly OGYQ01 (sample SAMEA3541476, study PRJEB24748) | human gut metagenome | biome: human gut; feature: human-associated habitat; material: faeces | place: China | collected 2012
CACACCTTTGATTTTGTCTACCACGTCCATGCCTTCAACCACTTCAGCAAACACGCAGTAACCCCAACCTTGCAGGCTTTCGCCAGAGAAGTTCAGGAAGTCGTTATCAACCACGTTGATGAAGAACTGTGCAGTTGCAGAGTGCGGTGCCTGAGTACGGGCCATTGCCAGTGTACCACGGGTATTTTTCAGACCGTTGTTGGCTTCGTTTTTGATCGGTTCTTTGGTGGCTTTTTGTTTCATGCCCGGTTCAAAACCGCCGCCCTGAATCATAAAGCCGTTGATAACACGGTGGAAAATGGTGTTGTTGTAAAAACCTTCGCGGCAGTAGTCCAGGAAGTTTTTAACTGTTTCAGGTGCTTTATCGTCAAAAGTTTTGATGACAATATCGCCGTGATTGGTGTGGAAAGTAACCATTTTTGCATCCTGTTCCGTTTGATTGGTGCTTCAACCCGGTTCGGGTCATATATAGGGTGGTGTTATAGCATAACCGCACGATCGGATCATCACGCAATGTATGCTGATTCGCGCGGGAAATATGGGTATTATACGCAACTCAATTACCCACACATGTCTAAACGGAATCTTCGATGCTAAAAATCTTCAATACTCTGACACGCCAAAAAGAGGAATTTAAGCCTATTCACGCCGGGGAAGTCGGCATGTACGTGTGTGGAATCACCGTTTACGATCTCTGTCATATCGGTCACGGGCGTACCTTTGTTGCTTTTGACGTGGTTGCGCGCTATCTGCGTTTCCTCGGCTATAAGCTGAAGTATGTGCGCAACATTACCGATATCGACGACAAAATCATCAAACGCGCCAATGAAAATGGCGAAAGCTTTGTAGCGCTGGTGGATCGCATGATCGCCGAAATGCACAAAGATTTTGATGCTTTGAATATTCTGCGCCCGGATATGGAGCCGCGCGCGACGCACCATATCGCAGAAATTATTGAACTCACTGAACAACTGATCGCCAAAGGTCACGCGTATGTGGCGGACAACGGCGACGTGATGTTCGACGTCCCGACCGATCCGACCTATGGCGTGCTGTCGCGTCAGGATCTCGACCAGCTGCAGGCTGGCGCGCGCGTTGACGTGGTTGATGACAAACGCAACCCGATGGACTTCGTTCTGTGGAAGATGTCGAAAGAGGGCGAACCGAGCTGGCCGTCTCCGTGGGGCGCGGGCCGTCCAGGCTGGCACATTGAATGTTCGGCAATGAACTGCAAGCAGCTGGGTAACCACTTTGATATCCACGGCGGCGGTTCAGACCTGATGTTCCCGCACCACGAGAACGAAATCGCGCAGTCCACCTGTGCCCATGATGGCCAGTATGTGAACTACTGGATGCACTCGGGGATGGTGATGGTTGACCGCGAGAAGATGTCCAAATCGCTGGGTAACTTCTTTACCGTGCGCGATGTGCTGAAATACTACGACGCGGAAACCGTGCGTTACTTCCTGATGTCGGGCCACTATCGCAGCCAGCTGAACTACAGCGAAGAGAACCTGAAGCAGGCGCGTGCGGCGCTGGAGCGTCTCTACACTGCGCTGCGCGGCACAGATAAAACCGTTGCGCCTGCCGGTGGCGAAGCGTTTGAAGCGCGCTTTATTGAAGCGATGGACGACGATTTCAACACCCCGGAAGCCTATTCCGTGCTGTTTGATATGGCCCGTGAAGTGAACCGTCTGAAAGCAGAAGATATGGCAGCGGCGAATGCAATGGCATCTCACCTGCGTAAACTTTCCGCCGTATTGGGCCTGCTGGAGCAAGAACCAGAAGCGTTCCTGCAAAGCGGCGCGCAGGCAGACGACAGCGAAGTGGCTGAGATTGAAGCGTTAATTCAACAGCGTCTGGATGCCCGTAAAGCGAAAGACTGGGCGGCGGCAGATGCGGCGCGTGATCGTCTTAACGAGATGGGGATCGTGCTGGAAGATGGCCCGCAAGGGACCACCTGGCGTCGTAAGTAATTGCGCTATTGCCGGATGCGAGTTTTCGCATCCGGTTATCGCCTGCGCCACCACAACATTCCCATCAGTAGCATCCCCGGCAACCACACCCACATTAATTCAGAAATAATCACCTGATGCCCGTACGGCGTGGTGTAACGAGACAATGCAAACGGCGCGACTTTAATCACCTGCCAGGGAGCGAAAAAGCGTTCATCTGACCACGGCCACAGCCAGCCAACCCCTTTACCGCCAGTGGTTACCGAATCCAGCAAGCTGTGCGATAGCAACGAGACGGTTAAAAACAGCCAGCAGCGAATCAGCCCAGCCCTGAACCATCGACGTCCAATCAGCACACATAACAGCGGGACAACAAACGCAAACACCAGCGAATGGGTAAACCCGCGATGACCAAAAACATTGCCGTAAGCAACGCCAAATTTAAATGACAATACGTCGGCATCGGGCAGCATCGCCAGGACGATTCCGGCAAATAACAGGCGCGGAGGGATGACTTTTGAACCCAACCCTAAACCAATGCATAGGGGAACGGCGGCGTGCGTAATAACGGTTGGCATGATGGTCGCTTCGGCAAAATGTCGATGCTATCAGCATGGATGAACGGGGCGTAGAGGGCAAAAGTCTGAAAAGAGACCCGGCCTGTTGATACAGGCCGGGAAAGGGATCAGGCAACAACCTGTACGCTGTGACCTGCAAAACTTACTGTCTGCCCGGCGACAATTTTGCAGCGTTTGCGCGTTTCAACCGCACCGTCGACTTTCACCTGGCCTTCGGCAATCGCGATTTTCGCCTGCGCGCCGCTTTCGCTCCAGCCTTCCAGTTTCAGCAAGTCGCACAGCTCAACGTGCGGATGTTTACCTAAAGAAAATGTCGCCATGTTACTCATCCTGTGGATCATGATATTCAACGCACGCCTGTAGCGTGTTTTCAATCAGCGTGGCAACCGTCATCGGGCCAACGCCGCCGGGAACAGGCGTAATGTATGAGGCGCGTTTAGCCGCGTCTTCAAACACGACGTCGCCCACAACTTTGCCATTTTCCAGACGGTTGATGCCGACATCAATCACAATTGCGCCTTCTTTGATCCAGTCACCAGGAATAAAGCCCGGCTTGCCGACGGCAACGATCAGTAGATCGGCATTTTCTACGTGGTGACGCAGTTTTTTAGTGAAACGGTGAGTCACGGTGGTGGTGCAACCTGCCAGTAGCAGTTCCATGCTCATCGGGCGGCCAACGATATTCGATGCGCCAATCACCACGGCGTTGAGGCCGAAGGTATCAATATTGTAACGCTCAAGCAGCGTGACAATACCGCGCGGGGTGCAGGGACGCAGACGCGGCGCGCGCTGGCACAGGCGACCGACGTTATAAGGATGGAAACCGTCTACGTCTTTGTCCGGATGAATACGTTCCAGCACTTTGACGTTATCAATACCCGCCGGTAACGGCAGTTGAACCAGAATGCCATCGATGGTGTTGTCGGCATTCAGCGCATCGATAAGCTCCAACAGCTCCGCTTCGCTGGTGGTTTCCGGGAGGTCATAAGAGCGGGAGACGAACCCGACTTCTTCACAAGCCTTGCGTTTGCTTGCGACATAAATTTGCGATGCAGGGTTACTACCCACCAGCACAACGGCCAGTCCTGGTGCCCGCAGTCCGGCTGCAATACGCGCCTGAACTTTTTGAGCAACTTCAGAGCGCACCTGCTGCGCAATCGTTTTACCGTCAATAATCTTTGCTGCCATCAGAGAGAGGATTCCATCTGTTACGTAGGTCGAAGGGGATGCGCCTATTTTGTCAGAAGCGGGGCGCGCTGTCAGGTTTCGTTTCAGATTTATCGCGTGAAGCGACCTCTTGCGAAGGTGAGGCGCACCGTCGCTGAGATTGAAAGCTTCATTTTTCGTCCATGATGACGTTGTAAATCTGGAACTGATTTATTTCCTTGTCTAAGGATTAAGATAATTTAAGAAATACCTGACAATATAAAAAGAATTTTCAGCCTGGTAATTTACCGCTTCAGGTCTATATTTGTGTTGAATATATTTTGCGCGGAAGTATTCATCTAACGGGGCTCTCTATTTTTTAGAATAGAGTGCATATTTTCAATTAAGACATTCTTAGAGGATAAAAAGGAATTTTACTACTATCAGTGTCTTAAATAAAGTAATCGGTTATATACGGATGTGGAGTCGATAAATGAGATTGAAGGAATATATATGAAATTAAGATTTATTTCGTCTGCGCTGGCTGCCGCACTATTCGCCGCTACGGGTAGTTATGCTGCCGTTGTAGATGGCGGTACAATTCACTTTGAAGGCGAACTGGTGAATGCTGCCTGTTCAGTGAATACTGACTCGGCAGACCAGGTTGTCACACTCGGTCAATATCGTACCGATATTTTCAATGCTGTTGGTAATACCTCTGCATTAATTCCATTCACTATACAGTTGAACGACTGCGATCCTGTCGTTGCCGCTAATGCTGCCGTTGCATTTTCTGGTCAGGCGGATGCAATCAATGATAATTTATTGGCCATTGCATCCAGTACCAATACACCAACAGCAACGGGTTTCGGTATTGAAATACTTGATAATACATCCGCAATTCTCAAACCTGATGGGAATAGCTTCTCAACCAACCAGAACTTGATCCCCGGGACCAACGTTCTTCATTTTTCTGCACGTTATAAAGGTACCGGTACAAGTGCATCAGCAGGGCAAGCAAATGCTGACGCGACTTTTATTATGAGATACGAATAATCAAAACCACGTTGTTTTGAATTATATATCACGTCTTATAACAAAGTAATGTACCGGTTGTCTGAAGCGGTATGGTGGCAATGTAAATCGAAATCACGCTCACTTTGTATCATGCCGCTTTATTAAATGAAAAGGGAATGATGTGTTGTAAGAAACCAAAGCAATCATTTCTTTATACTCCTTATTTTTGCCGTCAGGAATACACAAGGCGTATTAACTATGATGACTAAAATAAAGTTATTGATGCTCATTATATTTTATTTAATCATTTCGGTCAGCGCCCATGCTGCCGGAGGGATCGCATTAGGTGCCACGCGTATTATTTATCCCGCTGATGCTAAACAGACTGCGGTATGGATTAGAAATAGCCATACCAATGAGCGCTTTCTGGTCAATTCGTGGATTGAAAACAGCAGCGGTGTAAAAGAAAAGTCATTCATCATTACACCGCCACTGTTTGTTAGTGAACCCAAAAGCGAAAATACCTTGCGTATTATTTACACCGGTCCACCGCTGGCGGCAGATCGTGAGTCTCTGTTCTGGATGAATGTTAAGACGATCCCTTCGGTAGATAAAAATGCATTGAACGGCAGGAATGTTTTGCAACTGGCGATTTTATCACGCATGAAATTATTTCTCCGTCCAATTCAATTACAAGAATTACCCGCAGAAGCGCCGGACACACTCAAGTTTTCGCGATCCGGTAACTATATCAATGTTCATAATCCATCACCTTTTTATGTCACCCTGGTTAACTTGCAAGTGGGCAGCCAAAAACTGGGGAATGCTATGGCTGCACCCAGAGTTAATTCACAAATTCCCTTACCCTCAGGAGTGCAGGGAAAGCTGAAATTTCAGACCGTTAATGATTATGGTTCAGTAACCCCGGTCAGAGAAGTGAACTTAAACTAACCGAATCATCTGACAATATCAGAGCTAATTATGAAAATACCCACTACTACGGATATTCCGCAGAGGTATACCTGGTGTCTGGCCGGAATTTGTTATTCATCTCTTGCCATTTTACCCTCCTTTTTAAGCTATGCGGAAAGTTATTTCAACCCGGCATTTTTATTAGAGAATGGCACATCCGTTGCTGATTTATCGCACTTTGAGAGAGGTAATCATCAACCTGCGGGCGTGTATCGGGTGGATCTCTGGCGTAATGATGAGTTCATTGGTTCACAGGATATCGTATTTGAATCGACGACAGTAAATACAGGTGATAAATCAGGTGGGTTAATGCCTTGTTTTAACCAGGCACTCCTTGAACGAATTGGCCTTAATAGCAGTGCATTCCCCGAGTTAGCCCAGCAGCAAAATAATAAATGCATCAATTTACTGAAAGCTGTACCTGATGCCACAATTAACTTTGATTTTGCAGCGATGCGCCTGAACATCACTATTCCTCAGATAGCGTTGTTGAGTAGCGCTCACGGTTATATTCCGCCTGAAGAGTGGGATGAAGGTATTCCTGCTTTACTCCTGAATTATAATTTCACCGGTAACAGAGGTAATGGTAACGATAGCTATTTTTTTAGTGAACTCAGCGGGATTAATATTGGCCCGTGGCGTTTACGCAACAATGGTTCCTGGAATTATTTTCGCGGAAATGGATATCATTCAGAACAGTGGAATAATATTGGCACCTGGGTACAGCGCGCCATTATTCCGCTGAAAAGTGAACTGGTAATGGGAGACGGCAATACAGGAAGTGATATTTTCGATGGTGTTGGATTTCGTGGTGTACGGCTTTATTCTTCCGATAATATGTATCCTGATAGCCAGCAGGGATTTGCTCCAACGGTACGTGGGATTGCCCGTACGGCGGCCCAGCTAACGATTCGGCAAAATGGTTTTATTATCTATCAAAGCTATGTTTCCCCCGGCGCTTTTGAAATTACAGATTTGCACCCGACATCTTCAAATGGCGATCTGGACGTCACCATCGACGAGCGCGATGGCAATCAGCAGAATTACACAATTCCGTATTCAACAGTGCCGATTTTACAACGCGAAGGGCGGTTCAAATTTGACCTGACGGCGGGCGATTTTCGTAGCGGTAATAGTCAGCAATCGTCGCCTTTCTTTTTTCAGGGCACGGCACTCGGCGGTTTACCACAGGAATTTACTGCCTACGGCGGGACGCAATTATCTGCAAATTACACCGCCTTTTTGTTAGGGCTGGGGCGCAACCTCGGGAACTGGGGCGCAGTGTCGCTGGATGTAACGCATGCGCGCAGTCAGTTAGCCGACGACAGTCGTCATGAGGGGGATTCCATTCGCTTCCTCTATGCGAAATCGATGAACACCTTCGGCACCAATTTTCAGTTAATGGGTTACCGCTATTCGACACAAGGTTTTTATACTCTTGATGATGTTGCGTATCGTCGAATGGAGGGGTACGAATATGATTACGATTATGACGGTGAGCATCGCGATGAACCGATAATCGTGAATTACCACAATTTACGCTTTAGCCGTAAAGACCGTTTGCAGTTAAATATTTCACAATCACTTAATGACTTTGGCTCGCTTTATATTTCTGGTACCCATCAAAAATACTGGAATACTTCGGATTCAGATACCTGGTATCAGGTGGGGTATACCAGCAGCTGGGTTGGCATCAGTTATTCACTCTCATTTTCGTGGAATGAATCTGTAGGGATCCCCGATAACGAACGTATTGTCGGACTTAATGTTTCAGTGCCTTTCAATGTTTTGACCAAACGTCGCTACACCCGGGAAAATGCGCTCGACCGCGCTTATGCCTCCTTTAACGCCAACCGTAACAGCAACGGGCAAAATAGCTGGCTGGCAGGCGTTGGTGGGACCTTACTGGAAGGCCACAACCTGAGTTATCACGTAAGCCAGGGCGATACCTCGAATAATGGGTATACGGGCAGCGCCACGGCAAACTGGCAGGCCGCTTACGGTACGCTGGGGGTCGGGTATAACTACGACCGCGATCAACATGACGTTAACTGGCAGCTGTCTGGCGGTGTGGTCGGGCACGAAAATGGCATAACGCTGAGCCAGCCTTTAGGGGATACCAATGTTTTGATTAAAGCGCCAGGCGCAGGCGGTGTACGCATTGAAAATCAAACTGGAATTTTAACCGACTGGCGCGGCTATGCGGTGATGCCGTATGCCACGGTTTATCGGTATAACCGTATCGCGCTTGATACCAATACGATGGGGAATTCCATCGATGTTGAAAAAAATATCAGCAGCGTTGTGCCGACGCAAGGCGCGTTGGTTCGTGCCAATTTTGATACCCGCATAGGCGTGCGGGCGCTCATTACCGTTACCCAGGGCGGAAAACCGGTGCCGTTTGGATCACTGGTACGGGAAAACAGTACCGGAATAACCAGTATGGTGGGTGATGACGGGCAAGTTTATTTAAGCGGTGCGCCATTGTCTGGTGAATTACTGGTTCAGTGGGGAGACGGCGCGAACTCACGCTGCATAGCGCACTATGTATTGCCGAAGCAAAGCTTACAGCAAGCCGTCACTGTTATTTCGGCAGTTTGCACACATCCTGGCTCATAAAGGAAATTATCAATGAAGATAATCTGCAGATTATTATTGGCGATGGCATGTTTGTGGTTAACAAACATATCCTGGGCTACTGTTTGTGCAAATAGTACTGGCGTAGCAGAAGATGAACACTATGATCTCTCAAATGTCTTTAATAGCACCAATAACCAGCCAGGGCAGATTGTTGTTTTACCGGAAAAATCCGGCTGGGTAGGTGTGTCAGCAATTTGTCCACCCGGCACGCTGGTGAATTATACATACCGTAGTTATGTCACCAACTTTATTGTTCAGGAAACTATCGATAATTATAAATATATGCAATTAAATGATTATCTATTAGGTGCGATGAGTCTGGTTGATAGCGTGATGGATATTCAATTCCCTCCGCAAAATTATATTCGTATGGGAACAGATCCTAACGTTTCACAAAACCTTCCATTCGGGGTGATGGATTCTCGTTTAATATTTCGTTTAAAGGTTATTCGTCCCTTTATTAACATGGTGGAGATCCCCAGACAGGTGATGTTTACCGTGTATGTGACATCAACGCCTAACGATCCGTTGGTTACACCTGTTTATACCATTAGTTTTGGTGGCCGGGTTGAAGTACCGCAAAACTGCGAATTAAATGCCGGGCAGATTGTTGAATTTGATTTTGGTGATATCGGCGCATCGTTATTTAGTGCGGCAGGGCCGGGGAATCGACCAGCTGGTGTCATGCCGCAAACCAAGAGCATTGCGGTCAAATGTACGAATGTTGCTGCGCAGGCTTATTTAACAATGCGTCTGGAAGCCAGTGCCGTTTCTGGTCAGGCGATGGTGTCGGACAATCAGGATTTAGGTTTTATTGTCGCCGATCAGAACGATACGCCGATCACGCCTAACGATCTCAATAGCGTTATTCCTTTCCGTCTGGATGCAGCTGCGGCAGCCAATGTCACACTTCGCGCCTGGCCTATCAGTATTACCGGTCAAAAACCGACCGAAGGGCCGTTTAGCGCGCTGGGGTATTTACGCGTCGATTATCAATGAGGTACGGAGAATGAGAAGAGTACTCTTTAGCTGTTTCTGCGGGCTACTGTGGAGTTCCAGTGGATGGGCAGTTGACCCTTTAGGAACGATTAATATCAATTTGCACGGTAACGTTGTTGATTTCTCCTGTACCGTAAACACAGCGGATAAGGATAAGACGGTAGATTTAGGCAGATGGCCTACGACACAATTACTGAGCGCTGGCGATACCACGGCACTCGTCCCTTTTAGCCTGCGGCTGGAGGGATGTCCTCCGGGTTCAGTTGCGATTTTATTTACGGGAACGCCGGCATCCGATACCAACCTGCTGGCTCTGGATGATCCCGCAATGGCACAAACCGTCGCCATCGAATTACGTAATAGCGATCGCTCCCGGCTCGCACTGGGGGAGGCGAGATCCAATGAGGAAGTTGATGCAAATGGCAATGTCACACTAAACTTTTTTGCCAATTATCGAGCGTTAGCCAGCGGTGTTCAGCCTGGTGTGGCGAAAGCGGATGCGATATTTATGATCAATTATAATTAATATTATATTAATTCGTATAATTTGGCGTAGTCGATAAGCTCTACAATTGAATGCAAACCTAGCTTGCCATAAATATTAGATTTATGTGCACTAACTGTTTTATTGCTAAGTAATAACTTATCGGCAATTTCTTTATTAGATAATCCGCTAACCAGATAACGTAATATGGTCACTTCACGATTAGATAGCACAGTGACCGTTGAACTATTCGTACTACATTTATTGCTTTTTATATAGTTGAGCGTTTCGCTGGGAAAAAAAGTGTATCCGGAGAGAATCATCTGAACGGCATGAAAAATATCATTCTGATCATTGCATTTACTGACAAAACCGTTAGCACCAGCTTGTATCGCTCTGCCAGCATAAAAGCATTCTGATTTCGATGATAAAAATAACACTTTCACTGTGCTCTGGATTTGTTTGATCCTTTTCAGGAAGGTAAAACCGTCTGTTCCGGGCAAGTCTATATCCATAATGATTAAATCAACAGGACGGGTTCGGAGATAATCGATGGTTATGCGGTAATCATCCGTTTTCAGGACAATCTGCAATTCACTGTTTTTTTGCAACAGAACTTCAATAGACATTCTGATGATAGGATGAGTATCCATAATGATCACCGACGTTGGTTTCATAGTTACCAGTCTCATAGGAGCGGACAATTTTCCGTTAGGGCGGTAAATTGTACTTGATACATGAAAATACGGGTTTTCCTGATTCAGACGCGCAGCGGTGTGCGTTTGTTTGCCGCTATAACGAAATAAATCAGAAAATCAGACGCGGTCGTTCACTTGTTAAGCAACCAGATCAAAAGCCATTGACTCAGCAAGGGTTGACCGTATAATTCACGCGATTACACCGCATTGCGGTATCAACGCGCCCTTAGCTCAGTTGGATAGAGCAACGACCTTCTAAGTCGTGGGCCGCAGGTTCGAATCCTGCAGGGCGCGCCATTACAATTCAATCAGTTACGCCTTCTTTATATCCTCCATAATTCCACAGTGGGACATATTTGGGACATTATCACCAAAAATGTCGTCTATTTTCCTCGCATGCTCTGTCAAATGATTAGGCGCAAGGTGAGCATACCTACGAACCATTTCTATGGACTCCCATCCGCCCATTTCCTGAAGCACAGATAATGGGACGCCTGACTGGATCAGCCAGCTTGCCCAGGTGTGTCTGAGGTCATGGAAACGGAAATCTTCAATTCCTGCACGACGACAAGCTGATAGCCATGATGTCTTGCTGTCGATGCGCATCTTCCTGACCGCAGGCGTTGATGTTCCATCTGCTCGCTTAGCCGCCTTGGTATGTACAAACACCCATTTGTGATGCTTGCCTATTTGATCACGCAACACTTTACAGGCGGTATCGTTCAGCGCCACACCAATGGCGCGGTTTGATTTGCTCTCTTCTGGATTCACCCAGGCAACTCGTCGCTGCATGTCGATTTGTTGCCATTCCAGATTTATGATGTTCGACTTTCTCAGACCAGTTGCCAGCGCAAACTTGACGACAGATTTCAGTGGTTCGGGGCACTCATCAATAAGGCGTTTTGCTTCCTCCTTTTCCAGCCATCTGACTCGCTTGTTTCTGACCGCTGGTATCTTGATGACAGGCGCTTTTTCCAGCCACTTCCAGTCGCGTTCTGCAGCACGGAGAATGGCCTTTATCATGGCAAGATGCTTTGCCTTTGTCTGAGTTGATACTGGCTTTGGTTCATAAACAGGCAGTTCTTTACCTTTCCTGATGGCGGCCTGAACTTTCTGTTTCCATATTTCTTTCGTCTTTCTGTTATGCATTCTGCTTACAGCAGAGTAAATCTTTGCCTCCGAGATATCTTTAAGCCTTATACCCTCAAAATGTTCAAGCCAGAACTCAATCCGGCTTTTATCTGAATCGAGAGATTTTTTATCAGCTTTTTCCTCAAGCCATCTTAGGCAGGCCTCTTCAAAAGTGACATCAGGTAAATCCCCTAGCTTTTCTACTCGCCAGAGTTCTGCTTTTCGCTTGTCGTGCAACTCCTGAGCTTGCCGCTTGTCCTTTGTGCCAAGAGATTCCTTAATTCGTTTCCCGCCCGGGAGCGAATACGAGGCATACCATATTTCATTTCTGCGGAAGAGTGACATTTTCTTTCCTCTGTTATGCCATCACCCGCGCTCACCTGGACAGTATGCAGCGGAGACTGAAGCGCCGCAATGCAAGCTTGCCGTGTTGTGAGGTAAGGAGATTTTGGCTTGGTTGGATCTTTACGTGTTGCCTGTAGGCGGCCTGTTCGTATCCAGTTGGTGGCGGTTGGTCTGGATATCTTAAGAAACTGACAGGCCTCATCGAGTGTGAGGCTGTATGATTCCATGGTTACCTCTGCTTTTTGAACGCATGTCACGTAACTTCTTAATGTGTTCTGCCGTTTCGATCTCCTCTGCTATCCGATCTGCATCAGCTTTATTCACAGGTTCAAAGTCATGATTAAAGCGGAACATGCTGGCGATACATGTTCTGCCTTTTCGGATGTAGTGAACTTTGTTGTGGGTAGAACGCAGGATTTTGCAGGGAGTGCCGTGGTGGTCGACGTACCAGGTGTTAGGAAAAATGATTCTGAACATTTTTACACCTCAGTTGGACGATGTTGAAATTTGCTGCTTTGAGGCCATCACAGTCCCCATTGTTTGTTCTTAAGTTCGATCTCCTCCTGGCAACTTGCACAAGTCCGACAACCCTGAACAGCCAGGCGTCTTCGCTCAGCTATCGGATCGCCACACTCACAACAATGAGTTGCGGATACAGTCTGGTAGTTCTGACGACGCATTTTTATTGCTGTATTGCGCTGTAATTCTTCGATTTCTGATGCTGAATCAATGATGTCTGCCATCTTTCATTAATCCCTGAACTGTTGGTTAATACGCTTGAGGGTGAATGCGAACAATAAAAAAGGAGCCTGTAGCTCCCTGATAATTTTGCTTTTCATGTTCATCGTTCCTTAAAGACGCCGTTTAACA
>OGYQ01001393.1_pt1 | contig 12818 bp, 13 predicted proteins | sample 1576641 | NCBI WGS metagenome assembly OGYQ01 (sample SAMEA3541476, study PRJEB24748) | human gut metagenome | biome: human gut; feature: human-associated habitat; material: faeces | place: China | collected 2012
ACCGGCACAGGCGGCGGGACAGTGGAGACCGGTGCAGGAGGCAGGACGGCGGAGACCGATGCGGGCAGCAAGGCTGAGGCGCAGGAGGACGAAAAGTCCCGGCAGGTGGCGCTCACCTTTGACGACGGTCCGGGAAAGCGTACGGGGGAAATACTGGATCAGCTGAAAAAGTACGGCGCCCACGCCACCTTTTTCATGCTGGGGGAGAAGGTCTCCTCCTATCCGGAGCTGGTAAAGCGGATGAAGGACACGGGGTGCGAGCTGGGGAACCACTCTTATGACCACGCGGATCTGACTAAGCTGGACGCGGGGGCCGTGTCCTCCCAGGTCCAGAGGACGAACGACAGGATACGGGAGGCGGCCGGGACCTCCGCCACAGTCATGCGCCCGCCCTACGGGGCCATCAACAGCACCGTGTCCGGGAATGTGGGCATGCCCATGATCCTGTGGAACATTGACACGCTGGACTGGAAGACAAGGGATGCCAAAAAGACGGTGGACACGGTTATGAGCTCTGTGGACGACGGCGACATTATCCTGATGCACGATATACATACAGAGTCTGTGGATGCGGCCCTGGAGCTCATACCAAAGCTCCAGGAGGCGGGCTATCAGCTTGTGACGGTGTCAGAGCTGGCGGCGGCAAAGAACACAGCTCTTGTGAACGGAAAGAGTTACACGGATTTTTAGCAGGACTTAAAGGAAGACCTTGTGTCTTGTGCTTGTGGATTGACGGGAAGTATGGTAAGATATTCTTCATGACCAGAGGAATTATTGTTATCAGGAGGTTGACATGGGAGAAGAAGTGGTTTCTAAAAATTTTATTGAGCAGGAGATCGACAAAGATCTCAGAGAGGGAGTGTACGACAATGTGTGCACCAGATTCCCGCCGGAGCCAAACGGGTATCTCCACATCGGACATGCCAAGTCCATCCTTTTAAATTACGGGCTGGCGAAGAAGTACGGCGGAAAATTCCACCTGCGCTTCGACGACACAAACCCCATGAAAGAAGATATGGAGTTTGTGGAGTCCATCAAGGCAGATGTGCAGTGGCTGGGTGCAGAGTATGGGGAACATCTGTACTTTGCCTCTGATTATTTTGACATCATGTACGAGTGCGCGGTGAAGCTGATCAAAAAGGGGAAGGCCTATGTCTGTGACCTGAGCCCGGAGGAGATAAGGCAGTACAGAGGAACCCTCACAGAGCCCGGAAAGAACAGCCCTTACAGGGATCGCTCTGTGGAGGAGAACCTGGCCCTGTTTGAGGCTATGAAGAACGGGGAGTACAAAGATGGGGAGAAAGTGCTGCGCGCCAAGATCGACATGGCGTCGCCCAACATCAACATGCGCGACCCCATCATCTACCGAGTAGCCCATATGACCCACCACAATACAGGGGACAAGTGGTGCATCTATCCCATGTATGATTTCGCTCACCCGATCGAGGACGCAGTGGAGAAGATCACCCACTCTATCTGTACGCTGGAATTTGAGGATCACAGACCACTCTACGACTGGGTGGTAAGAGAGTGTGAGTTTGACCCGGCGCCCCGCCAGATTGAGTTTGCCAAGCTCTACCTGACCAACGTGGTGACTGGCAAGCGCTACATCAAGAAGCTGGTGCAGGAGGGCATTGTGGACGGATGGGATGATCCCCGCCTTGTGTCTATCGCGGCGCTGCGAAGGAGAGGATTTACGCCGGAGTCCATCAAGATGTTTGTGGAGATGTGCGGTGTGTCCAAGAGCCAGAGCTCTGTGGACTATGCGATGCTGGAGTACTGCATCCGTGAGGATCTGAAGATGAAACGTCCCCGCATGATGGCCGTGCTGGATCCCATCAAGCTGGTGATCGACAACTATCCGGAGGGAGAAAGAGAGTACCTGGATGTAGCCAATAACCTGGAGAACGAAGAACTGGGAATGCGCCAGCTTCCTTTTGAGCGGGAGCTGTACATCGAGCGGGAGGATTTCATGATCGAGCCCCCGAAGAAGTATTTCCGCCTCTTCCCGGGTAATGAGGTGCGCCTGATGCACGCTTATTTCGTGAAGTGCGTGAGCTATGAGACTGACGAGGAGGGCAATGTGACTGTGGTCCATGCCACCTACGACCCGGAGACAAAGGCCGGCTCCGGCTTTACGGGAAGAAAGGTCAAAGGTACTATTCACTGGGTACCGGCCTCCTGCGCACAGAAGGCGGAAGTGCGCCTCTATGAGAACCTGATCGACGAGGAGAAGGGTGTGTACAACAAGGAGGATGGTTCCCTGAATCTGAATCCGCACTCCCTGGAAATCCGGAAAAACTGCTATGTGGAGCCCAGCTTCCAGGATGCGAAGGCCTACGACAGCTTCCAGTTTGTGAGAAACGGCTACTTCTGTATCGACGCCAGGGATTCAGAGCCTGATGCCCTTGTGTTCAACCGTATCGTCTCCCTGAAGAGCTCTTTCAAGCTGCCTAAATAAGCCTGCCATGAACGAACTGACGATCCATCTGCAGCCCCACAGCGGCACGCCCCTGTACGAGCAGATTTACGGTTATATCAAAGAGAATATAAGGACGGGCCGGATCTCCTGCGGGGAGAAACTGCCTTCCACCCGCTCCCTGTGCCGCTATCTGGAGGTCAGCAGGAGCACGGTGGAGATGGCCTATGAACAGCTTTTGTCAGAGGGGTATATCGAGGCGGTCCCTTGCAGAGGGTATTTTGTGGCCCAGGTGGAGGACCTCTGGCATCTGGAGACGGCTCCTGCCAGAGATGAGAAGTCAGGGCCGGAGGAGAAGAAGAGACAAGCGTACCGGTTTGACTTTACCCCCAATGGAGTAGATCTGAACAGTTTTCCCTACAATATCTGGAGGAAGCTGTCCCGGGAAGTGCTGCTGGACGACAGGACAGAGCTGTTCCGGCTGGGGGATCCCCAGGGGGAATATGCGTTCCGCAGAGCCATATGCAGCTATCTCTACCAGGCAAGAGGGGTGAGCTGTACGCCCAGGCAGGTGATCGTGGGTGCCGGCAGCGACTATCTGCTCATGCTTCTTAGTTCCCTGCTTGGGCGGGATCATGTGATCGCTGTGGAGAACCCTACCTACAAACAGGCATACCGGCTTTTTTGCAGCCTGGACTTTCAGGTCTGCCCGATCCGGATGGACAAAAGGGGAATGGACACCCGGCTTTTGGAGGAGGCAGGGGCGGACATTGCCTATGTGACCCCCTCCCACCAGTATCCCACAGGGATTGTCATGCCCATCAAACGGCGGATGGAGCTGCTTGCCTGGGCCGAGGCGGGCAGGGGAAGATACATTGTAGAGGATGACTACGACAGTGAATTCCGATACAAGGGCAAGCCTATCCCGGCGCTGCAGGGATTTGACGCCAGGGGGAAAGTCATATACCTTGGAACCTTTTCCAAGTCCATCGCCCCCGCCATCCGTCTCAGCTATATGGTCCTTCCGGAGACGCTGTGCGAAGAGTATGAAAGGAAACTGGGATTTATCAATTCCACTGTGTCCAAGGTGGATCAGCTCATCATGTGCCGCTTTCTTGAAGAAGGATACTATGAGCGGCATCTCAACAAGACCCGTGCTCTGTACAGAGGCAGGCACGACCAGCTCATAGCGGGGCTGAAGCCCCTTGCGGATACATGCAGGATATCCGGCGAGAATGCGGGAGTCCATCTTCTTCTCCACTTTGATGACGGCAGATCGGAGAGGGAGCTGATCGAGAAGGCGTCGGCCTGTGATATAAGGGTGTACGGCATGTCGGACTACATCGTGGGAGAACCTGGCAGGGAAGCGGTTATCCTGCTGGGCTACGCCAATATGCCGGAAGATAAGATCAAAGAGGCCTGCAGTATCCTTTGCAGGATATGGAAAAAATAGAAAAAAGAGAAATCTTTACGAAAAAGCGGGAACCCGCCTGTGGAGATCTTTGCAGATCATCCGGGGGGTTCCCGCTTCGGTTATGCCTGTTTTGACAGGACGTTTTATGCGTCTTTTTTATCCTCGTCTGCGGATGGTTCTGCAGTGGCCTCTTCCTCCGCGTCCGCCTCCCCGGCATCGCTGCCGCCCTTGGGAGGTGTGTTGAGGGGCACATACTCCCTGTCGCCTACAGGCTTCAGGTCGTTGTCGAGATCAAAATCCTCATCCTCAAAATCATCCATATCGTCATCTGTGTTATCTGAAGAAGATTTTTTCAGATAATAGTAAAGTCCGGCAGCGGCGCTTCCTACAGCAGCCAGACCAAGCACGCGTTTTATCCATTTAGACATATCCATGACTCCTTTCTGCAGACTGCGTGTATGATATGATACATTGTAATACTTTTGAACAAAAAAAGAAAGGGGAAACATGCAAATACTGGCGAAATTCAGGGCATGCGTCCGGTTGTAGAGGGCAGGAAAGTGTGTTACACTATATTGCGTCAGACAAGATAAGGAGGACTTTATGGGAAAGAACGAACCGGGAAAGGCAAAATCAGGACTTTCCAGGATCATATTCAGCCGTACAGGATTTATTCTTCTTCTGATCCTGATACAGCTTGGACTTTTTATAGTGACAACCAATCTGCTACAGTCATACGCACTGTTTATCAACGGTACGCTCAGGGTAGTAGGAGTCGTGGTGCTGATCTACATCATCAACGCAGAGGGCAACCCCGCGTTCAAGATGACGTGGATGCTCTGCGTCATGGCTTTTCCTGCAGTGGGCACATTGTTTTATATATATGTGAAGAGTCAGGTGGGCGTCCGCTGGATGGGAAAGAGGCTGGCAACCCTGAAGATAGAGACAGATCCCTATATGATGCAGGATATGGACGTGGTGGACGCTCTGCGTGCCAGCAAGCCGGCCAATGCCAACCTGGCCTACTATCTGGCCCACCACATGGGATTCCCCACATACCGCAACACGGAGGTGACCTACTTCCCTCTTGGGGAGGATAAATTTGAGGCGCTGGTTCCTGAGCTGAAAAAAGCGCGGAAATACATTTTCATGGAATATTTTATCGTGGAGAAGGGATATATGTGGGACACCATCCTGAAGATCCTCGTGCAGAAGGCCAGGGAGGGAGTGGAAGTGCGGTTCATGTACGACGGCACCTGCGCCATCTCCAATCTTCCCTACGAGTATCCCCAGGAGCTGGAGCGAAAAGGGATCCGGTGCAAGATGATGAACCCCATCAGGCCTTTCCTGTCTACGGTGCAGAACAACAGGGATCACCGCAAGATCTGCGTGATCGACGGGAGAGTGGGCTTCACAGGCGGCATCAATCTGGGAGATGAGTACATCAACCGTAAAGAGCGCTTCGGACACTGGAAGGATACAGCTGTCATGCTGAAGGGGGACGCGGTCCAGAGCCTCACTATGCTCTTCTTGCAGATGTGGAATGTGGACGAGAAAGAGGAGGAGCACTATACCCGCTATCTCACGCCGAGACGCCAGGGGCTCAGGCGGGAGCTGGGGTACGTGCTGCCCTACGGAGACAGCCCCTTTGACAATGAAAATGTGGGGGAGGAAGTATATTTCTATATACTGAATCACGCGAAAAAGTACGTGCATATTATGACCCCCTATCTCATTTTGGACAACGAGATGATCACCACCCTGACAAGGACGGCCAAGAGCGGCATCGAGGTGATCATCATCATGCCCCACATCCCGGACAAGTGGTATGCCTTCGTGGTGGCCAAGACCTACTACCGGGAACTGATCCGCGCGGGCGTGCAGATCTACGAGTACAAGCCGGGGTTTGTCCACGCCAAAGTTTTCGTGTCAGACGATGACACGGCCACCGTGGGCACCATCAACCTGGACTACAGGAGCCTTTACCTGCATTTCGAGTGCGGGGTGTTCATCTATAACAACTCCGTGGTGGACCGGGTGGAGAGAGATTTCCAGGAGACGCTTATGAAGTGCCACAAGGTGAGCCTTGTGGAGCTGCGTAACAGGAGTCTGTTCTCCAAGATCACAGGACAGGTGCTCAGGCTCTTTGCTCCCCTTATGTAGGTGGCTTCGGGAAAATAGTATTGTACATTGAGGGGAAAATATAGTATAATGCATATGGCTGTTTGTGAGCCAGTAATGTAAATGATACACAGGAGGAATGGATATGGTAAAAGCAGTAGTAGGTGCCAACTGGGGCGATGAAGGTAAGGGAAAGATTACCGACATGCTTGGCGAGAGCGCGGATATAATCATCCGCTTTCAGGGAGGCGCCAATGCAGGACACACCATCATAAATGACTATGGCAAATTTGCGCTGCACACACTGCCTTCCGGCGTGTTCTACAGTCACACGACAAGTATTATCGGCAACGGAGTTGCTCTGGACATTCCGCGCCTTTTCGGTGAGATCCAGTCCATCGTGGAAAAGGGAGTTCCCATGCCAAAGATCCTTGTGTCCGACAGGGCGCAGATCGTGATGTCCTACCACAAAAATTTTGATGCGTACGAGGAGGAGAGGCTGGGCGGAAAATCCTTCGGATCCACAAAGTCCGGGATCGCTCCTTTCTACTCAGACAAATATGCCAAGATCGGCTTCCAGGTAAGTGAGCTTTTCGATGACGAGCTGCTGAAAGAGAAGACGGTCCGCGTTGCAGAGCAGAAAAACGTACTGCTGGAACATCTGTACCATAAGCCATTGATCGATCCTGCTGACCTTTATAAAGAACTGAAAGAATACAAAGAGATGATCGAACCCTATGTGTGTGATGTGTCTCTCTTCCTTTACAATGCGCTGAAGGAAGGAAAGGAGATCCTTCTCGAGGGACAGCTTGGCTCCCTGAAGGATCCGGATCACGGTATCTACCCCATGGTCACATCATCCTCTACACTGGCAGGATACGGCGCCATCGGAGCCGGCATCCCGCCCTATGAGATCAAGCAGGTCATCACTGTCTGCAAGGCCTACTCCAGCGCAGTGGGAGCCGGCGCTTTTGTCAGCGAGATCTTCGGCGAGGAGGCAGATGAGCTGAGAAGACGCGGAGGAGACGGCGGAGAGTTCGGCGCCACGACAGGACGTCCGAGGCGTATGGGATGGTTTGACTGTGTTGCTTCCAAGTACGGCTGCAGGCTGCAGGGAACCACAGACGTGGCGTTCACAGTGCTGGATGTGCTGGGATATCTGGATGAGATCCCTGTCTGCGTAGGTTACGAGATCGATGGAAAAGTGACAAAAGACTTCCCCACCACACATCTTCTGGAGAAAGCAAAACCGGTTCTTGAGACGCTGCCGGGATGGAAATGCGATATCCGGGGCATCAAGAAGTACGAGGATCTCCCGGAGAACTGCCGGAATTACATCGAGTTTATCGAGAAGGAGATCGGCTATCCGATTACTATGATCTCCAACGGACCGGGAAGAAAAGATATTATCTACAGAAATAAATAGTAGGTTCGCGAAGGAGCAGCCTCAAAAAGATGTTATGTTTTGCCCCCACAGGTCAATGCCTGTGGGGCTTTTTACTTATTTTGCGGTTGACAGGGCGCGCTGCACTGTGGTATTCTTTTAGAGAAATGATTTAGCACTTTAAAGCGTTACGGTTTAAAGTGATGTAGAAAAAAGGAAGTGCAGAGAAAAGGAGGAAACAAAAATGATCATCAAGCTTACGATCCTGCTGTTGTTTTTTGTGGTAATGGTGGCAGTGGGGATCTATGCCAGAAGACATGCAGGCAGTGTGGACGGATTTGTGCTGGGAGGGCGGTCAGTGGGACCGTGGCTGACAGCTTTCGCCTACGGAACCTCCTATTTCTCAGCAGTCGTGTTTGTGGGGTATGCCGGACAGTTCGGGTGGAAATACGGCCTCGCCTCCACCTGGATCGGGATAGGAAACGCGGTCATTGGCAGCCTTCTCGCCTGGGTCATCCTGGGAGGCTACATGGCCACAGCCATCAATGACTTTATACAGGGAATCATCATGTTGGCCGGCATTTTGGCAGTCATTGCGGCAGTGCTGGCAGGACAGGGAGGTTTCATGGAGGCAGTGGGAAAGATGGCCCAGATTCCAAGTGACGTGGAAGTGACGATGGGGCAGCCCGGCGCCTTCACCTCCTTCTTTGGACCGGACCCGCTGAATCTGCTGGGTGTGGTGATCCTGACTTCCCTGGGGACGTGGGGACTGCCCCAGATGATCCACAAGTTCTACACCATCCGGGATGAGAAGTCCATTCAGACCGGCACCATTATCTCCACAGTGTTCGCCATCATCGTGTCCGGCGGATGCTACTTCCTGGGAGGCTTTGGCAGGCTCTTTGATTCGCCGGAGATCTACGGGACAGACGGATCGGTTGTGTACGACAGTATTATCCCCTTTATGCTGTCAGGGCTTCCGGACATTCTGGTGGGCATTGTGGTGATTCTTGTGCTGTCCGCGTCCATGTCTACCCTGTCTTCCCTGGTTCTTACGTCCAGCTCCACGCTGACGTTGGATTTCCTGAAGGATACGGTGATGAAGAAGATGAGCGAGAGAGGGCAGATCATAGTCATGCAGCTTCTGATCGTGTTCTTTATCATCCTGTCTGTTGTGCTGGCTCTGGATCCCCCGGCCTTTATCGCACAGCTCATGGGAATTTCCTGGGGCGCTCTGGCAGGTGCGTTCCTGGCGCCCTTCCTGTATGGCCTGTACTGGAAGCGGACGACAAGGATGTCTGTGTGGGCCAGTTTTGCGGCAGGGATAGGCATTACTGTGTCCAACATGCTCATAGGATATATTGACTCGCCTATCAATGCAGGTGCGCTGGCGATGGGGGCAGGCATGATCATTGTGCCGGTGGTAAGCCTTTTGACACCCAAGCCCTCCGGAGAACATATTGACAGGATCTTTGCCTGCTATGACGAGACGGTTGTTATAAAGAAAAAGCATTCTCTCGAGGAGGAGTGACAATATTTTTTTAAGAAATTCCTTACTTTTATTTTAGCTTCTCTCCATACAGAAGACACATTTGTGAAGTATAGTAACAGCATAGCAGAAAAAGTCATAAAAACAGAAAACCGGCAATATAATAATAAAGCCGGGAAATCGGAGTATGGAGTATAAATAAATAGAAGTGGAGGCATGCAGCATGAGAAACAGCGAGAGAAAAGACATCAGCCAGGAAGCAATTTCCATGGAAGAGTACTTAAATAAGAGACAGATGATAAAAGAGGCGCAGCAGAGTAGAAAAGGTCAGGTAAAAGAAAAAAGCCCGGCCTGGATGTGGCCCGGACTTTACGTCTGATCACTGCCGGGATCTTCTTCCCCTGCCAGATCCGTCATATCTTCACAGGCGCTTTCCTCGCCGGAGGCCGGGCGGCTGTTCTGGATGTTCCTGTACACGAGTGTGTAGGCGTACAGAAGGACAGGGATGATAAAGGTACATGCAATGGAGGCTTTCAGAAGACCCATTGTCTGTGAATGGTCAGTGATGGCGAAGAAGAGCGTGCTGCCGTACATGGCGAGGAGAAGAACAGCCCCGCAGGCTGCCAGGATCCGCCTGATCTTTTCCATATGAGAAGACTCCTTTCAGAAACATATTGCTGTATTCCAGTATTATATAGGGAAACAGTTAAAAAATCAAATCCATCCTCTTTGAAAATCGGGGAAAATAGTATATAATAGGGCTTGCACAGAAAAAAACCTGCGCAGGCAGGAGCACAAAGGAGTATAAAAATGAGTACATTACTGGAACAGTGGCGGGCTACCGCTTACAATGAGAAGGCAGACAGAGGCCAGCTTCAGAAGTTCTGGGCTTCCTATTTCCAGATCGAGAAGGAGATCTATGAGAAACTGCTCTCCAACCCGGAGGAGGAAGTCCGCGGCACAGTCAAAGAGCTGGCAGACAGATTCGGACACAGCGTTATGACGATGGTGGGCTTTCTGGATGGCATTGACGAGAGCCTGAAGGTGCCAAACCCCATTGAGACCATGGACGAGGACACGCAGGTAAACCTTGTGTACGACAAAGCCCTGTTATATAAGAACATGGTGGCCGCCAAGGCTGACTGGCTTTACAATCTTCCCCAGTGGGACGATATTTTCACCGAGGAGGAGAGAAAGGCTCTCTACAAAGAGCAGAAGGAGTCAGGCACGATCCGCAAGCCGAAAAAGATCGGGCGCAATGATCCCTGCCCCTGCGGAAGCGGAAAGAAATACAAACACTGCTGCGGAAGATAAGATGATACTGGCAGCAGCGGTTTTCTGCCTGGCATATTATCTGATCATCTGTATGGCGATGGGAAAGTGGAAATCTACCTTTGCCTGGTTCTGGCCAGGGGCCGGGGCCGTGTGTCTCCTGGGACATGCGGCCGCCCTTGCGGGGCCTTCCTGGCTGGAACTGGCAGTGGAGAGTTCTTTTTCCATTGCCCTTTTTGTATTTGCGGTGGTGGAGATGCGGATCCTTCTGGGGATGCGCCCGGATCGGGAGGCAGACTGTCCCTTTATCATCGTCCTCGGGGCCCATATCCAGGGAACGAAAGTGACAGGCTCCCTGAGCCGCCGCCTGGAGGCGGCGGTCACTTATCTGGAGTCTCATCCAGGTACGGTGGTGATCGTGTCCGGCGGCATGGGAAAAGGGGAGGCGATCACCGAGGCGGGGGGGATGGAGGCGTATCTGCGGGCAAGAGGGATCAGCCCGGAGCGGATCCTAAAGGAGGACCGTTCTACGTCCACCAGGGAGAACTTTGCCTTCTCCAGCGCCTTCATACCGGACAAGGCAGAGCCGGTTGGAGTTGTGACCAACAACTTCCACATGTACAGGGCCAAGGAGTATGCCAGGAGAACAGGTTATAAAAATCCCCGGGCCATCCCGGCTTCCAGCAGCGCAGTGCTGTTCCTTAACTATGCGGTAAGAGAGTTCTTTGCGGTCTGGAAGATGTGGATTTTCAGATAAAGGAGAGAAATGATGAAGAATATGTACGACTGCTACACGTTAAACAACGGAGTGAAAAATCCCTGCCTTGGCTACGGCACCTATAAGGCGGCGGACGGTAAGAGCGCGGATATAATAGAAATGGCCATTGAAGCCGGGTACCGGTATTTTGACACGGCCTCCTTCTACGGAACGGAGGAGTACCTGGCGGAGGCCATACGCAGAAGCGGCGTCCCGAGGAAGGAGTTCTTTATCACGTCAAAGGCGTGGAAGACCCAGATGGGATATGAGAATGTTAAAAAAGCCTTCCGGCAGTCTCTGGAGATGCTGGAGACAGATTACCTGGATCTCTATCTGATCCACTGGCCCCTGCCTGAGGAAGGATACGAGGACTGGAAACAGCTGGACAAAGAGACATGGAAGGGGCTGGAGGAACTGTACGAGGAGGGAAAGGTCAGAGCCATCGGCGTGAGCAACTTCCTTCCCCACCACATCGATAACCTGCTGGAGGACTGCCGTGTCCGTCCGGCGGTGGACCAGATCGAGTTCCACCCCGGCTATACCCAGGAGATGACGGTCCGGTACTGTCAGGAGAAGGGAATCCTGGTACAGGCCTGGAGCCCCATTGGAAGGAGAGCCCTCCTGGACAATGAGATGCTGCAGGAGATGGCGGGCCGCTACGGCGTCTCTGTGGCGCAGCTGTGTATCCGCTATGCCATCCAGCGGGGCGTTGTGCCCCTGCCTAAGTCCTCCGCCATGGAGAGGATGAAGCAGAATCAGGATGTGTTCGGGTTTGAGATAGAAGAGGAGGATATGTACAGGCTGGGGACCATGCCCCAGACCGGCTGGTCGGGGCAGCATCCGGACACCGGATCCATAAGAGGGAGTGAGAGATAATGAGAGAGATACAGAAATACATACATAAAGTGCAGTACTATGAGACGGATCAGATGAGAGTCGTTCATCACTCCAACTATATCCGGTGGTTTGAAGAGGCCAGGGTCGACCTTATGGAGCAGATGGGCATGGGGTATGACCGGATGGAGGAGCTGGGGATATCCAGCCCCGTCCTGGGCGTAGAGGCGGACTATCTGCGTATGGTCCGCTTTGGGGACACCGTGTCCATCCGAACCAGGATGAAGGAGTACAACGGCATCAAGCTGACCCTGGAGTATGAGGTGACAGATGAGAACACCGGCATGGTCCACTGCCGGGGGCTGACAAAGCATTGTTTTTTAAATGAAAAGGGGCGCCCTGTATCCTTGAAGAAAGACTATCCCGACATCCATGCGCTCTTTGTGGGAGTCATGGGACAGGAGAAGTAAAAGCCAGAATATTTTTCAAAAAAGTGCAGATACTATTTCCGATAAACGGATAAAGGAGGTAGTATCAATGCCAGAATTGAAGTGCACAGTGCAGACTTGCATGCACAACCAGAATTACTACTGTACCCTGGACAAGATCCAGGTGGGAGGAAACTCTGCAAAAAGAGCGGACGAGACCTGCTGTGACAGCTTCCAGGAGAGAGGAAACGCCCAGACAAATGCATCCGGCAGCTCCTACAGCAATTCCTACAGCGGAGCATCCGGCACGGGAATGACTGACAGCGCGGCAAGCGCTTCAGCCTGCAGCTGTGTGGACTGCCAGGCCGTTCAGTGCAAGTACAACGACAACTGCCAGTGCCATGCCGGAAAGATCAGCGTGGAGGGCGGAAATGCCAGTCAGAGCAGTCAGACAGAGTGCGCCACATTTACCTGCTGAGACGAATAAGATCAGTGCGGATAGAAGACGACGCGCACAGGATAACAGAACAGGAAAGAGAGAGGAAGGACAGCATACAGCAATGTCCTTCCTTTCTTCGTTGCTTTTTCAGAAGGGTATTGATATAATAATTTATATGCGCGGAATGGAAAAGGAATGATGGATATGACAGAGAAGGAGACAGAAAGAGAGAACAAGGACAGGGCAAGGACCGGCAGGGGG
>OGYQ01001394.1_pt1 | contig 12812 bp, 25 predicted proteins | sample 1576641 | NCBI WGS metagenome assembly OGYQ01 (sample SAMEA3541476, study PRJEB24748) | human gut metagenome | biome: human gut; feature: human-associated habitat; material: faeces | place: China | collected 2012
GAGACCAGAACGCTGACTTCATTAATTGTATCGCCTTCGGGAAGTCTGGAGAATTTGCAGAAAAGTATTTGCGACAAGGTACAAAAATAACTATCTGTGGACGGATTCAGACCGGGAGCTACACAAACAGAGACGGACAGAAAGTCTATACAACAGATGTAGTTGTGGAAGAGCAGGAGTTTGCAGAAAGTAAAGCTAAGCAAAACAATACGCAGACGGGCGCTTCTCCATACGGTCCGGCTCCAGATTCTGGTGATGGATTTATGAACATTCCAGACGGAATTGATGAAGAATTACCATTCAATTAGGAGGGGATGTACATGCCAAAAGGCAGTGTAAAGCCGGAATATTGTTGCTATCCAGATTGTTTCCATTGTCCATACGATGATTGCCATTACAGCAGACTAGAATATGAGGACAGAACAAGAGATTTTGACGGAATTAATGAGGAGATAGAGAAAAATGATAGTTTGTGATGGAGATTGCTTTAATTGCAAATTCCCGGACTGCATTGGAACCCCGAATAAAAGTTCTACTGATAGAGTAAAGAAGTACCTAAAAACTCCAAAGGGAATAGAAGCAAGAAAGCGATATTTGCGGTCTGAGAAGGGAATGGAAATTAAGAAGAATAGCAGTCAAAAGAGAATAAAAAATGGGAAAAACGCAGAAGCGTGTAGGAGATACTATCAGCGTCACAGAGAAGAAATATTAAAGAAAAAGAGGGAGGCGAGAGAGCGTGAAAGCCGGAAAGAAGCCGTCTGACTACCTGCAAGAGATGCTGGATTATCTTGAAGATAGCAAAAATCTTTATGAAAATGCAAAGAAAGAATGTGAGAAGTATGATTCCGTAGATCGCCTTATCTACTGGGCGCATAAATTTGAGTTCGCAAACGGGAAAAACGAAAGAAACCGACTGGCTACAGCATATCAGCGTGAGCGCATAGAAAGGCGAAGATATAAAGATATATGCGATACATACGAAAAGATTCATGATTTTGTGTGCAGTGAAAATAATAAAAGCACTCTTAAGCGCATGAAGGGGATGATCCAGAATCAAAAAAAGCAGGAAGAATACCTTGAAAGCGAAAGAGTGTATAAGGCAGGTAATCAAAAATGACCTATGGAAATATTGCTAAAGCAAAGGCAATAGAAAAGCAGAACAAGAAATTCATGCTTTCGATCAACCCGTCATTAACGGACGAAAGCGGGATCTACGTTCTGACACGGATTGATGAGGATGGGATCAAATATGCGTATATAGGACAGGCAAAACATATTTTAACAAGGATTGCCCAACATTTGACCGGATATCAGCATATTGATCTGTCCATCAAAAAGCATGGATGGTGTTCAGACCAAAATCCATATGGATGGAAGGTCGGATGTCTTAAATATTCAGAGGATGAGCTTGATGAAAAGGAACAATATTACATCAAAGCATATGCCCAAAAAGGTTATCAGTTGCGGAATAAGACGGCTGGCGGGCAAGGTCAGGGGAAAACACAGATTGATGCATACCGGCCCGTAAAAGGCTACAGAGACGGCCTAGCGCAAGGCAAAAAAACACTGGCAATAGAGCTGTCACACATCATAGACAAGCACCTAGCGATTTCTCTTCAGCCAGGGAAAGAACATAACAAGGTATCTCAAAAAGCAATGGAGAAATTTAATGCTCTGTTAGACGAAAAAAATTATTAGGAGGAACTGGCATGATACATAACTTTGACACAAACATAGCAGAAAAATACGGGATCAATGCTGCGATCATCCTGCAAAATATGTATTACTGGATCGAGAAAAACAGAGCAAATGAAAAGCATTTCCATGACGGATACTACTGGACTTACAACAGTTTGAAAGCTTTTGAAGAATTGTTTCCGTACATGAGCACTAAGCAGATCAGGGGAGCATTGGAAAAGCTGGAAGAAGAGGGGATTATTGTTTGCGGAAATTACAATAATTCTACTTATGATCGGACGAAATGGTATGCCATTACTGAATCTGGGTACGAACTGTTTCAAGAGGGCAAATGCATTGTTCCAAAAGGGCAAATGGATTGTCCCGAAAAGGCAAATGGATTGTCCCAAAAGGGCGAACCAATACCAAATAATAAACCAGATAATAAAACAAATAATAATATATGTGCAGCGGAGCCGCACGATGATGAATCTGCGAATGAGGATCAGGGGAAACAGGTTTCTCGTGATGAACAGCTTCGGAGTGATTTTGAGATCATATATGGCATTTACCCTAAAAAGCGCGGGAAGACGGTTGCGTTTGCCAATTACAAGTTATGGGTTGGTAAAGGCAAGGATGTCGGCGGAAAGAAGTACAAGCTGACCAACCGGCAGATCTACAAGGCGGTGCAAAAATATATCAAGCAGCAGGAAGAAGCCGGGCAGGATGATTACCAGTACTGGAAAAACTTTGATACGCTGATGGGCAGACAGCTTCTTGATTACGTGGACTGTGAGGAATCGTGATGGGATATGTGGAAGAGCAAAATATTATTGGAGCCCTGCTGATGGACAATAACAGTATCTCTGAAATTTATTCCATGATTTCTCCTGAGATGTTCACATCGGAGTTGCTTGGACGGATGTACTTAGAGTTCCTTCGTGGATATGATAACCGCTATGAAGTGACGATTGCGGTTCTGTTGCAACGAGTGTCAAGTGACAGATATCCGGAATACATGCTTGAAGATACTTTGAAATCATGTGTTTCCAATACCTTGACAAGTGCCACAATCAAGAGTTATGCAAAAGTGCTTCAAAGGGACTATAAGACACGGAAACTAAGAAATATGATTCAAAGAGTTGTTCCGAACGCCGGAAATGTGGATTCTCAGATTGCGGATCTGATCCGGGAGCTGGAGGCGCTTCAAGATGGCGAACAGATCCTCTCGAAATCCCTACCGGAAATCGTGAAAGAAAACCGGGACAAGTATTTTTGCGACAGAGAGGAAGAGCGGATGTACATTGGCTTTCCCAAATTGGATGATCTTCTCGGCGGTTTGGAAGGCGGGGACATGATCGTGATCGGGGCTCGTCCTGGTGTTGGTAAATCCGCACTTGTCACGCAGATTACATCTAACATGGCTGCTAGTGGAAAGAGGATTGGATTTTACAATCTTGAAATGCAGGAAAAGCAGGTGTATGAGCGTTTTGTAGTGGCACAGAGCGGGATAGGGCTTACAAGGCTGAGAAGAGCAAAACAATTCCTGGGTGACGAAAAAGAAAGGTTTGACAGAGCGAATGATGAGCTTATGAAACGTGACGGAATCGTGATAACCACCGGAAGTAAGTCGATGAGTGAGATCCGGTCCGAAAGCAGACATATGGGATACGACGTTATCATTATTGATTATCTCCAGCTTTTAAAGGCAGATAAATCTTACCGGGGAAATCGATATGCAGAGGTCGGTGCTATTTCAAAGGCAATCAAGGCTCTGGCAATGGAGCTAAATATTCCGATCATTGCACTGTCACAGCTTAACCGTGTATCAGAAGCCAGGGAAACGAAGGAACCAACTATGGCAGAACTGAGAGAAGCGGGAGACATTGAGCAGGATGCAAGTGTCATTATCCTCCTATGGAATATATCGCAGGAAGACACTTCCCGGAAGGGATGCAAAATTGAAAAGCAGCGGCAGGGAAGACTTGGGAAAGAAATTTTGAGATTTGACGGTGATCTGATGCGGTTTGTTGAATCAGATGAATCCGTAAAGGAGGCACAGGAGTGGGCGAAAGTCCAAGACGATGATTGCCCGTTTAAATAAAATGGCAGGAAAGAAAATTGTAAAAGGATCTGAAGAGTGGCAAATGTTTCAAGACTTTTGGAAGATTGCACAGGATCTATGGATTCCGGAAGATACGGACGAATATTGGCAGGAAGTCATGAACCGGACAAATGAATTTCATGAGAAATATAAGACACCATATGCGAAGCATTTTGCAGTTGGTTTTGTAAATGCGTTGGATGAGGTGTCAAGAAAGGGGAAGAAATGACGACAGAACAGAAAATACATTTCATAGCAGACTATTACGGATACGAACCGCAGAGCAGGCAGCTTATTGAAGAAATGGCAGAACTGACGGTTGCACTCAACAAGGCGTGGCGAAAAACATTTGATACGGTTGATAAAATTCCGAATATGGATGATGAAGAACGTATCGAAGAAGAAATCGCAGATGTTGAAATAATGCTTTTGCAGATTAAATATATTTTAGGAATTGGAGAAGATGAACTGTCTGTAATTATTGAGAGGAAACTGGACAGGCAGATTGATAGAATAATTTCTGCGAATTATGACGGCGCCAGTGACAGGAGGAAAGATGAACCGCAGGCAGAAAAAGAAGCGTGACAAGTTCCATGAGTTAAGAAAGAGATGGTGTTCGGATGCATCATACAGCGAGATCAGACAGATTGTCAGATACTATCATGATCTCATGGTTGAACTTAGGAGACACAAGAGGAGAGCAGAGGAGTATGAAAGGATGAAAAGAAAATGAGCAAAGCAGAAATTGAAATCCCGGACGACAGATGGTTCCGGGGAGAATGGAAGTTTAGACCGCAGGATAAGCAGCTGTGTGTGGTGATAAACAAGATTACTAGAATACCAATGGTCGGGATTTATTTAGAGAATGTAGCGATAGATAGATATTCTTCAGAAACCTCTAATTACTTTTTTGATGTAATTGAAGCTATGGAATTTCAGATCATGCAAAGGTCAGAAGCTCCGGGATTTCTTGAAATGGAAGATGTTGATTGTTGGAAACCTCTTGGACTCCCATCAGATGTGGAGGAACGGATTCTGGCGGAGATTGAGAAGTGGTTTGAATAAGAAGTATTGGGAAAGAGGAAATCATGGAGAACTTGATAATAGACTGCTTCGCTGGCGGTGGTGGAGCAAGCGTAGGAATAGAGATGGCGTTAGGACGTCCGGTTGACATTGCAATCAACCATGATCCGGATGCAATCCTGATGCATAAGACAAACCATCAGGATACGCTGCATCTGACTGAGGATATCTTTAAGGTTGACCTGAAGAAATATGTCAATGGCCGGCATGTGGGCCTGATGTGGGCATCGCCGGATTGTACGTCACATTCAAAGGCGAAAGGCGGTAAACCACGGGAAAGAGGCCTGAGGATTCTTCCGTGGGCGGTGTACAAACATGCACGGGCAATTCTGCCGGATGTAATTCTGATGGAAAACGTGGAAGAGATACAGCAGTGGGGACCGTTAGATAAAGACGGGCATCCGATTAAGGAGCGGCGTGGAGAGGATTATCGAAAATTTATAACAGCAATGAAGTCTTTAGGCTATGTATTTGACTGCCGTGAATTGGTGGCAGCGGACTATGGAGCACCTACGACACGGAAACGCTGGTATGCGATATTCCGTCGTGACGGCCGGGAGATTGTCTGGCCGGTACCGACACATTTCAAGGATCGGGAGCCACGGTGGAAAGCCTGTGGGGATTATATAGACTGGTCAGACTTGGGACGATCCATATTTGACAGAAAGAAGCCCCTGGCGGACGCAACAATGAAAAGGATCGCAAACGGGATCCGCAAATATATCATTGATAATCCGTCTCCTTATATCGTGAGAAATAAAGAGGCAGCTGCTTTCCTGATTCAGTATCACGGCGAGACGAAGGCGGGAGATTCCAGAGGACAGTTCCTGACGGATCCGATCAAGACCATAGACACCAGTAACCGATATGGGCTTGTGACAGCTTTTATCACAAAGTTCTACAAAAGTGGAATCGGACAGGGGTGTGATGGACCATTGCATACAATTACGACTTCTCCTGGCCATTTTGGGTTAATATCGGCGTTTCTGATCAAGTATTACGGAACTGGAGAAAACTGTAGTAGTCTTAAAGGGCCGCTTGGGACTATTACCACAAAGGACCGGTTTGGGTTGGTAAATGTGATTCTGAACATTGATGGAGAAAGGTATGTTCTAAAAGACATTTTTTTGAGAATGTTGAACCCGGAGGAATTGAAATTAATGCAGGGATTTCCAAAAGACTACATAATTGACCGGGACTACAAATGGAAGCCATACCCGATTGCAAAGCAGGTGGCACGGATCGGGAATAGTGTGGTACCAATTATGGCACAGAAACTGGTCGAAGCGAACTGTCCGTATCTGAAAATAGGGGAGAGATTACCTAATTTTAGAACGGAGGAAGAAAATACAGGACAAATTAAATTTGCATAAAGCTGTTGGGTGAGTATACAGAAGCGAAAAAAACAAGCGGTAGATTGTCCGCCAAGACTAAGCATCTACCGCCATTCACCTAAGAAGAGTATATCATGTTTCTTCTTGGGATACAAGGAGGAAAGCTTATGTATACATGTGAAAGTGTAAATCTTAAGAGTCAGGTTATTAACAACATTATGATGCAGATGGCAGCGTACATTGATAAGGCTGCGGTGGATATTTTGCAACGGGTATTAGAAGAGCAGTTTGTCTTCTTGAATGTCGAGCAGATCACTACGATGCCAGCGACTATCGACAATTCGACTGAAGAAAAAAATCGGTATCTGATCGGATTGTACCAGGTGAAAAAGCGGAAACTGTCTCCCAAAACGCTGGAGCAGTATTTAAGATCTATCCGGAGCCTGGCAGCTGTGATTGACAAGCCTTATACAGACATGGACGAGCTGGATATTGATTATTACCTAAGGTGGTATGAACAGAGAAACGTCCACAACAATAAGGGCAGAAACCAGGCCAGCACTTGTAATAATGAGCGGAGGTATCTAAGTGCTTTCTTTGCCTGGCTCCGGAAAGAAAAGTTCCGGGCTGATAATCCGGTTGAGATGACCGAGCCTTTGAAGGAAGAACGGAAACCGATTGATTATCTCAGACCGATGCAGATGGAAGAACTCCGGGAAGGGTGCCTGTCTGTAAGAGACAGGGCGATTGTGGAGGTGCTGAGAAGCACCGGGGCCCGAGTAGGTGAAGTAGTAGAGATTGACAGGGACGGCATCGATTGGCAGACCGGAGACATCTTGATCTGCGGAGAAAAAGGTGGCAGGTACCGGACGCTGTATCTGGATGAGGTGGCTCGTTATCATCTCAAGAAGTACCTGGATCAGCGGACAGACGATAATGCAGCGTTGTTTGTGTCCTGTAAAAAGCCTTTCGGTCGATTACACACAAGCGGTATCAGAAGTGTGCTGAAACAGATCGCCAAGCGTGAAGGTATGCAGTGCCGAGTATATCCACACAAGCTTAGGAAGACTCTTGGGATGAATCTTAAAAATAGCGGCGTGGATCTGGGAAGCATCCAGGAGATCATGGGACATGCAAATCCAACTGTGACAAGCCGGTATTACGCCCAGTCCACTCCGGAGACCCTGCGGGGAGTCAGACAGCGGACAGCGGCGTAGTAGAGGGAGGCGATTGACATGAGATATACGGAATACCACGCAGGGAAAGCCGTGATAAAGGATAAGAGTAAACTGTCGGGGGCAATGGAGAAGCTGGCAAAGATCGAGGATATGGATCGTATTCCGGAGATTTGCTGTGATGAGTATTGCAAGTATCCAGCGCAGTGCAGATCCCAGGAGGTTATGGAGCAGATCTGCGATGAGTGTAAGATGGCGGAGCTGTTTGACCTGCTGGTAGAAAGGTAGGAGACAATGGGAAAAAGATGCAAAAGCTATGTTGGAGTTGCCTGCGTAAACGGGACCTGTCCGCAGGCTCAGATAGAGGAGCATGAAGAGTGTGCTGTGTTTGTGACTAAGAAGTGTGAAAATTGTTGGCTATATAAAGGGTGCGAGGACTGCGCTTTATATGGGACGGAGCATTGCACACGAGATAGAACAGAAAATTAAAAAAAGGAGAATATCAGATATGAAAAAAAGAATAATCGCAATTTTGACAGTAGTAATGGCAGCAGTAGGGTTAGTAGCGTGCAGTGAGGCATCAAGGGTCGAATCCAATCTAACGAAAGAAGCAGACAACTTTAACGTGGTGCGACAACTTACAGTGATTAACTGTCTGCAGGGCGATGTGTTATTCCAGATGACCGGGAAGATGTCGATTGAGGCAGATGTGGATGATAACCAGCTTGAAATTGTTGTGGAGAATGATGACGGAAATTATACAAAGCATTTTGTAGGGTTGAGTGATAATGTAACATACACGATCGAGGACCTAAATCTTGGATCCAACGATGTAGAAAAATACAAGTACACCTTGAATTTTAACCCGGAAATGTGGTTGCCAGTAGAAGTTGAAACAGTAGACTAAATTAGGATTTAGTGGAGGTAGAGAATATGAAAAATAGTACATTTGAAATGCCAGTAGCAATAGGTGGTGTTGTTTATGATGAGTATATGCCAACGTTACCGCAGGAGGTCATCGGATACAGGATTGGACGAATGATAGGTGAAGACGAATGGGAATATGAGGAAGATTATGAGACAGATACATGGTACATACAGTACGAAAGAGGCGGAGTTAGCACATCCTCTCCTATATCTCAAATTGGAACATCAATTTTCTTGACAATGGAAGAAGCCATTGCAGCTAGTAAACAAAACTGACAAAGAATACAGATAGGAGCGTGGTATTGTGAATGCAAGATATCCGAATTTGGAACTGCTTGAGTACAAAGCAAGAGTGGCATTATCTCAAGATGGGGAGTTTTTGAAGCTATTCGAAGAAAAGAAAAGGAATAATAAGTATGCATATGCGGAAATAGATGCCGTAGTGTTCCCTCAAATCTGGGGAAGTACATGCACCGGGTTTGATATTACTGAAGATGGAAGTCCTGCGATAGGTGGCTGCGCGATGACAAAAGAATACACAACGGTGCTTCATGAACTTAGCACCGATACATACATCATATTTTTCGGCGAGAAGATATGCTATAAAGTGACCAATGCTAATGCAGAGTTCTATGAAGATCTTCAGGCAAGGAGAATGGCAAGCCTGAGCGAAGCAAAGAAACGGTATTAGTGAAAGGGGAAAAGATGTATACAGTGTGTCAGAAATGCAAGCGTTTTTTGCTGGAAGGCTAAACAGACATTTAGAGAAAGGAGATCGAGATGGAGAGACGAACACAACCGGGATACGAGTATCATTCATGCGACTTTATGGATGACGGCGTATACATAGACATGAATCTTCTTCGGGAGTATGAGGATACTGGCTTCACACCGGAGCAGATCCGGGAACTGAAGGAGCGGGACACGGCGAAAATGTGTAAACAAAGTATTTTTGACCATGACAGCATTACATGTGCTTGTGGATCGGATATGGATAAAGACGTTGAGTTTATGTTCTGCCCGTGGTGCGGACAGAGATTGAAGAAATGGGAGGAATGACCATGCGAGAAATATTATTCCGTGCAAAGCGGATAGATAACGGTGAGTGGGGCAGAGGGATCACTGGTTAGGTATCCTTCTGGGACAACAAAAATTTACAAAGAATTTGGAGAACCAGACGTTTTGCGTATCTTCGATACTGATTCTAAAACCTTGTGTCAGTACACAGGGCTAAACGACGGGAACGGTAATCGGATCTGGGAGAATGATATTGTAAGATCGGGAACGAATATGGTGGTTAAATGGAGTGAAAGATTTGCCGGATGGTGTCTATATCAAAATAGATGGATGTATGAACACTTTTTTGGAGAAGCGGTTGACGAACGAGACTGTGAAGTGGTCGGAAATGTCTTCGATAACCCGGAATTGCTGAAAAAGTAAACTGACATTGTCAGAAAGAGAGGGAGAATACGAAATGAATGAAGAGAAGTTATTTGTAGTTTGCAATATTCCTAAATTATTAGAGAAGCAATTAAGTGATGTAAGAAATCAGTGCATTGATGGAATGAGCAAAGAAAATATGGAGGGATATGATTATGCAGTAGAAACAGTATTAAGTCTGATTAGACAAACAATATATGCGGCTGAAATGGATAACGAAACACTTGTACATAGCGACAGAATAAGTGAGGAACACGAATTGGAAGAATTTGATTTGCACGGATTATTAGAACTCCTGAGTTGTAGAGCGGTTGCTCAATTTTCAGAAAGAGAGGAAGAAGAATGAGTATTGAAGGAAAGTAAACTAGACTTTATGGGCAGCGGCTGTCCAGTCAGGTGCAGAATGGTTCGAGTCCATGAGCCAACCGGTTTGACTCCGGCTGGCGCACGGTGCAAAACCTGACATTTTGTGGAGGTGCTAGATTACGGAGGAATCGTTATATAACTGGAGAAAAAGGATGGGGCTCTGTGTGCAATGCGGCAAAGAAAAGCCTTTCCGGGGATATGTAAGATGCCCGGAGTGCATTGAAAAATCAGAAGAAGCATCTAGAAAATGCTGGTCGGATCCTGAAAAAAGAATTAGATACAATAAGCGCGGATCAGAGAGAAAAAAGGAACTGATATTAGAAAGGAAAGAAAATGGGTTATGTCCCAGATGTGGAAAAGCAATTAAAAATGAGACGTATATCTATTGTAAGCAATGCAGGGAAAAGAAAAATATTGCGAGAAGAGACAAAAGTGGACGAAGACCAGGAGAACATTTCAAAGAAAGGATAGCCGAGGGAGTTTGCATGTACTGTGGAGGTAAAATTGTCCCAGGCTATAAGTTATGTGAGAAGTGTCTGAAAAAACGGAGGCACATAAATAAGAGATCTAACCCAAAATCATCAGAGAAATGGAGAAAGGAAATAACAGAGAAATGGAGAAAGGAAATAACAGAGAAATGAGGTGCAAAGCAGAAGAGTTCCGAGAATATCTCATCGAAAATGAGAGATCCGACAACACTATTAACAATTACATGAATTCTGTGAAACAGTTCTTTGAGATATTTCCGGAAGTGTCAAAAAAGAACATGATTGAATTTAAACGACGAAAACTCGAAGAAAATAAGCCAAAGACAGCTGCGGTTAGATGTATCGCGATGAATCAATACTGTGAATTCATCGGAATGCCCGAATGTAAGGTAAAAAGCATAAAGATACATAAGCAGAATACTGTTGAAAATGTTCCAAAATTGGAAGAGTATCAAAAAATTCTCGAATTCTTAGAAAGCGATGAGGAGTGGAAAACATATTGGATCATTAAATTTTTGGCGAAGACCGGAGCGAGGGCGTCTGAATTTATAAGATTTGAGCGGTCACACCTGGAAAAAGGGGAAGTGGTGTTATGGACAAAGGGAAAGATAAGAAAGATATTGATACCAGAAGAATTGATAAAAGAGAGCGCATGGTATTTTTCTGAAATTCCGGAAAACAAATGGATGTTCCCAAATAGATATGGGAAACAAATGACAACACGTGGAGTCGATGTCTTAATAAAAAAATGTAAAAAGTACGGAATAAGAGAAGAGATCCTTCATGCACATGCCTTCCGGCATTTATTTGCAATCCAGTTTTTACGACATAACAAAAATATAGCGCTTCTGGCGGATCTTATGGGGCATGAAAGTGTGGATACTACAGCAATCTATTTAAGACTGTCAGCAGAAGAGCAGAAGAGGCAGTTTAACAGTGCAATGAATTGGTAGGTGGTTATGATGAGAATGGGAAGTGCGCAAGCATTAGCTGATCCGGGAAAGAGGTTTGTGTTGACAGAATATGGGTACACCAAGACTCCGGAAGATATAAAAAGCGATAGAAATATAGGAGAACCTGTGAAGGGATATGAATTTTCAGTCCCGGTATCGTGGATTAAAAATGGATATGTAGAGGAGGACTGACATGCAGGAATTAGAGAAGATTCTGAAAGAGATAGACAAGGCAACCGACGAGTACGGAATGGTGGATTATATCAATGATGAGCCTGTGATTTCCAAAAATCGGGCAAAGGATATCATCCGCAAGCACCTATCTCACGAAAATACCACGGAAATCACGAGATCGTCACAAGAAAATGACGGCTGGATCCCGGTTGAGAAAGCACTGCCGGAAGTATCGGGGAAATGTTGGGCAACCGTTCGATATAATGATGAGAGATTATCTGAACCCGTTGTGGTAGATTTTCGAGGCGTTCCGCAAAAATTTGTAGTCGACACACCTAATGGTAGGGAATATGAAACATGGGGAATTGATTCGGCTTTTCATGGGAGCAGGGTAATAGCATGGAGGCCATATTATATTCCAGAGCCGTACCGCCCGGAAAGGAGTAGAGAAAATGAAAAATAACATGAATAAGGCATTTGCGGGACTTGTGGCTATGATTGTGGTTATGTGCGCTGCGGTAATCGGAAGATCAGCCCTGGAAACAGAACAAACAAATGCAGAGCCTGCTACAGAAGTAAGGCCGCTAGTGATCAACACGGTAGAGGACGAGGACGATATCGTTTTGACTGTAGTCCGGGGAGATGAAACAGTGTTCCAATATTCCGGCGATATTGAGTTATGGAAGGGTGAGGATGGCAAGGCCTATGGAATAATCTATCTTGATGAGGAGGTACTGCAATAGTGAAGAAGCATAAGAGAGATCAGCACAGCATTAAGGCAGATCAAAATAGATTTTACGGAAAACTTTCTGAGACAAATCCAGCCTCAAAGGCAAGGGAACAGATGCATCATAAACCGTATGCAGCGAGATTAGTTCATGAACAGGGGAAGCAGATGGAGCGCAAATCAGTTGAAAAATATTTGGAAGATAAGGGAATGAATATTGGATCTGAAAATCGCGCCTTTTTAGAGAAAATTTTTTGATCCCGGAAAAAATCGCCGAAAAAAAGATGTCACCCCATTTTGAAAAGGGCAAAAATCTGGACGCCGTGACAATACGTCATTTAGGCGTCCTTTTTCTGACAATTTC
>OGYQ01001398.1_pt1 | contig 12787 bp, 10 predicted proteins | sample 1576641 | NCBI WGS metagenome assembly OGYQ01 (sample SAMEA3541476, study PRJEB24748) | human gut metagenome | biome: human gut; feature: human-associated habitat; material: faeces | place: China | collected 2012
GGCAGCCGGGTGCCGTCATAGGGGGCAACCTTGACCAGGACGGGGATGTGCTGCATGAATTCAGTTCTATCCCGGGTGTGAAGGAAGATGTGACAGAGATTATCATGAATTTGAAGTCCCTGGCTATAAAGAATACATCTGAGACAGATGAACCAAAGACAGCCTACATTGAATTTGAAGGTGAAGGTGTCGTAACTGGTGCTGATATACAGGCGGACTCAGACATTGAGATCATGAATCCGGAGACTGTCATCGCTACGTTAAATGGCGGCGCGGACAGCAAACTTTACATGGAACTGACTATCACAAAGGGCAGAGGATATGTAAGTTCAGATAAGAACAAGAATGAGGATCTTCCTATTGCGGTTATTCCTATTGACTCTATCTACACACCTGTAGAGAGAGTAAACCTTACGGTTGAGAATACCCGTGTGGGACAGATCACAGACTTTGATAAACTGACACTTGATGTGTGGACAAATGGCACACTTCATCCGGACGAGGCAGTCAGCCTTGCCGCAAAGGTTCTCAGCGAGCATCTGAAGCTGTTCATCGATCTCTCTGAAGTGGCACAGGCCGCTGAAGTTATGATCGAGAAAGAAGACGATGAGAAAGAGAAAGTTCTTGAGATGAGCATCGATGAACTTGAACTTTCCGTGCGCTCCTACAACTGTCTGAAGCGCGCAGGCATCAACACAGTGGAAGAGCTGACAAACCGCACCCCCGAGGACATGATGAAGGTCCGCAACCTGGGACGCAAATCCCTGGAAGAAGTGCTGGCAAAATTAAAAGAACTCGGCTTAGAGCTGAGCGAGGGCGAGGAGTAAGCCGTCAGTAAGCCCAAAGATGCATGGCGGCGGCATTTGGCTAGTAAGCCCGAAGATGCATAACCAGATGTTAAATATTGGAGGATAAGAAAAATGGCAAAATATAGAAAACTCGGCAGAACATCAAGCCAGAGAAAAGCATTACTGAGAAACCAGGTAACAGCTCTCTTAAACAACGGAAAGATCAGAACAACTGAGGCAAAGGCTAAAGAGATCCGCAAGATCGCAGAAGGTCTGATCGCTCTGGCAGTAAAAGAGAAGGATAACTTTGAGGAAGTTACTGTTATGGCTAAAGTTGCCCGCAAGGACAAAGATGGCAAGAGAGTGAAAGAAGTTGTAGACGGAAAGAAAGTTACAGTATATGACGAAGTAGAGAAGAAGATCAAGAAGGATATGCCTTCCAGACTTCATGCAAGACGTCAGATGCTGAAAGTTCTGTGCCCTGTAACTGAGGTTCCGAAGACAGCAGCTGGAAGAAAGAAAAACACAAAAGAGATCGATATGGTAGCAAAATTATTCGATGAGATCGCACCGAAGTATGCAGACCGCAATGGTGGTTACACAAGAATCATCAAGATCGGTCAGCGTAAAGGTGACGCTGCCATGGAAGTTCTTATCGAGCTTGTATAAGAGTTTCCTGCATATCAGAGAGAAATCTATATATATGAGGTAAAGGCGGACAGCAGAAATGCTGTCCGTTTTTTTGATTATCAAAACATGTTACTATTGTGTCAAAGTATGTGAAAGAGATAACTATTGACAGTTAATTAATTGTTAAATAATATACTTTTCGAAATAATAGTTACAAATCAAGAAAAATATGATAGAATATGCTCACTTAAAAATTCAAAAGAAAAATTTGCAAAGGAGGTTGGCTGGAAAAAATAATTATTAGAGAGAAGATAAAAATAAATATTCGTTAAAAAAATATCAAAAAGCTATTGACAAATATTTAACAATCAAGTATACTTAACCCAGGTTGAAGAAAAACAACGAAAAACTATTTACGGAGGAAACCAAAATGGCGAAAAAGAAAGAAGAAGCGGTGGTACCAACATTTATTGACAGCGTGGAAGCTCTCGAAGCAAAGATGAAGGCAATGAGAGAGGCCCAGAAAGTATTCGCAACCTACACACAGGAGCAGGTAGACAAGATCTTCTTTGAGGCAGCTATGGCGGCCAACAAGATGCGTATCCCTCTCGCAAAGATGGCAGTGGAGGAGACAGGGCGAGGCCTTGTAGAGGACAAGGTCATCAAGAACCATTACGCGGCTGAGTATACATACAACGCATACAAGCACACAAAGACCTGCGGCGTGTTTGAGGAAGACAAGGCTTACGGCATCAAGAAGATTGCTGAGCCTGTAGGACTGGTAGCGGCCGTTATTCCGACTACAAACCCGACTTCTACGGCAATCTTTAAGACACTGATTTGTCTGAAGACAAGAAACGCGATCATCATCAGCCCGCATCCGGCTGCAAAGAAATGTACGATCGAGGCTGCCAAGGTTGTTCTGGATGCCGCTGTAAAGGCAGGAGCACCTGAGGGAATCATCGGATGGATCGATGCTCCTTCACTGGAACTGACCACAACAGTTATGAAAGACTCTGACCTGATCCTCGCGACGGGCGGCCCCGGAATGGTTAAATCAGCGTACTCCTCCGGGAAACCTGCCGTAGGTGTTGGACCTGGAAATACACCTGTTATCATTGACGATACAGCAGATATCAAGAATGCAGTTAACTCCATCATCCATTCCAAGACATTCGACAATGGTATGATCTGTGCATCCGAGCAGTCTGTGACCGTTCTGGAGAGCGTTTACGAGGAAGTGAAGAAGGAGTTCGCTTACCGCGGATGCTACTTCCTGAAACCAGGCGAGGAGCTTGACAAGGTGCGCAAGACCATCATCATCGACGGCAAGCTGAACAACAAGATCCCCGGAATGTCAGCCGTGAAGATCGCAGAGATGGCTGGAGTGAAAGTTCCTGCAAATACAAAGATTCTGATCGGCGAGGTTGAGTCTGTAGACATCTCCGAAGAGTTTGCACATGAGAAACTGTCACCTGTACTTGCCATGTACAAGGCAAAGACATTTGACGAGGCGCTCGAGAAAGCTGAGAAGCTGGTTGCTGACGGTGGATATGGACATACATCAGCTCTCTACATCGATCCTTCTGAGACAGAGAAGATAGCAAAACACTCAGCAGCGATGAAGACCTGCCGTATCCTTATCAACACACCTTCCTCTCAGGGTGGAATCGGTGACCTTTACAACTTCAAACTTGCACCTTCCCTTACTCTTGGATGCGGTTCCTGGGGCGGAAACTCCGTATCAGAGAACGTAGGAGTAAAACATCTGATCAACATTAAGACAGTAGCCGAGAGGAGAGAGAATATGCTTTGGTTCAGAACACCAGAAAAGATTTACTTTAAGAAAGGCTGCATGCCGGTTGCTCTGGATGAGCTGGGAACAGTTATGCACAAGAAGAAAGCATTTATCGTAACAGACTCCTTCCTGTATCAGAATGGCTACGTGAAACCGATCGAGGAGAAGCTGGACCAGATGGGTATTAAGCATACATGCTTCTACGAGGTTGCTCCGGACCCGACTCTGCAGTGCGCACAGAAAGGTGTAGAGCAGATGAGAGCATTCGAGCCTGACACGATCATCGCACTGGGTGGCGGCTCAGCAATGGATGCCGGAAAGATCATGTGGGTAATGTACGAGCATCCGGAAGCAGATTTCGCAGATATGGCTATGGATTTCATGGATATCCGTAAGAGAGTATTTACCTTCCCGAAGATGGGCGAGAAAGCTTATTTTGTAGCGATCCCAACATCTTCCGGTACAGGTTCTGAGGTGACACCTTTCGCCATCATCACAGATGCTACGACAGGCGTAAAATGGCCTATCGCTGACTACGAGCTGCTGCCAGACATGGCAATCGTAGACGTGGACAACATGATGACTCAGCCTAAGGGACTGACAAGCGCATCCGGTATCGACGTTATGACACACGCTATCGAGTCCTTCGTATCCATCATGGCTACTGACTTTACAAAGGGTCTTTCCATGAAAGCGGTGAAGATGGTATTTGAAAATCTGCCATCTGCATATGAGAACGGTGCAAAAGATCCTAAGGCACGTGAGATCATGGGCAACGCCTCCTGCATGGCTGGTATGGCCTTCGCAAACGCGTTCCTTGGACTGAACCATTCCATGGCTCACAAGCTGGGTGCATTCCATCATCTGCCGCACGGTATTGCAAACGCAGTGCTCCTGACAGAGGTTATGCGGTACAATGCAGAAGAGGTTCCGACAAGAATGGGAACATTCTCACAGTATCAGTATCCGCATGCACTGGCAGACTATGCAGAGCTTGGACGCTATGCTGGATGCAAGGGCAACACAGACAAGGAAGTATTTGAGAATTTCATAGCAAAACTGGAAGAACTGAAAGAGAAGATCGGTATCAAGAAATCGATCAAGGAATACGGCATCGACGAGAAGTACTTCCTGGATACTCTGGATGAGATGACAGAGCAGGCCTTCAATGATCAGTGTACAGGCGCTAACCCAAGATATCCGCTGATGAAGGAAATGAAAGAAATCTATCTCAAATGCTATTACGGCAAATAGTTTTTCTCATAAGTTTTTCTCACAAAGAGAAGGCGCTCCCAAAAGGGAGCGCCTTCTTTGCTATTAATTTGCTCTATACACTTCTGCGTAATAGACGCCGGAAGCCAATGCCGTTCCGTGGTCATTTACAAAAATATCAATCACATTACCCTTGATGGCGCCGCCGGTATCTTCGGCGGTGTAGACATGGCCGTTAATGATGACCTGTGAGCCAAGAGGGATGACACTGGGATCTACTGCGATAGTCCGCCCTGCTGTGGGAACGGTGCCGCTGGCTGTGCTGCTGCCTCCCCAGCTGCCTGTGCAGTAGAAACAGGGACAGTAGTGGGTGATCCGGAATCTTCCGAGGCTCTGCTTGCCGTCGGTGGATACGTTGCCTCCGCCGGTGCTGCTGCCGCCTCCGCTTCCGCCGGAAGCTGCTTTTTCAGCCTCAGCCCGCTGCTGGGCGAGAAGTGCTTCCGCCTCTTTGGCTTTCTGGATCTGGCTGTTGTACTCTGAGATCTGATCGGATTTTGAAGCGATCTGCTGTTCAAGTTCTGACCGTTTCGTGTTCAGTTCTTCCTCCATCTCTGCCAGAGATGCCTGCTGTTCCTGGAGGGCATCGCCCTGTTCTTTGATTTCTTTCTGGGTATCTTCCAGTTCCTGGAGCATATCCCTGTCGTATTCACTGACATTCTGAACGAAATCGGTCTTGTTCAGAAAATCAGTCATATCCTCCGCTGAGCATAAGAGCTCAAGGAATGTGGTGTCGCCCGCCTCATACATATATTTGATGCGGAGCTTCATTGCCTCGTACTGTTCCTCGCCTTTCTTCTGTGCTTCATCCATCTGTTTCTGCGTTTCTTCCATGGCAGCGGCGGTCTCTTCCATTTTGGCCGAGAGCTCTTCGATATCGCTGCCCAGACTATTCAGTTCATTGTTCAGGCTGCTGACCTCATCTTCGAGGGCGCCCTTTTGTTCTTCCAGTTCTTCCGTAGAAGGTTCTGCGTATACCAGAGTGCCTGTACACCCCATGGCTGCGACACATCCGGCCACAACGCCGGCCCGCAGCATGCGTTTGAATTTCGTACTCATCATATATACATTTCCTTTCTGTCGGCGAGTTCCGAACGTCCGCATACAGATCCTCCTGTACTCGAACGCTTAACCATTATACAACAAATTGCTTTATTTCGCAAATTTTGTTATGATAATTAAGAATAAATTTATAGAATAAAATCTATCCGGGAGGTTGCGGAGTTTATGAACAAATACGAAGAAGAAAAGTACAGGATGGAAAATATCGGGGATAAGATCTATCCCTGGGTGAAGGAAGAGCTTCGGGACAGCCATGCTCTGAACGGGAAAAATATACCTGCAAAAGACACGCCCCTGATTTCTTTTGTGGGGGATCTCACAGTAATGCTGGTCATACAGAGGGGAGAGGATGCATATGAGATCATAAAGGATAATATGCTTCCGCCGGACTGCGATATAGAGCAGCTCTACTACAAGGCCTGTGAAAATCTTGCCAGAGATGTGGAGTTTGTCTTTGGTCACACCTGGTATGGAGGATTTGCCGTTCTTGCGGACGGCCACCATGAGGCCAGCTCCCTGTGCCTCAGGCATATATGGGACGTGTGCGCACAGAAGCTGGAGGACGATCTGGTGATCATGGCGCCCTCAAAGGATATGGTGCTCTTTGTGCCGGCAAAAGAGGAGGAGAAGCTGGAGCGGATGGTCGAGTTCGGCAAAGAGGCCTATGACAGGAGCGACGACAAGGTGAGCAGAAACCTGATGATCTTTACAAAAGAAGGGAAGGAATTACTGGCATATGACAAAGTGCAGCACTAACGGGTACAGGATCAGGATGATAGGGCTGGACATGGACGGCACCCTCCTGACAACAGAAAAGGAGCTGACAGAGCACACGAGGGAGGTGCTGCGGGAGGCCATTGACAGGGGAGTCGTAGTGCTCCCCGCCACGGGGCGCCCTCTGGCAGGGATTCCTGAGGAAGTGCTTAAGTTTCCCGGGGTGCGGTACGCCGTGGCCTCAAACGGCGCCAGGATCGTGGATCTTAAGGAAAACCGGGTGATCTATGAGGATCTTGTCCCCTATGAGACAGGGCGCAGAGTGCTGGAAATATGCAGCCGCTATGACTCGATGCTGGAGATATACTATGACGGGGTGGGATATGCGGAGGAGGAGAAGCTGAAGCATCTGGACGAGTACGTGCCCAGACTCCCGATGGCCCGCTATATAGCATCCTCCAGACGCCCGGTGGCGGACGTCAGAGCCATGCATGAGGAGAGGAAGGCTCCCACTGACAAGGTCCAGGCTCTGTTCCGGACGACAGAGGAATGTAAAAAAGCCTGGAAAGAGGTAGAAAAAGAAATCCCTGATATTGAAATAACAGGCGCTTTGAGCAATAATATAGAAGTGAATGCGAAAGGCGTGAACAAGGGCAGAGGACTTATGATCCTGGGAGAGCTCCTGGGAATACACAGAGAGGAAATCATGGCAGTGGGAGACGGCTCCAACGATATCGCCATGCTCAGGGAAGCGGGGCTTGGCGTTGCCATGGAAAATGCTACGGAGGCCGTGAAGGCTGCGGCGGATGTGGTCACTCTTTCCAACGACCAGGAGGGCGCTGCGGCGGCGATCGAGAAGTACGTCCTGCAGGCGCTGCGGAAGAATGCATAGAATGATAAAAAATAAAGGAGATAGAAAATGTTAGATATTATCAAAGTCATTATCCTTGGCATAGTGGAAGGAATTACCGAGTGGCTTCCGGTCAGCAGCACCGGTCACCTGATTCTTGTGGGAGACATCCTGCAGCCTGATCTGAGCGATGCCTTTATGGAGATGTTCAATGTGGTCATCCAGCTGGGCGCCATCATGGCGGTCGTGGTGCTCTATTTCCACAAGCTGAATCCGTTCTCTCCGAAAAAGACACAGAAGCAGAAGCTCCTGACATGGCAGATGTGGATCAAGGTGCTGATCGCCTCCGTGCCCGCGGCTGTGGTGGGTCTCCTGTTCAACGACTACCTGGATGCCATCTTCTATAAGCCTCTTCCGGTGGCGGTGATGCTGATCGTATACGGTGTCCTTTTCATCGTGGTGGAGAACCGGAACAAACACGTTCGCCCGAAGGTGACAAAGATCTCGGAGCTGTCCGTCCAGATGCTGGTCTGGATCGGCGTGTTCCAGATGCTGGCACTCATCCCCGGAACATCCAGATCCGGCGCTACTATTGTGGGCGCCCTTATGATCGGGATATCGAGGGGCGTGGCGGCAGAGTTCACCTTCTTCCTTGCCATTCCGGTCATGTTCGGCGCAAGCTTCCTGAAGCTGATCGGCTTTGGACTCTCCTTCACGGCGAAGGAGGCGGGCCTTCTCATCCTGGGTTGCGTGGTTTCCTTCGGCGTGTCTGTATTGGCGATCAAGTTCCTGATGGGATACATTAAGAATCATGATTTCAAAGTGTTTGGTTACTACAGGATCGTCCTTGGTGCGATTATTATAATCGCGGCCATCGTTCAGATGATCATTGCATAAAAAATTAGTGGTTTTTTCTATGAATTATATAGAAAAAGCCACTTGTTTTTTGTTCGGAACATGTTAGAATATTTACTGACGTGTATCTTTATGCATTAAATGTGAAAAAATATATTCTGGAGGGAAAGGATTATGAAGATGAAAAAAGTAATGAGCATGCTGCTGGTAGCTGCATGTACGATGGGGCTTGCAGCCTGCGGAGGAAGTTCTGAGGGAGGATCAGAGGAGGACAACACACTTGTCATGGCTACAAACGCAGAGTTCCCGCCCTATGAGTACCATGAGGGTGACGAAGTGGTAGGTATCGATGTGGACATCGCCTCTGCCATCGCCGAGGAGCTTGGCATGGAGCTGCAGGTGGAAGACATGGCGTTTGACTCCATTATCCCAGCTGTCACAAGCGGCAAGGCGGACATAGGAGCTGCAGGCATGACTGTCACACCGGACCGTGAGGAGAGCGTGGCATTTACAGACACATACGCTCACGCCACACAGGTCATCATCGTAAAGGAGGGCAGCGAGATAGCAGGGCCTGACGACCTGACAGGAAAGACCATCGGCGTCCAGCTCGGAACGACAGGCGACCTCTATGCCACAGACATCGAGGATGCCACAGTAGAGCAGTACAACAAAGGATTTGAGGCTGTACAGGCACTGACACAGGATAAGATCGACGCGGTTGTCATCGACGGCGAGCCGGCAAAAGAGTTCGTGGCAGAGTCCGAGGGCCTGAAGATCCTGGACGAGGCGTTTACAGAGGAGGACTACGCCATCGCAGTAGCAAAGGACAACACAGAGCTGGTAGATAAGATCAACGACGCCCTGGCTACACTGAAAGAGTCCGGTGAGCTGGATGAGATCATTGCGAAATACATCACCGCGGACAGTGAAGCTGACGCTGAGTAGAAGAGAAAAGGTGTAAGAGATGTTGCAGGATTTGCAGTCTAAATTTATCAATAATTTTATCGCAGAGGACAGGTGGAAGTATCTGACAGACGGTCTTGCCGTGACCCTGCAGATCACGCTGTGTGCGGTCATCCTGGGTATCGTCCTTGGATTTCTGGTGGCGATCGTGCGCTCCACCCACGATCGCACGGGAAAGCTGAAGATACTGAACGCTCTGTGCAATCTCTATCTGACCGTGATCAGGGGCACCCCGGTGGTGGTACAGCTCCTTATCATCTACTTTGTCATATTCGGAAGTACGACGATTAGCAAAGTCGTGGTCGCGGTCCTGGCTTTCGGTATCAACTCGGGTGCCTATGTGGCGGAGATCTTCCGATCCGGTATCATGTCCATCGACAACGGACAGTTTGAGGCGGGCAGAAGCCTTGGATTTAACTATCGGCAGACCATGATCTATATTATCATGCCCCAGGCATTTAAGAATGTGCTCCCTGCACTTGGAAATGAGTTCATCTCCCTTCTGAAGGAGACTTCTGTATCCGGCTATATTGCCCTGCAGGATCTGACAAAGGGCGGCGATATCATCCGTAGCCGGACATACGACGCATTCATGCCTCTCATCGCAGTGGCGCTGATCTACCTTGTCATGGTACTGATATTCAGCAAGCTGGTGAGTCTGCTGGAAAGGAGGCTGAGAAACAGTGATCACTAACGGAGAAGTTCTGATCAGAGTTGAAGATGTACATAAGGTGTTCGGTGGTGCCCTCCATGCACTGAACGGTATCACCACAGAGATCCGCAAAGGGGAAGTGGTGGTTGTCGTGGGACCTTCCGGTTCCGGCAAGTCCACCTTCCTGCGTTCACTGAACCTCCTGGAGGTTCCGTCCAGCGGAAAGATTTATTTTGAAGGTGTGGACATCACGGATAAGAAGGTGAACATTGACCAGCACCGTCAGAAGATGGGAATGGTGTTCCAGCACTTCAATCTGTTCCCTCACAAGACGATCCTGGAGAATATTACGCTGGCGCCCATCAAGGTGCGCAGGAAGAGCAAGGAAGAGGCGGAGAAGCAGGCCATGGAGCTTCTGCAGCTTGTAGGGCTGGAGGAGAAGGCACATTCTTACCCGTCCCAGCTCTCCGGCGGACAGAAGCAGCGTATCGCCATTGTCCGCTCTCTGGCCATGGAGCCGGACGTGATGCTCTTTGACGAGCCAACATCAGCCCTGGACCCGGAGATGGTAGGGGAAGTTCTGGACCTGATGAAGCAGCTCGCCAAGGACGGCATGACTATGGTTGTTGTCACCCACGAGATGGGCTTTGCCCGGGAGGTGGGGACAAGAGTGATCTTTATGGATGCCGGGCAGATCAAGGAGGAGGCGGATCCTGAGGAGTTCTTTACGAACCCGAAGGATCCGAGACTTCAGGAATTCCTGTCAAAGGTACTTTAATATCGAAAGAACAGCGGATATACATGCTCAGAGTGTATATCCGTTTTTTTGTGCTGTGGGGACAAATCATTTGACATTGCGGGAAAAAACATGGACAATGAAATAGATCTTATGGAAGGGGAGAAAAACAGATGATAAAAGCAGTCCTTTTTGATATGGATGGCACATTGATCGATACAGAGAAATATCTGACCCGCTTCTGGCGGCAGGCAGCCAGGGAGCACGGGGTGGAGATGACAGTGGAGGACTCCTGCGCGCTGCGGAGCTTTGCCAGCCGCTATGCAAGCCAGTGGTTTGCGGAGCGCTTTGGCCGGGAGGCGGACTACTGGGAGATCAGGGAGCGCCGGAAGGAGCTGATGAGCCGCCATCTGGAGGAGAACGGCATTGAGAAGAAGCCTTTTGTGGAGGAGACACTGGAGAAGCTGAAGAAGGCGGGCTATCTGCTGGCCGTTGTGACGGCCACAGACGAGGAGAGGACCCGTCAGTACCTGACCAGCACCGGGATCATCGGATATTTTGACAGGCTGGTCTGCGCCACGATGGTGGAGAGGGGAAAACCCTACCCGGATGTATACGAGTATGCCTGCCAGGTGACCGGATGTAAGCCAGAGGAGTGCCTGGCTGTGGAGGACGCTCCCAATGGGATCCGTTCAGCCCGGGGAGCAGGCTGCCATGTGGTGATGGTGCCGGACTTGACAGGGGCGGATAAAGAGCTTGCAGGGCTTATAGACGGAGAGCTTGAAAGCCTCCGTGAGCTGCCGGCATTTCTGGGTGAGATGGGGATTTGAAATGGCAGCAGATGAAGAGACAGGAGACAAACATGAAGTACGATAGGATATACGAGGGGATCTTCCTGGAGAGACCCAACCGTTTTATAGCATATATAGAGATTGACGGCAGCAGGGAGACCGTCCATGTGAAAAATACGGGCAGATGTGCAGAACTGCTGGTGCCCGGCGCCAGAGTCTATGTGCAGAAGTCAGATAATCCGGAAAGGAAGACAAAATGGGATCTCATTGCTGTGTGGAAGGGCCGGCGCCTGATCAACATGGACTCCCAGATCCCCAACGCACTTGTGCGGGAATGGCTGGTGGAGACGGAGGAAGGGCGCGCCTTTCTGCCCGGGGTGACGTACCTGAAGCCGGAGTTTACTTTTGGAAATTCCAGGATCGACCTCTACGCGGAGGCGGGGGACAGGAAAGTCCTCATAGAAGTGAAGGGGGTCACTCTGGAAGAAGACGGTGTGGTGCGGTTCCCAGATGCCCCCAGCGAACGGGCTGTGAAGCATGTGGAGGAGCTGGCCGCTGCTGTGAAAAAAGGGTATGAGGCGGTGGCCTTTTTTGTGGTGCAGATGGAGGGAGTGGACTTTTTTACTCCCAACACAGATACCCACCCTGCCTTTGGAGAGGCTCTCAAGAGGGCGGCTGCGGCAGGTGTGAAAGTGACGGCATGGGACTGCCATGTGGAGAGCAGCAGCATCTCGATCCAAAGAGAGGTGCCTGTGGTGCTGGGGGAGAGGACCCTCTATGAGATCCGCAGGCCCCTGATCCACTGGTACCGGGAAAATAAAAGGGATCTTCCCTGGAGGGAGAACCCGGACGCCTACCGCGTGTGGGTGTCTGAGATCATGCTGCAGCAGACCCGGGTGGAGGCAGTTAAACCTTACTACGAGCGCTTCCTTGCTGCTCTGCCGGACGTGAAGGCACTGGCAGAGGCACCGGAAGATGTGCTGCTGAAACTGTGGGAAGGCCTGGGCTACTACAACCGGGTGCGGAACATGCAAAAAGCAGCCCGGCAGATCATGGAGGAGTACGGGGGCGTGTTCCCGGACCGATACGAGGATATTCTCTCCCTTGCCGGGATCGGAAGCTACACAGCGGGGGCAGTCAGCGCCTTTGCATATGGGCTTCCAAGGCCCGCGGTGGACGGAAATGTACTTCGGGTGATCTCCCGCCTTCTGGGGAGCAGGGAGGATATTATGAAGGCCTCTGTGCGCAGGAAGATGGAGGAGCTTCTGGAGGTGATCCCGCCGGAGGCGGCCAGCGACTTTGACCAGGGGCTCATTGAGCTGGGAGCCCTTGTGTGTCTGCCCGGCGGGGAGCCAAAGTGCAGCCAGTGCCCGTTGGCCGGCCTTTGCAGGGCAAAGAGGGAGGGCGCCCAGGGAGAGCTGCCGGTGCGGACCAAGGCGAAGAAGAGGCGGGTGGAGAAAAAGACCGTATTCATCTTCCGGGACGGCGAGGCAGCGGCCATCCGCAAGCGCCCGGCAAAGGGACTCCTGGCGGGCCTCTATGAGCTCCCCAATACAGAGGGACACCTGACTATGGAGGAGGCGGTTGCCTACAGCAAGGGGATAGGTCTGGCCCCTGTCCGGGTAAAAGAGCTGGGGGAGGCCAGACATATCTTCAGCCATGTGGAGTGGGACATG
>OGYQ01001400.1_pt1 | contig 12761 bp, 20 predicted proteins | sample 1576641 | NCBI WGS metagenome assembly OGYQ01 (sample SAMEA3541476, study PRJEB24748) | human gut metagenome | biome: human gut; feature: human-associated habitat; material: faeces | place: China | collected 2012
CTCTAACCGATTTCTTTTCGGACACGGGTTCGACTCCCGTCAGCTCCACCAAGTGAAACGCGGTCGAACCCGGCGGGAAGCCTTGATTTATCAGGGTTTTCGCCGTCGGGGCCGCCGCCATTCAGACTAAGCACTACGCTTTCCAGCGTGGTGCTTTTTTCGTTTTCCTGAGCGGATATGTTAAATTGCACAAAGGCCGAATCGTCCGAAAGGTAGATGTCATGAACGAAGGTGTTGACCAACCGCTGCTTGTAGGTTTCGTCCTGTTCATCCGCCGTGCGCCGGAACTGCTCCAACATGAAGAGCAACTGATCACGGGAGTAGATCGGTGCGGCCGGCGGTTCCTCAATGGATTCAATGCGATAGCGCAAAGCGGCTTCCTGCTCCTCCAATTCACGCAGCCGGGAGGAAAGACGCGCGCTGCCGGTCCCGTCCTCAATGGCACGCAGGATATTGTCCTGCTTCTTGGTGCATTCCAGCAGCTCGGCTTCCAGCATTTCCTTCTCCGGGTTTTCGATGTGCTGCTCGGCCTCTTGCACCTGCACAACACGGTCGGCAATCTGCTCCAATTTCCCAGGGGCGAGGATGTGCTCGGCGGTGGCGGAAACAATCAGGTCCTCCAAAAAAGATTTTTCGACATTCCGCTTGGCGCAACTGTGCGTGGTGTGGTTGGAACAGGCATAATAGTAGTGTTTGTCCCCGTGTTTGCCTGTGCCGCAGATGCCCTTCATGGTGCCGCCGCACATCTGGCAATACAGTTTGCCGGATAGCATATAGTTCGCGGCCTTGGATTTTACGCCCCGGCCGGCCTTGTTCCTTTGCACCATTGCCTGCGCCTTGTCCCAAAGCTCGCGGTCGATGATGGCGGGGATGGCATTCTCAACCCGGACATTGTGGGCACGGCTGATATAGGTTCCGATGTATTGCTCGTTGGTAACGATACGCAAGATGCTGTTTTTGTTGAAAGCTCCACCGGTGGCCGTGCGCACGCCCTTGGCGTTCAAGTCGGCCACGATCTCGGCGGCGGTGCGCCCGGCAGCATACTGTTCAAAGATATAGCGCACGGCCGGAGCCTGGCTCTCGTCGATCACATAGTTGTGGTCTTTGTCAGAGGTGAGGCCCAGCGCGCGATATCCCCCCAGGCACTTGCATTTCAGGGCGCTTTCACGGATGCCTCGGCGCAGCTTTTGAGAGAGCTCGGCGCTGTAATACTCTGCGAGGCTTTCCATGAGCCCTTCCAGAATGATGCCTTCCGGGCCATCTACGCTGCTTTCGGCGGCGTAGTATATCTTGACCCCGTTCTTACGCAGCCGGCTTTTATAAATCGCGCTGTCATAGCGGTTGCGGGCAAGCCGGTCCGTTTTCCAGCAGATCAGGGAATCAAAGGCGCCCTTGTCACTGTCCTGCATCATCCGCTGGAATTGGGCCCGGTTGTCTGTTTTGCCAGAAATGTGGCGGTCAATATATTCGTGGCAGATTGTCAGGCCGTGGGCCTTTGCCCACGCCATGCAATCCCGGCGCTGCCCCTCTATACTCTGTTCGGTCTGGCCGCTGCCGCCGCTGTACCGGTAGTAGGCCACCAGGCGTTGGTCGGAACCGGCAGATTTGTTTTTTCTTGCCATGCTTTGCCTCCTGTTATTCAGAAAAGGAAACGTCACAGAGAGTTGGAAGCGTATATTCGCCACCATCCCAAGTGTATGTCGCGGTGAATTGCGTGCGAATGAGAGCCCCGAAAGAATTTTGAGAATCCACATAGGAGCTTACATAGAAATAATCATCGTCCCACGAAATATCCCATGCCGAACTGTCATTGGCTTCTGGAAATTGAGCTGTGGCCGGCGCTTTCAAGTAGGACTTGACATCGGATATAGCAGCATTGCAGAGAGTGATGGACTGCAAGCTGTCCAAGAACACATCGGAAACCGGGTTTACACAAACGCCGTCCACATAAATGTCCAGATCACCGCTGTATATTTTGGTGACTGCTCCATCATCATCAAAGCGTATAGTCACAGGGTTGTGGTTATACTGAGTAAACGCCTCGTGTGTGCCAACGGCCATCGTTGTGGATATAGATAAATCGTCGAAACCGCAGGCGATCATGGCGTCCTTCATGTTCAAATATTGTTCTAACGGATAGCCGATTCTGTCAGCGTTGGCCTGTTCGGGGCTCGGGGTTGGAGTGGGCTGCGCAGGCTCAACAAATGAGCGATAGGCTACAGTAACGGGCACGTCTGGATTGTAGGCATAGCTTTTGAAGAAAGAATAATTGCCGTCAATAACAACAGAGAAAACTTTACCGTCGTCATTTTCTGAGGTCGTAGAAATTTCGTCCGTAGTCACATTGGTAAATCCGGCCTCTTCGAGTTGGTCGAGGATGGAATCCACCTTTTGCCCCTGATATTCATTGGAAGAAAACGGAGCGCGCGCCGTTTTATCGCTGCTACAAGAAGTTAAGAAAAAGGCAAAACACAACGAAAACAGCAGAATGACTTTACGCATAAATAAGCCTCCCTATACACACTATCTGTAATTAGCCTAAGTATATCATATAAGAGTTAATTAAATCAACAAAAAGCACCAGAGCCAAAGCGGCCCTGGTGCTTTTTGCTTTTAAGTAGAATGGCGGAACGGTTCCGATGCACGATCAAGCATTACCCGGCGGAGGTAGACGAGCCTTCCTCCGTGTTTTTTTCATCCGCGACCATATCCAGATAGTCACGGGCAGCGGCAACAGCCTCGGCAGAAGCGTCACTGATTCCGGGCGGAGCCAGTTTTGCAACCAAGTTATCCACATAGCGCATAATCGCGGCGCGATCTGTGTCGCTCAGTTCCAAAAATGCAGCAATCACAGCCTCTTCGCGCTGGGTCAGCTTGTATTCGCCGGAAAGCCGTGCCAATATCGACGGTTCATCCTGATTGAACATATCCCCCTTGCCAGTGCGCAGCCACTCTTCGTTGACATTAAACTCACGACAAATGGCAAGTATTGTGCGCTCGGACGGATTGTTTTTGCCGCTTTCCAAAAGGCTAATGGAAGGACGTGTAACACCGATACGCGCACCGAAGGCGTCCATTGTTAATTTATAGTGCTTGCGGACGGCCTTAATTCTCTCGTTCATGCAATAGTCACCTCCTCTCTGCCGTCATTGTACCATGAAAAGGTAATTAAATCAACAGCACGGCAATAAAAAACATTGACAAACGTAATTGAATCACCTATAATGAGCGTATAAGGTTACTGAATAACCTTTTGTGTAAGTTGAATAAACATGAAAGGAGTGGACGCAAATGGAAACTGGCACAAGGCGGAAAAGCCGGGAACCGCATATCACACAAAAAATAGAAGCCTATCTGCGCAGATCACACAAATATATGATGTCGCTGCGGAGCAAAAGGGACCCGGACGAGTACGAGGCTCTTCTGAAAATTAGGTCCGAGATTGGTTCGGAGTTACGGAAGCTGAAATTGAATGACCAAAGAAAGGAGCGACAGCAATGAGTGAAAAGGAAATGGACACTCGGCGGATGATCGAGCAGTTGAAGAAGCTGCCCGAGAAGGCACAGGAACGCATCGGGTATATGATCGAAGGCGCCCATCTGGTACACGATAACCGGGTGGACGACCCGGACGATGCCAAAAAAGGCGCATAAGGAGGAATCGAGATGGCCGAACCCCGGGCAGATGCCCCCGAAATCATCACCACCAGACAGGCGCGGGCCCTGGTGGAACTGATGGATGCATTCTACAGCGACCCGCAAAACGTGGCCGCCTATGAAGCGTGGAAAAAAGAGCGGGAAAAAGAATCCGCATGAGGAGGAAGCAGCTATGAAAAGGTATCTGTTCGGCCTGCGGGCCGTCTGCGAATTGTTGAAGGTGATTTTCCTGGGGCTGGCGCTGGCGGCCCTTTGCCTGTTTTCTGCGTGGGCGGAAGGCGGGCTGCCGCTGCTTGTGGCGGCGCTGGCAATCGTCGGTTGCCTTGCCCTGGACAATGCCCTTTGGGGAATGATCATGCTGGCAGAAGCAAAAATCAAGCGTATGCGGCGGGAAATCGCCCGGCGCAAGCGGGCCGCTGCTCGCCGTGAGCAGTGGAAAAACCGCTGGCAGGATTGGTTCATGGAGCAGCAGCAGGAGGAGGAAGCGTAATGGAACAGGACTTCTTGGAAATGAGCCCGGAAAATCAGTACCGGGAACTGTGGGCGGATTACATGGGCACCCGCCCGGGCAACGAGGAATTGTTGCAGTGGATGGAGCGGGAGGGCTTTTTTGAGGCCCCGGCGAGCGCCAAACACCACGGGAATTTCCCCGGCGGGCTGTGCCAGCACAGCATCAATGTGGCAATGGAGGCACTGGACCTGTGCGCAACCCCGGCTTTCAAGGGGGTGCCGCCGCAAGAGGCCATTGCCGCCGCCCTCCTGCACGATATCTGCAAAATTGGGAAGTACCGGCCTGGCAGCGACGGCAAGTATCACTATACGGATAACCGGGCGCTGGGCCACGGTTCAGAGAGCGTGATCATGGCGCAGCGATTCATACAGCTCACCGACGCCGAACAGGTGGCAATCCTGTGGCACATGGGGCTTTACGGGGACCCGGACAAGGCATCGACACTGAGCCGGGCATACACCTTATACCCGCTGTCTATGCTGCTGCACTTCGCTGACATGATGGCTACATACTGCGATGAAAAGTGACCAAAAGTGGTTTGTACCAAAATGTGGTACAAACCAAAACTGCGCTTATGCGTAATAATTTCCGGGAGTGATTGCCGTTGAACAGTAGCAAGCAGCGCCATGATGGCGGAGCGTACCGCCGGTGCAAAACCATGATCACCGCCCACGCCAAGAAGGGCAAGGACCGGTCGAAGGCCGGGAAAAGAAAGAAGGCGAAAAAGTGAGTTACGATATCAGTTTGCGCGACCCTGTAACCCAGGAAACGCTTTGCGCGGAGTTTGAACACGAAATGACCGGCGGCACCTATGCGGTTGGCGGCACAAAGGAACTGTGGCTGAATGTCACATACAACTATGCCGATTGGTATTACCGGCCGGGAGTGTTTGGACCTACCAGAGAGGAAAGCAAGGGCATTCGGACCATCTACGGGATGTCGGGCGCCGAAAGCATCCCTGTACTGCAAAAGGCTATTGGGGCACTGCAAGCAATGACTGAGGATATAAGCGACGAAGAGCGCCGCCAGTGCGAGGAGCAGGGGGCGACGGGCTACTGGATGCCCACCCGGACCAATGCGATCAGGCCCCTTTACCAGCTCCTCGCCATGGCAAAGATACGGCCGGACGGCGTATGGGACGGGGACTGATACCAGTGAAAATAGGACTAATTGATGTTGATGGGCACAACTTTCCAAACCTCGCTCTGATGCGCATATCGGCGTACCACAAGGCAAAAGGTGATACGGTGGAATGGTGGTGGAGCGACTTCATCCACTATGACATTGTATATATGAGCAAAGTTTTTTCCTCGACGTATAGCCGGGATGTACCCGAGCCGATCAATGCGGACCGGGTAATCAAGGGCGGGACGGGATATGCCATCACAATGACCAATGGCGTTGAAACATTCGACAAAGGTGCGGATGGAACGCTTCCGGCTGAGGTGGAAAGAATGTTTCCAGACTACAGCATTTATCCGCAGTATCAGTTTGCGGTTGCGATGACAAGCAGAGGATGCCCGAGAGGGTGCCAATTCTGCCATGTGGCGGCCAAGGAGGGGAAATGCGCCCGAAAGGTAGCGGATGTGAAAGACTTCTGGAATGGGCAAAAAGAGATAAAGGTCCTCGACCCGAACATCACGGCCTGCCCAGAAAAGCGAGAGCTCATGCGGCAATACCTGGACACCGGGGCACAGATTGATTTCACGCAAGGACTGGATATACGTCTGTTGAACACAGAGGATATCGCCGATCTGAACGCTATGAGGATTAAGGAAATACATTTTGCGTGGGATAACCCGGCGGACAATTTGGGGGAAAGGTTTTACCGCTATGCGAACATGGCAAAGCATCGGCCGCATGGGCGCTTTGGCACGGTATACGTTCTGACAAATTACAATAGCACCATGGAGGACAATCTTCGCCGTATATACACGCTGCGTGACCTGGGGTATGACCCGTATGTGATGGTATATAACAAACCGGCTGCACCCAAAGAAGTGAAAAGACTGCAACGGTGGTGTAACAATCGGGCGATTTTCAAGGCGTGCAATAATTTCGAGGATTACATAGGATGAAGCATCTAGGAGATATTACGAAAATTCACAACGCGCCGTTTGTGGATTGCATCACATTCGGGAGCCCGTGCCAAGACCTTTCTATTGCAGGCCGCCGTGCGGGGCTGGCCGGAGAACGAAGCGGGTTATTCATGGAAGCGGTGCGCATTATCAAAGAAATGAGGGAACAAAGTGGAGGAGTATATCCAACTTTCGCTATTTGGGAAAATGTTCCCGGAGCCTTTTCAAGCAACAGAGGAAGAGACTTCAAAGCCGTGCTGGAAGAGCTTGCAAGCGCAGCCGAGGCGGGGGGGGGTACTACTATTCCTGAGCCTCCAAAAGGCAAGTGGAGCAAAGCGGGATACATTGAAGGAGATCAATGGAGCATTGCGTGGAGAACCTTTGATGCTCAATTTTGGGGAGTGCCCCAACGAAGAAAGAGAATCGCGCTTGTCGTGGATTTTGGAGGACAACGTGCCGGAGAAATACTATTTGAGCATACGGGCGTGTCAAGGAATTCTGAACCGCGCATCCCGCCGTGGCAAGGCGTTGCCAGAAATCCTGCACACTGCGTTGATAGATATGATCGAGTGGTGGAAGGAGCGGGAGACTGTCTAACGCCATGGGATGTGCAAAGTCGTAGAATTTACAAAAAATCAGGGAAATGGCCTGCCATCTATTCCGGAGAAGGTGGCGGGCATGGGTATGTAATAAGCGAGAATCCGGCGTGTTATACCCTGAAAATTCGTTCTGGGCGAGATGGCGGCGGCAAAGGGGCGCTGGTAGGCGTAGAGAAAGCATCGGCAGTTTTGGCCAACGGAGAAAGAGATTACTTGTTTTCGCTTCAAGGAAACATGATTGACCGAGAGGCAAGGCAAAATGGATCAGGCATAGCAGAAAGCGAAACCATGTTCACGCTGAATGCCACGGACCGGCACGGCATTTGCTGTGCCGGGTTTACGGCGGGCCAAGGCGCAAAAGCAAACGGAATTGGATGGGCGGAAGAACAGGCACCCACGCTGCGCACGGATGGTGGGCTCAGTGCAATGCCCACAGTGCTATGCAGAGCGCATGGACAAGCAAATGCTGAGACACTGGAAGAATGCAGCCCTTCGCTTACTTGCAACCACGAACAACCGATTGTGTTTGATGCCCGCGGTAACGGCGATGGAAAAGTAGTCACGACGATTACGGGAGACCATGAATCCAGAGTGACTAATCACACAGCCATAGTGGCGTTTTCCAAAGAAGCGTACAACACCGGGAAAAATGCCAGCTGTTCACTCGGCATAGAGGGTGGCGACGTTGCCCCCACTATGAGGGCGGACACTCACCCGGCGGGCATTGCCTACAAAATCCTGCGCTGGATTGTACGCAGAATCACGCCGATGGAATGCGAGCGGTTGCAGGGCTACCCGGACGGGTGGACGGACATTGGGGAATGGCTGGACACAAGGGGAAAACGCCACAAGTCGGCGGATGGGCCAAGATACAAGGCGCTGGGCAATTCCATTGCCTTGCCGCAGTGGTGGTGGATAATTTGCAAGATGGCGGCGTACCTGCCCACCGGCGCTACACTGGGCAGCCTTTTTGATGGCATTGGAGGATTTCCTCTTGTGTGGGAAAAACGCCATGGAGCGGGGACGGCGCTGTGGGCAAGTGAAATTGAAGAGTTTCCCATCGCGGTAACAAAACTGAGATTCCCAGAAAGTTAATCGCCGGAGGTAAGGACACAAATGTCATTACCTGATTTACGGAAGCGAAAGGAGAAAAACGATGTTTGAAATGGATGGAAAGTTGATCATCGAGTGGAAGGCTGGTGCGGACGGGGTGAACCTGGAAGCCAGCGGCCTTTCTGCCGATATCCTGAGCGCCCTCGCGGTTGTATCGGGGGAGGAAATCAGGGCCTTTGCCCTGCCTGAAAAATTTGACCAGAACCTTGCTGTGTTCCTGGACACCGTACAGAGCCAGGCTCTGTACGGCGGCCCGCAACCTATCCGGGGCGGTTTGATCTTCATGGACGATAACATGACGGTGGATATTTTGGACTGAAAACTTATTAGCTGACGGCCCGGAAAGACGGGCGTATATGCGGCGGCTTCGGAAGGCCGCGACCGAACTCCCCGGCCGCAGTGCGGGTTCGACACCCGCCCGCCGCTCCAAAAGGCTTATGCCAAAAAAGGGAGGACTTGACGATGAATAGCAATGCAATCCGAAAGGCGTATTTACCGCTTACCAACTGCGACCTCGATCAAATTGCACAAAGCGGGCAATGTTTCCGCTGGGCGATGATTGCCCCCGGGGAATACATCGTGCACGACGGACACGACCAGGCTTTGTTAAAGCAGCGCGGCAACCTGCTGGCCCTCGAATACTACGGCGACCGGCTGGCGAAATGGATGCACTATCTCGATGTTGAAACGGACTACGACGGCATCTTGCATTCCATCCCCGCGGCGGACAAGTACCTGCGCGCGGCTGCCGACCGGGCCAGCGGGCTGCGAATCCTGAATGCAGACCCGTGGGAGATCATGGTGAGTTTCATCATCAGCCAGAACAACAATATCCCGAGGATTCGACGCACAGTAGAGGCTATGTGCGAGCGACTGGGAGAACCCCGGCAAGGCCCGGCGGGCACCTATTACACCTTCCCTGACCCGGCGGATTTGAAAGATGTTCGCCGCCTGCAAGGGTTGGGGTTGGGGTATCGTGACAAGTACATTGCCCAACTGGCGCGAAATGTGGCATCCGGCAGGGTGAAGCTCTCTAAGCTGCACACCATGACCACCGAGGAAGCTCACACCTACCTGAAAAGCATCTATGGCATCGGGGAAAAGGTGAGCAACTGCATCCTCCTGTTCGGACTTGGCAGGAAGGAAGCCTTTCCGGTGGACACCTGGATGCGCAAGATCATCGGGCGCGAATACGGCGGAAAGTTTCCTGTGGAGCTTTACCCCGAAACTGCCGGCGTAATGCAGCAGTATATGTTCTTCTCGGAAAGGAGCAGCAGAAAGCTATGAGCACCTATGACCTTCTGACCTATCAAGGTAAGAGCCTTATGGAATGGGCGATCATCTGGTTCAATACGGACAACGACAGTTTCTTTAAGCTCTACGGGTTCAATTTCAACCCCCACAAATACCCGGGCCTTTACGAGCTGGCACGCAAACGGGTATACGGGAGCGAAGCATAAAGCGCGCTTGCGCTTAATTATAACTACGGAGGTAAAAGACAATGGCGAAAATCAGTGTACATGACATCCGGGGGCTGTGTGATGCAGGCGTTTTCCGGGTGACAGTCGAGGGCAGCGACGCTTTCATCGAGGAAACGGCAACGGGAAAGCGGGTTTGCCTTACTGCCCCGGCGGCACCCCGCCCCCGCTGCGCGGAGCGGCACAGCAGAACGGAACGAATGTTCGGCAGCAAAGACACCTGGAATGTTCCGCCCAGCGTGAACGCGGACAAGGACCAGGGCCCGTACCGTGGATTCCTGCTGATTCGCTGTGAAGAATGCGGCGAGGTCAAGGGGTACTGCGCAAAGCGGGAAACCTATTCGTTCCGGTGCAAGTGCGGCCATGAAACCCCGCTTGAAAAACTGCGCCCCATGTTCGTGAAGTGCAAGTGCGGCAAGGAGTTCCGCTACAAAACCAACCTGACTGATCAGCGGTACACCCACACCTGCCTTGACTGCGGTTCGCCGGTCGATCTGGAAGTCAACCGGCGCGGCACCGCATACGTCACCATTGGCGAGAACGAGAGGGGGTAATCGAAATGGCCAAAACTGCAATGTGTTATTTCGGGCTGGGCATGAGAGCCGAAGGCAAGGCCCAATTCTGCAAAGAACAGACCGAGGCATTCTTGCGCTACGTCCGCGAGGACAACGAGCGGATGGATGAAAGCGGAGAGGCTTGCCAATGCCCGGCAACCCCTGCGGCTCCGGCGGGCGTAGACTGGGATGTTGTGGCAATCTACGACGATGCAGGTATTCCCTCCATCATGCACCGGTTTAAGCGCGTGACCAACGCGGAACTTTTTGAGGGTGGCAGCGATGCGGTGCATCCGGCATTTATCATTGGTGGTGAGGTATACGACGAAATCTACATCAGCGTGTACCCGAACACGATGATCAACGGAAAACCGTACAGTCTCCCCTTTACGGAACCGGCAACTGACATCACCATGGAGGACTTCGCGGCGGCCTGCTTCGCCAAAGGCGACGGCTGGCATTGCATGACGGCGGCGGAATGGGGGCTACTGGCAAATATCAGCGCAAAGCTGGGGACGCTGCCTCATGGCAATACAGATCGCGGGCATTGGCACGCTGATTCCGAGGAACAAGGAATCGTTGTGAAAGGCGGCGGAGGCAAAACGCTGGCGGGCAGCGGCCCCGCAACGTGGACGCATGACCACACTCTGACCGGCGTGCACGACCTGTGCGGCAACGTGTGGGAGTTCTGCCGCGGCTGCCGCATTGTGGACGGGTCCATTCAGGCGGCGCAGAACAATGACGCTGCGTTGCCGGAAACAGACCTTGCGGAAAACGGCAGCGATTGGCACCCCGTTCTGGACAATACCGGCAAGCCTATCTTTGGGGGCATCGAGGGCGACGCCGTAGTGTTCACCACCGGAGAATGCGAGCGAGGGTATACCGGGTGCCGGTGGGGCGATGTGGTAATGCGCTGCGAAAGCGAACAGCTGAAAGCCCTGGCCCTTTATCCTGGCGAAAAAGAAAGTTACTGCTGGGTGGATAGCTCCGGCGATGAATATTGCCTCTATCGTGGCGGCTCCTGGAGCAACGGGTCCGACGCCGGGGTGTTCCACGCGTACATGAGCAACCCGCGGTCGCACTCCTACAGCTGCGTCGGTGGCCGTTCCGCTTATTTCGTGAAGCACTGAACACCGAAAACTGAATCACTGCACGCCGAGCGTGAGCGAGGCGAGAAAGGGAAAAACAATGGGAAACAGAAACAGAATTGCCCCGAGCTTGGAAGAATTTGCACTGGGCGTGATCGTCCTGGTGCTTGCTATCCTTTGGCTTGCGGCGGCGGTTGTCGTGCCGGCCGCCCTGATCAAGCTGTGCTGGCTCTTTCTGCTGGCATAAGGGGGGCGCACTATGAAGATATCTAAGTTTACCAGACTGGTGAAGCAGACCGGCTATTGCTTTGTGGCGGATGTTCAGGGCAGCGGGATGTGGCTTGGAAATGGCCATGCACTGTTCCGGGCGGCAAACCTCCCCCTCATGGAAGGGCGAGAGCAGGTGCGCACTGTGCTGGATATACCCGAAAAGGCATGGGAAAAAATCGTCCTTGAAGAGGAAAGCTATCCCGGCACCACCGACGTGAAAGGGTTTGACCTGTCGGACTGCGTACAGGATGAAAAGCAGACCAAAAAGGTGAGGGTTTCGGCCTCTTTGGATGGCAAGTGGACATCCTGCCGCCGCTGCGATGATGGTGAACTGGTTTTTTACCGCGATGGACTGCTGGCCCCGATCATGGACGACATCGAGGACAGCGATTACATCACTTACACCATCCGCCGAACCGGAAGTGGGCAATCCTATCTTGCGATTCACGATGGCATGAACCTGCTGGCCGTGATTATGCCCATGGAAGTTCTGAGTGACACCTACCTTGCAGAGTTGGCAGAATTTCAGGCGCTATGCACCGAACAGCTATGGCGCGACAAGGCTGTTGCCTCTCGGAGGGCAAACCCCGGGGGCGAGGGCCTGGAAGCTGATGCCGAACAAACCGAAATGGAGGGGCAGAATGAAAATCAGTGAGGCGATGCAGATTCTCGACCCGGAGTGCGGGGAGAAAGAAAAAGACCCCAAGAAAATCAGCATCGCCCAGCGGATGGGGGCGGTGGCATTAGAAAAGCGCCTGCCTCAACTGCCATACCCTGACGGCGACCGATTCATATTAGCTTGCCCGTGCTGTGGCAGCGGAGAATACCTGTATAACGAGGATGGAAACGCAAACGCCTACTGCGGGCAGTGCGGACAGGCCATTAAGTGGCCGGACGATGAATAACCTGCCGACGGGCACCGAGAGAAAGGAACGATTTGCTATGAAAAACGAATACATGATCAGCCTTGACCGGGCTATTGAGATTCTGAACCCGGAACATCGGGAAGATCACCCCAACATGGACGAGATCAACGAGGCTTGCCGCATGGGCATGGAAGCTATGCAAGAGCTGCGCGACCGCGAAAATGCAGAGAATATCCAGGCGGCACAGGCTGAAATGGCCATCTACGAGGCGGCCGTACAGCGATTTGGCGAACAGGCCCAAATCCTGATCGCCGTGGAGGAAATGGCCGAACTGACAAAGGCCCTGCTCAAATATATCCGGTACGGCGACGCCCGTGAGGTCCTGGATTCGATTGCAGAGGAGAGGGCTGATGTGGAAATCATGCTGAACCAGCTCCATGTGATCTTCGGGGACAACTCGGAATGGGAATGCAAAAAGCTGGACCGGCTGGCGGCATTCTTGGAACCGGACGTGAAGTAATAACCTTAAACCCGATGCGGCCGAAAGG
>OGYQ01001401.1_pt1 | contig 12759 bp, 6 predicted proteins | sample 1576641 | NCBI WGS metagenome assembly OGYQ01 (sample SAMEA3541476, study PRJEB24748) | human gut metagenome | biome: human gut; feature: human-associated habitat; material: faeces | place: China | collected 2012
AGTAAATTGTCTTTATACATATCCCAGGCAAACACAACATAGTAGATCCGTGCGCCGATAATCCCGAAGATAATGCCGAAAATAGCGATGTCAATGTAATCTTCCTGGTTCTGGTTTGTGCGCTTCGCCTCCATCATGGCCATGGCAATACCGGCCAGCATGCCGATGCCGATGACAATGCCATAGTAGGCAATATCGAATCCGAAAACCGTGACGGTCTTCCCCACATTGTCCAGATGGATGCCGATGTTTGGGAATTCAATTGAAGTATGCATGACTCACCCAGTCCTTTCCCGCCAGTCTTTCTATACGTTGAACCGGAACAGCATAATATCTCCGTCTTTCACAACATAGTCCTTTCCTTCCAGGCGGACCAGGCCTTTTTCTTTTGCTGCATTGTGGGAGCCGCAGGCGATCAGATCGTCGTAGGCCACCACTTCGGCCCGGATAAATCCTCTTTCAAAGTCAGAGTGGATCTTGCCGGCAGCCTGGGGCGCTTTTGTACCGTTCTTGATCGTCCATGCCCGCACTTCCGGCTCCCCTGCCGTCAGATAGCTGATAAGTCCAAGGAGACGGTAGCTTGCCTTGATGAGCTTTTCAAGGCCGGACTCGGAAAGTCCCAGATCCTCCAGGAACATCTTCTTCTCGTCATCGTCCAGCTCTGCGATCTCCTGCTCGATCTGCGCGCACACAACAAACACCTCGCAGCCTTCTTTGTCCGCGTACTCCCTCACCGCCTGCACGCCGGCATTGGCGGCGCCATCGTCAGCCAGGTCGTCCTCAGCCACATTGGCGGCAAAGATCACCGGCTTCCAGGTGAGAAGGTTGTAGCTCTCCAGCCACTCCTGCTCCTCCTCGTCCTCAGCCCCGTCAAAGCTCTTGGCCAGCTTGCCCTCCTCCAGGTGGGCTTTTATCTTCTCCAGGAGCTTCAGCTCCTTGGCCGCCGTCTTGTCATTTCTGGCCACCTTCGTGGTCTTGGCGATACGGCGCTCCAGGATCTCCAGATCTGAGAATACAAGTTCCAGATTGATGGTCTCGATGTCGCGGAGCGGATCAATGCTTCCATCCACGTGGACAATATTGCTGTCCTCAAAGCAGCGCACCACATGCACGATGGCGTCCACCTCCCGGATGTTGGCCAGGAACTGGTTCCCGAGGCCCTCTCCCTTTGAGGCCCCTTTGACAAGCCCTGCGATGTCTACAAATTCAATGGCCGCCGGGATGATCTTCTTTGTGTGATACATCTCTCCCAGCACGTTCAGCCTCTCGTCAGGCACGGTCACCACGCCCACGTTGGGGTCGATGGTGCAGAAGGGGTAGTTTGCCGACTCCGCCCCCGCCTTTGTCAGTGAATTAAAAAGTGTGCTCTTGCCCACGTTGGGCAGGCCTACGATACCTAATTTCATATATCTCTACATCTCCTTTATTTTTCTTGTATTTACAAGGCTTTCTTCGGTGGCACAACACCATATTTACACAATTTTCGCATGGATATACGCCGAGTTATATGTCAGAATACCCGATTCCTTTCCCCAGGCGGAAAAGGTTCCACTGCAACACTCAGATTATATCACAGTGACCTTAAACCCTCAAGAGTATAGTCGTCAGATTACAAGACTCTGACTGATGTACTCTTCAAATTCTTTACGTGTTACCAATTTTCTGTACCACAAAAAAGCCGCTGACAGGTAAGATCCCTTCATTGGAATTCTTTCCCGCCAGCGGTTTCTCATGAAATATCTGTTTTAACTTCCGGAAACCTTCCTACGCATCCTCACTTAATTTTTTTACTAATGATATGATTCTTCCTGCGCATTCACGGATCTTTTTTTCTGTCAGATCACCCCGTGCATACGCCTGCCGGATATTCTCATCATCATCACTATTTCCCGGCATGATGATATCATTTCCGGCATCGGCACATTTCCACGGGATACTTCCGTCCTCCGGTACTGTTGTATTCCAATCCGACATGATCACGCCTTCAAATCCCCATTCCTTTCGTGCGACAACCGTACACAAGTCGTAACTGTTCGCCGCATGGACGCCGTTAATCAGATTGTATGATGACATGATTGCCGCCGGTGTACTCTCTTTTACCGCAATCTCAAACCCGCGCAAGTATATCTCACGCAGCGCCCGCTCTGAAACACAGGAGTCCACTCCCATTCTGTTATCCTCCTGATTGTTGCAGGCAAAATGTTTGACCGTCACACCACATCCTGTTTGCTCCTGAACACCCCTGGTGACTGCGGATGCAAGTACGCCTGTCAGAAGCGGATCTTCCGAAAAATATTCAAAATTTCTCCCGCAGAGAGGATTTCTCTGGATATTCATACCGGGTGCCAGCCAGAGATCTATATGGAATTCTCTCATTTCTTCCGCAACTGCACGTCCGAACTCGCAGAGCAGGTCGGTATCCCATGTCTGCGCCAAAGCAGTGCCTACCGGAAACGCCGTACAATACTGATAGTAAGTGTCCGCGTTTTCATAAATTTCCTCTGATTCCAGAAAACCGTTTTCCAGAGAACCTAAAACGCCGGCGCTGTGAACAGAGTCTGTCTCCCTGTCAACCTGGTAACTCTGTCTGAGCCTCAGACCTGCCGGTCCGTCCGCCATGATCAGAGAACGGATATCATATTTTCCCTCCAGTGATTCTGTTGTCTCGCCCGCCGAACCGGGTACACGGATTCCGGCTGATCCAAGTGTACTGGCTCCTGCTGTAATATTACCGTACAGAAGCGGGATCAGTTCCTCCACAGAATACTGTTCTTCTGCCGGTGATACATACTGAATTTCCGGTTGGCTGCATGGCACAAATTCATATACCGGTATCGTTTTTTCCTTTTCTTCCTCCGCTCTGCTTTCACTGTTTCCGAAACTGTCCCGGCATAGTTCTTCAAACGGCTCTTTTCGGGGACAGATCCGGTGCGTTCTCTCCAGAACCACTTCCCGGGGGACTGTGAGATAAGCCGAGAGCACAGCAGAATCCAGACTGTTTCCCACCCATATACCGTATGTTCCTGCTTCCACGATCCACGCCTGCCGCTCTTCAGAAAATACGGCAAGCTGCTTCTGCCGGATCTCCACAACTACTTCTCGGCTCTCTCCCGGCATCAGACGGTCTGTCTTTGCAAATCCCGCAAGTCTTCGGCTCTCTTTTTCAATTCTGCCCTGAGGAAAAGATACATATACCTGCACCACTTCCCTGCCGGCATAGCTTTGTCCTGTATTTGTGACCGCGACCCGTGCCTGAACAGAAGATTTTTCCGTCTGCAGGATACGGAATGCCAAGCCGAACGATGTATAGGAGAGTCCGTATCCGAAAGAAAACAGCGGCTTTACGCCAAAACTGTCAAAGTAACGGTACCCCACATAGATACCTTCCCTGTACTCTTCTTTTTCCAGATCTCCGTTGAGATAGCTGTATGTATCTGAGAAAGGGTAGTCCTCATACTGCTGGGCCCATGTTGCCGTAAGTTTCCCTTCCGGCACCGCCCTGCCGAAAAGAATATCCGCAACAGCGTGTCCACCTTCCTGCCCCGGCTGGGAAATGTTCAGAACCGCACGGATATTCTCCGTTTCCTGAAGGATATCCGTAAGCTCAACCGGACCGCCGGAGTTCAATATCAAAATCAGAGGAATATGAAACCTGTCAAGGTACAATATATCCTCCCTCTCTCTGCTGCTCAGATAATAATCTCCCTTTTCAATGCGCCGGTCTTTCCCTTCTCCGGAGATCCTGCTTATCACATAAACCGCGGCAGCGGCTCCCTTCAGATCCGTTTCCTGAATTCTGCGTCCGTCCGGAAGAGAAAACGGATTCGCCGCGTAGGCATCAAATGGATTCTGTACATGACGCACATCCTCCAGTATCTTTTCTTTCCACTCTTCTCTGGCTTCTTTATAACGTTTATCATAATCCTGAATCCAGTCCTCATTTGTAACCACTGCTCCGGCTTCTTTTATTCCTCTGTAAACAGAAATACTGTTCCTGTTATTTACATCGCCGGATCCTATGCCGCCTTTTACTGTCTTCCCGGCGCCGCTGCCGAACAGGGCGATGGGATCAGACGTCTTCAGCGGGAGCATCCCCTCGTTTTTAAGAAGCACGATTCCTTCCGCCGCCGCTCTTCTCGCCAACGCGCTGTGTCTTTTCTCACGTTCAGACAGTTCCTGTTTCAGACTGCCGCTGTGTATCTGTTTTTTCATCATCATACCTCGTTATCTATTATAATTTTTTATATTACAGCAAAAGAAACCGCCACCGTGTTTTCCTGCATATTAAGAGGATTGCCCCGTAGCGGTTTCTCAGTTTTTCTGCCTTTTATTCTTTTACACCACCAAGCGTTACGCCTGCAATGATGTATTTGGAAAGAAGAAGATATACAATAATGATCGGCACGATTGCTACTGTGATCATCATGTAGATTTTACCCATATCAAAATTCATATAATCCGCGCCCCGGAGCGTTGCAATCAGGATCGGTACCGTCATTTTGTCCTTGGACTGGATCACCAACGCAGGAATAAAGTAATTATTCCATGAACTTACAAAAGTAAATATTGCCTGTACTGCAATCGCCGGCTTCATGATCGGGATTACAATCTGGTTAAACGTCCTAAACTCTCCTGATCCGTCAATTCTTGCCGCTTCTACAAGGGACAGCGGAAGAGACGACTGTAGATAACTGTACATAAAGTAAAATACAGCGGGAGACGCAATGGACGGTATGATCAGCGGAAGAAGCGAATCATACATACCCATATTTGTGATCAGCCGAAGAAAACCCATTGCCGTTACTTGTGTCGGCATGACAAGTATTGCCATGATAAATGTAAATGCAACTTTTTTGGCCTTAAAATCATATGCGTAAAGACCGTATGCGGTCAATGCTGAAAAGTATGTACAGAGAGCCGCTGAACAGGCAGAAACAATCAGACTGTTCAAAATTCCCTTAAACATTGGAAAACTTCCATCATTTGCAACGTTCTTCAAGTTTTCCAGAAAATAGGTTCCCGGAATTGCCGAAAAACCTTTTTGCAGATCTGCATGGGAACGTGTTGCGTTCACAATCAGGATATAAAAGAAAAATAGGCATAAGAACGAAAGGAATATAAGCACTATATAGGCAAGTATTGTCTTTCCCTGCATTCTATTTTTCGATTTCATAACCTATCTTCCCCCTTTCCGTGTTTTTCTTAATTTCTTCTTTTCCGCTTTTGTCCCATCATCGCTGCTCCCGTTTGTGATTCTGTATACAAAGAAACATAGGATTCCGCTTACAATAAACAGATATACGGACAACGCTCCTGCCATTCCATAGTTTCTGCTCTCCAGATGGCTGTTAAGGAACATAATCAGTGTCATGGATGTACGGTCCGGATTTCCCTGTCCATTGGTCAGGATCTGCGGTACATCGAACATCTGCAGCCCTCCAATAATTGATGTGATCAATGTATATGCAAGAATCGGTCTGATCTGCGGAAGTGTTATATAAAAGAATCTTTGAATGCCTGTACATCCGTCCAGTTCACAGGCTTCAAATATATCCGGACTAATCCCCATGATTGCCGCCATAAGCATAATCGTCGTATTTCCAAACCACATCAGGAAATTCATAAGTCCTATAAGGGATCTGGTCCCGATCACGGATCCGAGGAAATCTATCGGCTTGCTGATCCATCCTAGAGATATCATGATCGAATTGATCGGTCCGTTTGTTGAAAACATTGCAAAAAACAGCATTGCAAATGCGGATGCCATGATCAAGTTCGGGAGATAGATAACCACCTTAAAGAACTGCTTGCCTCTGATCTTCAGACGGATATCCGTAAACCAGTTTGCAAGAAGCAGCGCCACAACAATCTGCGGAATAAATCCAATGACCCAAAGGATCAGTGTATTGCCCGCATATTTCAGCATATCTGATCCCAGCAGGCTGATATAATTCTGCATCCCGATAAAATTGGGACCGATTTCTTTGATCCCCGACCGGTAATATTCAAAGAAACTATATCTGACTGTATCGATCAGAGGAATCAAAGAAAAAATCAGAAAACATATAAAAAACGGCAGGATAAAAATATATCCCCACTTAGCATAGCTGACACTTTTACGCTTCTTTTTCATAAAGTATCATTCCTTTCTGTTTCCGGCAGCCCTACGGACTGTCCGTCCGCGGGGCTGCCGGCTTGCTGCATTATTCGGGCCACTCAACCTCTGTGATATCCGGATAACGCTCTTTGATTGCGGTTTCAAAGTTTGCTTTCGCCTTGTCAAAGTCTACATTACCCTGAAAATAATCGCTGAATGAGTTCTGGAACAGTTCGACACATCCCAGATCATACGCTGAAAGCGGAGCAATCTTTATATTTTCCGCTACCGGTGCGTAGTACTCATATGCGTTCTGTCCGCCCAGGAAATCAGATGCATATGTATCGTCTGCGGCTGCCTCTTCCATACCGCTTACCGTATTTGTAAAGTCAAGATAATCCTTGGAGATTTTCAGCAGAGTATCTTTGTCTGCAGTCATTGCCAAAATAATGTCCTTTACGTGTTCTGGATTGTCCGTACCCGTTGCCGCATGGATATAAGATCCGCCCCAGTTGTATTCCTGCGGAGGATTCGTGACTGCCCATGCGCCTGCATCGCCGTCCCAGTTCGGGTTCAAGGTAAAGTCAATGCCCCACGGCGGAAGCAGGAATGCAAACACCTTGGAAGAAGATCCCATTGCCTTGTTCCAGTCATCATTAAACTGGCCTTTTACAGTCTTGTCCAGATAGCCGGCATCCAGCCACTCTTTGGAATTTTCCACCCAGTCCATGATCAGCGGGTCTATTTTTACTGTAGTCTCGCCGTCCGCTACCCAAGGCTCGCTCATATTGTTGCTGTATACACGGAATGTATCTGCATAAGAAGCAAATGTATAATATCCTTTTGCCTTCAGCTCCTCAGCAGTTTCTTTCAGAGTATCCCAGTCTTTTACTTTCTCGCCTACTGCTGTCGGATCATCCGTTCCGAATACATCCTTTGCAATATCTCTGCGGTATACAAGGACTCCCGGGCAGCACTGCCAGGTAGAACCTCTCTGGACTCCTTCACGGTCAGAAGCTGTTGTCTTTGTAAAGTCATACTGATCTGCAAGATCTGTATCCGGATCAATTCCCAGATCAGTAAGCGGCATTGCAACGTCGGCTTCTGCATCCGTATATTTATAAACATAATCTGTCTCTGATAAGAAAATATCGATCTTATCATCTGCCGCCGCGTCCGCCTGGTTCATGAGCGCTTCATCGAGTTTCTGCTGGTAGACGCCGTCCTGGTTCGGATTAATCACCCAGTGAATCTCCGTTCCATCTTTCAATGTGGTTACTGTTCCGTCATCGGATGTACTCTCAACTTCCGGATACACAGCCTCCAGCCGAGTACGGAACTCATCATTCCAGCTGTAAATATTGATGACCTTTCCCTCTTCCGTACTCTCTGTTGTTCCGGATCCTTCATCAGATCCCGAACTGCCGCATCCTGCCAGCAATCCTGCCGCAGTGACTGCTGCCATTAAAGCAGCAAATACTCTCTTTTTCATTGTTCAATCCTCCTGTCTTATATTATCCACAAGGCCCCCGCCCTGCTTACGATGATAGAATTATAGCTCAAGCCGGCTGCTCAATATATTATAAATTCCGAAAAAATATCAGATTTATGACCCGTTTTCGGCACATTAAGATTTCATGTCATGATTCTGATATTTTTCCCCCCTTTTCTGATTTTTGCTATATAAAGATTCTTATATAATTTCCATAAATAATAAATAAGAATCATGAAAGGAGACGCAAAATGAAACATCTGCAGTTTATTGACGAATACGGCAGTTTTTCTATAAAACAGCCGGAAAATACTAGTTATCTTTATTTTCCGCTGGCATCAGAAACAGGGTTGAAGAGTTCTCTTACCCCAAATCTGGGCGGTGACTCCAAGACAGATCAGGAAACCTTCTTATTAGAACCTGTCAGCGCGGAAAATCTTCATAACAACCGTTCTGTCAGAAATTTCTGGCTTGTATGTGAAAAAGAAGGGATTTTCTCTGCGACTGGCGCATCTGCAAAGCAGGAAGCGGTAAAGTTTACAGCCCTTCAGGATCAAAGCAAAATTACCGCAGGATTCATGTGGCATACACTGGAAAGGTTCTCTTCCGCCCTTTCCCTTGAGACACGGATCACTTCCTTTATTCCTGTAAATGATAATGTAGAAATCATGCACATTACTGTCCGTAATCAGTCAGACAGTACAAAGGATCTGATCCCTTACGCCGCAATTCCGATCTACGGACGGAGCGCTGATAATATAAGGGATCACAGAAATGTAACTTCCATGCTCCACCGCATCCGGACAGATTCCAATGGAGTCTTCGTCCGTCCGACAATGTCTTTTGACGAGCGGGGACATCGTCCCAACACAAAAATCTACTATGTATGCGGATGCAGCGGCAGCGGTCAGGCTCCGGAAAGTTTCTATCCCACTGTAGAGGATTTTCTGGGAGAAGGAGGCACCTACACACATCCCCGTGCCGTCTGTGAAAATTACTCCGGTGTGCCGGCAGGAACCACAGCCGCCGGCAAAGAAGCAATGGGCGCTTTCCGTTTCCCCCGGATCCGGCTTGCCCCCGGCAAAGAAGCGGAATATATCCTGCTCCTCGGAGTAGAAGGCACACACGAGGGCATTGCCCGTATTTATGAAAAATACAACTCTCCGGACAAGGTACGGAAGTCTCTAGAAATAACGAAATCATGGTGGAAAGAGAAAGTCAACACGGGATTTCATACCGGAGACGCCGATTTTGACCGGCTGATGAAATGGATCTGTTTCCAGCCTTTCCTCCGGCGTCTGTTCGGATGTTCTTTCCTGCCTCATCACGATTACGGAAGAGGCGGACGAGGGTGGCGGGATCTCTGGCAGGACTGCCTTTCTCTCCTTCTCATGGATCCAAACGGAGTAGGGCAGATGATAGAGAAAAACTTCGGCGGAGTGCGGATCGATGGAACAAACGCAACGATCATCGGAGACGGAGACGGCAATTTCATCGCAGACCGCAACGGAATCTCACGGGTATGGATGGATCACGCACTCTGGCCGCAAATGACTACGAAACTTTACATCGACCAGACAGGTGATATCGATATCCTGAACAGGCAGGCTCCTTATTTTAAAGATGCCCAGTCAGACAGAGGAACACAGATCGATACCCTGTGGGATGCCGGGCAGGGAAATCTGCTGCGCACAGAGGACAATAATATTTATACCGGAACCATATTGGAACATCTTCTGATTCAGCAGCTGACCGCTTTTTATGAGGTCGGTGGCCACAATATTTACCGCCTTCGGGGAGCTGACTGGAACGATGCCCTGGACATGGCATCCGAACACGGAGAAAGCGTCGCTTTTACCTTTGCATATACAGGGAATCTTCGCGAGCTTGCCTCAATGATCCGGCTTCTTGAAAGCCGCTCTCCTGTAAAAGAAACAAAACTGACCGAAGAGCTGCGGATACTGCTCAACGATGATCCTGAATTATTTGAAAACACAGCAGACAAAATAAATTTGCTTGCAAGCTATACCCAGAGCTGCCGGCACAGGGTCAGCGGCAGACGGTTTTCCGTCCCTCTGTCCGAACTGGCGGAAAATCTGGAGCACAAAGCTGACTGGCTGACGGGTTATCTGAAGGATCATGAATGGATTGACGGCGGAGCGGATGAAGGATGGTTTAACAGTTATTACGATAATCACGGGCGCGCGGTAGAAGGATTTTTCCCAAATGAAGTCCGAATGATACTCACAGGGCAGGTTTTTGCAATTATGGGGAATGTCGCTTCGGAACAGCAGATCCGCAAAATCGTAAACAGCGCGGATCACTATCTCTACCAGAAAGAGATCGGGGGATACCGGTTGAACACGGATTTCCATGAATTAAAGTTTGACATGGGACGCATGTTCGGGTTTGCATACGGTGAAAAAGAAAATGGAGCCGTATTCTCCCATATGACTGTGATGTATGCCAACGCCCTGTACCGCCGTGGTTTTGCCAAAGAAGGATGGAAAGCGCTGAAAACATTGGCAGAAACTGCCCTGGATTTTGACACCAGCCGTATCTATCCGGGGATTCCGGAATATTTCCGCTCCGACGGAAGAGGAATGTACCACTATCTGACAGGAGCCGCAAGCTGGTTCATGATGACCATGATCACTCAGGTCTTCGGCGTCCGTGGAGAGGCCGGGGATCTCATCCTGGCTCCCCGGCTTATGGCCGAACAGTTCGACGATCAGGGAAAAGCATCGGTCAGCCTTGTTTTCGCCGGAAAGAAACTTGATGTCATCTACGAAAATCCTGACAGGAAAGACAGCGGCGCCTACAAAGTCTCCTCGTCTTTCTGCGAAGGGCAGAAACTTCAGACAGACAAACTCGGCCGCGCCGTTCTTCCTCGCAGAATGCTTGATACTCTTTCGGGTGGACGTCACCGTATCATAGTAAAGCTCAATTAAAACCAATGGAAAGGACAGAAATAAGATTATGAAATATGGATATTTTGATGACAAAGAACGTGAATATGTGATCGACCGTCCGGACACACCTGCTCCCTGGGTAAATTATCTGGGATCGCCGGAGTACGGAGCGATCATCTCTAACAATGCAGGCGGATACAGCTTTGCCAGATCAGGGGCAAACGGGCGTATCCTCCGGTATATATTCAACCAGTTTGACCAGCCTGGGCGCTACATTTATATCCGGGATAACACTTCCGGCGATTACTGGTCCACCTCATGGCAGCCGGTAGGAAAAGACACCAAAGAATATCAAAGCAAATGCTGCCACGGTATGGGTTATACAAGAATGCTTGCAGATTACAGCAGCATACATTCTGAGGCGGACTACTATGTTCCCCTTGGGAAATCCTATGAAGTCTGGGCGCTTTCCGTGACCAACGAATCGGACCGGAAGCGGGAGCTTACACTTACCGGATATGCAGAGTTCACAAACCACAGCAATTATGAACAAGATCAGGTGAACCTCCAGTATTCCCTTTTTATCACCCGCACATTATTTGAAAAAAACCGGATCATCCAGCAGATTCACGGTAATCTCGATGCACTGAGGGAAGATGAAAAAGTAGATGATAAAAAGGTAACAGAACGATTCTTCGGTCTTGCGGGAGCAGAAGTTTCCTCCTATTGCGGAGATAAAGCAGTATTTCTGGGAAAATACCACGGATACGGCAATCCTCAGGGCGTAATCTCCTCTGATCTTGGAAACGTAAACAGCTACAATGAAAACTCATGCGGCGCTCTCTCCTGCAAAATCACTCTGGATCCCGGCGAATCCAGGACTGTACTCTTTCTTCTCGGTATGAAGCCTTCCGCGGAAGCGGCCGCTATCATCGACTCCTATAAAGATCCGTCCGCACAGGTAAAACAGGAGATCAGCACACTGAAAGCAGACTGGTATGGAAAACTGGATCATCTGAAGATCAAAACGCCAGATCCCGCCTTCAATACGATGGTCAATACATGGAACGCCTACAACTGTTTCATAACCTTTGTCTGGTCAAGGGCCGCATCTTTCATTTACTGCGGACTGCGAAACGGCTACGGCTATCGTGATACCGTACAGGATATTCAGGGAATCATCCATCTTGCCCCTGAAATGGCATGTGAGAAGATCCGCTTCATGCTCTCGGCACAGGTAGATAACGGCGGCGGTCTTCCACTTGTAAAATTCACCCATGATCCGGGACATGAGGATACGCCGGACGACGCCTCCTATGTCCGTGAAACCGGGCACCCCGCCTACCGCGCCGACGATGCCCTCTGGCTGTTCCCGACAGTCTACAAATACATCTCGGAGACAGGAAATACCGCGTTTCTCGATGAAGTCATCCCCTTTGCCAATAAAGATAAAGGAAGTGTTTACGAGCATCTGAAACGCGCCGTACAGTTTTCCTTTGATCATCTGGGCCCCCACGGTATGCCTGCCGGATTATATGCGGACTGGAATGACTGCCTCCGCCTCGGAGCAGAAGGGGAATCCTCCTTTGTCGCACTGCAGTTCTACTATGCAATGACCATATTAAAAAAATTTGCCGTCCATAAACAGGACAGCGAATACATCCGCTATCTCGAAAAAAAGCAGGAAGAAATCGGAGAGAAGATTCAAAAACTTTGCTGGGATAACGACCGTTTCATCCGCGGCTTTACTGAGAATGGTGAGCGGATCGGCGCAGCAGCGGATCCGGAGGCAAATATGTGGCTGAATCCACAGAGCTGGGCTGTGATCAGCGGCCTTGCAACAGAGCGGCAGGCAGATCTGGCTCTTCAAATGGTTTATGAAAGATTGAATACAGAATACGGTGCAATCCTTATGGATCCTCCATATCATGCAAATGCTTTCGACGGAGCACTTGCGGTTATCTACAATGCAGGAACAAAGGAAAATGCGGGAATCTTTTCACAGTCACAGGGATGGCTCATTCTGGCAGAAGCACTTTGCGGACATGGTGAGCGTGCATTTAATTATTTCCTGGAGAATGCTCCGGCAGCGCAGAATGACAGGGCTGAGATCAGACAGCTGGAGCCATACTGCTATGGACAGTTTACAGAAGGAAAAGCAAGTCCGAATTTCGGACGATCTCATGTGCACTGGCTGACAGGAACAGCATCTACTGTGATGGTAGGATGTGTAGAAGGAATTCTTGGCATGCGTCCGG
>OGYQ01001410.1_pt1 | contig 12627 bp, 9 predicted proteins | sample 1576641 | NCBI WGS metagenome assembly OGYQ01 (sample SAMEA3541476, study PRJEB24748) | human gut metagenome | biome: human gut; feature: human-associated habitat; material: faeces | place: China | collected 2012
GTTGTCGGCTTCCTCTTCCAGCAGGTTGCCCTGGGCGCCTACATAGACGGTGGTGGAGGTGACGACCTTCTCGCGCAGGGCGTCGATGGGCGGGTTGGTAACCTGGGCAAACATCTGCTTGAAGTATTCAAACAGCAGGGGCTTGGTGTGGCTCAGCACAGCCAGCGGGGTATCGCTGCCCATGGCGCCGGCCGGTTCGCCGCCGTTCTTGGCCATGGGCAGGATGATGGTGGATACATCCTCGTACCGGTAGCCGAAGGCTTTCTGCAGCTGAACCAGCTGTTCTTTGTTGTAGGTGGTGGCGCGCTTGTTGGGAACCTTCAGGGAGGACAGGTTGACCAGGTTGCGGTCCAGCCATTCGCCGTAGGGCTGACGGCTGGCGTAGTCGTCCTTCAGTTTCTCGTCGTCCACCAGCTCGCCCTTCTGGGTGTCCACCAGCAGCATTTTGCCGGGACGCAGACGGTCTTTACGCACCACCTGGTCGGCGGGAATATCCAGCACGCCCACCTCGCTGGAGAGGATCAGGCGTCCGTCCTTGGTGATGTAGTAGCGGCTGGGGCGCAGACCGTTGCGGTCCAGCACCGCACCCATCACATCGCCGTCGCTGAACAGGATGCTGGCGGGACCATCCCAGGGCTCCAGCATGGTGGCGTAATACTGGTAGAAGTCCCGTTTCTTGGTATCCATGGCCTGGTTGTTGCTCCAGGGTTCGGGAATGGTCACCATGACGGCCAAAGGAAGGTCCATACCGTTCATGACCATGAATTCCAGGGTGTTGTCCAGCATGGCCGAGTCGGAGCCGCCCTGGTTGACGATGGGCAGTACCTTGGTCATGTCGTCCTTCAGGTAGTTGGAACCGATGGTTTCCTCACGGGCCAGCATGGTATCCACGTTGCCGCGGATGGTGTTGATCTCGCCGTTGTGCAGGATCAGACGGTTGGGATGGGCGCGGTTCCAGCTGGGGGCTGTGTTGGTGGAAAACCGGCTGTGCACCATGCCGATGGCGGACTCATAGTCGCTGTCCTGCAGGTCGGGGTAGAACAGCCGCAGTTCCTTCACCAGGAACATGCCCTTGTACACGATGGTGCGGCTGGACAGGCTGCACACATAGGTGTCGGGGCTGGACTGCTCAAAGACGCGGCGGGCCACATAGAGCCGGCGGTCAAAGGCAACGCCGGTTTCCAGGCGGGCCGGTTTGCCCACAAAGCCCTGCCAGATGCTGGGCATGCAGTCCCGGGCCTTATGCCCCAGCACTTCGGGGCAGATGGGCACTTCGCGCCAGCCCAGGAAGGGCAGATTCTCTTTTTTGCAGACGATTTCAAACAGCTTTTTGGCCTGGTTGCGGCGCAGCTCATCCTGCGGGAAAAAGAACATGCCAATGCCATATTCCCGCTCTTTGCCCAGCTCGATGCCCAGCTCGGCAGCAACCTTCTGGAAAAAACGGTCGCTGATCTGGGTCAGAATGCCGACGCCGTCGCCGGTTTTGCCTTCGGCGTCCTTGCCGGCGCGGTGCTCCAGATGCTCTACGATCTGCAGTGCGTCCTCAATGGTTTTATGGGTTTTGCGGCCTTTAATATCGACCACCGCACCGATGCCACAGTTATCGTGCTCAAAGCGCGGGTCGTACAGACCGGCAGGGGCTTTGCGTTCGGTAAAATTCTCCATGCTTCGTGTTCGCTCCTTCCCAAGATACCGCCCGGGGCGGCAAACAAAAAAGACGCTCCCTAAGGGTACACTGACCCCCATGTGGGAACGTCTTTGTTCTTGCCGTTATCATATCATAGAAAACGGCACTTTACAACACTAAAGCAAAAGAATCTTTAGAAATTAAGAGAAAAACCTTTTGAAAATTAAATCTCATATAAATAACTTAACTTTCTTCGGCATCTCCCGGCAAAAACCGGTCTTTCACTTAATTAACTTCGCCACGGCGTCTGCGGCGCCGTTCAGGAAGTCGCCGGCGTACATTTCGATCATGCCGGCATCGGCTTCCTTGGACAGCTCGGGATCGATGGGCATCTTGGCCAGCACAGGCAGCTGGTACTTGCCGGCAATCTCATCCACGTGGCTGTCGCCGAACACCTGGATGTGTTTGCCGCAATCGGGGCAGACAGCGTAGCTCATGTTTTCCACAAGACCCAGGATGGGCACGTTCATCATCTTGGCCATCTGGACCGCTTTGCCGACGATCATGCCCACCAGTTCCTGCGGGCTGGATACGATGATGATGCCATCCACCGGCAGCGTCTGGAACACGGTCAGCGGCACATCGCCGGTTCCCGGGGGCATGTCCACAAACAGGAAATCCACATCCCAGATGACCTCCTGCCAGAACTGCTTGACGGCACCGGCAATGACGGGGCCACGCCAGACAACGGGGGCTTCGGGGTCATCCAGCAGCAGGTTGATGCTCATGATCTCCACGCCGGTGCGGCTGGGGATAGGATTGATGGATTCGCCGTCACCGGTGGCCGGACCCTTCACGCCGAACAGACGGGGGATGGACGGACCGGTGATATCGGCATCCAGAACGCCGGCTTTATAGCCAAGACGGCGCATGGCAACGGCCAGCATGGCGCTGGTCATGCTTTTACCGACACCGCCCTTGCCGGAAACAACGCCGATCACCTTTTTGATGTGGCTTCTCGGGTGGGGCGGCTCGTGCTGCGGTGCACGGTGATCACAATTCGCACTGCACGTGCTGCAATCGTGGGTACATTCTTCACTCATGATGTTTTGCTCCTTACCATAAAAATGCGCTCAGGCAACGTATAGTATACCAAAAATGCCTTGCCATTGCAAGGTTCCGGTCGCCTTTACATTGCCTCGACGATGCCGCGCACCAGCTGCTGAAATACTGCCCCGCGCTGGTTGGCGATTTCGATGACCTCGTCACCGGAAAGCCGCTTGCCTGCCATACCGGCAGCCATGTTGGTGATCAGGCTCAGGCCCAGCACCGGCAGGCCGCAGTGGCTGGCGGCGATGGCTTCGGGCACGGTGCTCATGCCCACGGCATCGGCTCCCAGAGTACGGAAGGCCCGAATCTCGGCCGGGGTTTCAAAGCTGGGGCCCATGTAGCCCAGATATACGCCTTTCTGCAGCACCAGGTTGTGGCGGGCGGCTACTTGAAGGGCGATTTCCTGCAATTCCGGGGTGTAAACATGGGTCATATCGCAGAAGCGGGGGCCGATGCTGTCATCGTTGGCACCCCGCAGCGGGTTGGCACCCATAAAGTTGATGTGATCGGTGATGAGCATAAAATCGCCTACGTTGAAATCCCAGTTTACACCCCCGGCGGCATTGGTCAGAACGAGAGCGCGGCAGCCCAACGCCTTGAACACCCGTACGGGCAGGGCGATGGCCTTCATGTCATGCCCTTCGTAATAGTGGAACCGTCCCTGCATACAGAGCACGTTTTTGCCGCCCAGGCGTCCTGCCACAAAGCGGCCGGCATGGCCCGGTGCGGTGGAAACCGGGAACCCGGGTACATCGCGGTAGGGGATGATGACGGCATCTTCGATCTCGTCGGCCAGCCCGCCCAGACCGGAACCCAGTACCAGGGCCAGGTCGGGGGTAAAGGGAAGCTGCGCGCGCAGATAGGCGGCAGCGGTATCGACTTCTTTCATAGATAACCTCCTGCGAGTTGTTGCCACCATTGTACCACCCGCCCGCCCGGCGCGCAAGGAATAATGCACCCGCCGGTCACATAGGCATACAAGAGGGAAAGGGGGACGGCATCGTGACAAGACGCAAGGTGTATTTGCAGAATGCAATGCTGCTCACGGCATCGGGACTGGTGCTGCGTATGCTGGGCATGGGGTTCCGGGTCGTCCTCTCGGCCTATTTAGGCGGCGAGGGCATGGGTCTGTACCAGTTGATTCTGGCGCTGTATATGGTGTTTGTTTCGCTGGCAACAGCGGGAGTCAATGTGGCGGCTACCCGGCTGGCGGCGCAAAGCCTGGCACGGGGGCAAGGCATGGCAGCCACTTTGCGGGGGCTGTGCGCAGCGGCACTGGCCTTTGGTACAACGGCCATGGTGGCCCAGGCCGCACTGGCAGGCCCGGCCGCACGCTTTTTGCTGCACGATGCCCGGGCCGAAACGGCTCTGCGGGTCCTGGCGCCCAGTCTGCCGTTTATGGCGGTGGCGGGGGCGCTGCGCGGATGTTTTCTGGCGGCGCGCCGGGTGACGCCCAATGTGATCGCCCAGCTGATCGAACAGTTGGTGCGTATGGCGGTGGCGGTGGCAGGTCTGCGGGTGATGGCCCAATGGGGAGCCGGTTATGGCTGTGCGGCGGTGGTGTTGGGCAACACAATCTCGGAAAGTGTATCCTGCTGCCTGATGCTGGTATTTGCGGCCCGTATGCCGGAATTCGCCCGGCGCGGCCGGGAACCGTTGCACCCCTATACACAGCGGGAACTCTATGAAATTGTGCTGCCAGTAACGGGCAGCCGCCTGCTGAGCAGCGGCTTGCAGGCGGCAGAGAGCAGTCTGATTCCGTTGACGCTTTCGTTGTATACCGGCAGCCGGGCGGTGGCCATGACTCAGTATGGTAACTTCAAGGGCATGGCCCTGCCGCTGCTGTTTTTTCCGTTTTCGGTGTTGTCGGCGCTCTCGGGCCTGCTGATGCCGGAAATCACCCGCGCCTATACCCGCGGGGATGGGCCGGGGACCCGGCGGCTGATTCTGACGATGCTGAAATTGACAGGGGCTTTCTCTCTGGCGGCGGGTGCCTGCTTTGTGGTTTTTGGGCCGCAGCTGGCACAGATCGTCTACCGGGATGCCGGGGTGGGGCGGTATGTGCAGGTACTGGGGTTTGTGGCCCCCTTCATGTACCTGGAAAGCATGGTGGATGGTGTGCTGAAGGGGCTGGGGGAGCAGCTGGCGACGTTCCGGTATTCGCTGGCGGATTCCATATTGCGGATTGCTGCCATTGCACTGCTGTTGCCGCGGTACGGCATTGCCGCTTTCCTTGCCATCATGATCGCCTCCAACCTCTTCACCTTTACCCTCAATACCCGCCGTATGCTGAAAGTGGCTGCCGCGGCATAGCAAAAGCCCCGCCGAAGCGGGGCTTTTTGCAGGGAAAGCAGCGGTCACAGAGTCTGCCCGCTGACAAGGCCGTTCCACAAACGATAGTAGATGCCTTTCTTTGCCAGCAGTTCGGCGTGGTTGCCTTCCTCCTCGATGCCGTCCTTACCCAGCACCAGAATGCGGTCGGCGTTCTGGATGGTGGTCAGCCGGTGGGCAATGGTCAGCGTGGTGCGGCCCTTGGCCAGTTTGTCCAGACTTTGTCCCACCAGGATCTCACTCTCGTTGTCCAGGGCACTGGTGGCTTCATCCAGCAGCAGGATCGGCGGATTTTTCAAAAAGACCCGCGCAATGGCAATGCGCTGTTTCTGGCCGCCGCTGAGCTTGACGCCGCGCTCTCCCACATAGGTGTCGTAGCCGTCTTTCAGGGCGCGCACAAAGCCGTCGGCACCGGCCAGCCGGGCAGCCTGTTCGATTTCTGCCTGGGAGGCACCGGGTTTGCCGTAGGCAATGTTTTCGGCCACCGTACCGCTGAACAGGTAGACGTCCTGCTGTACCACACCGATGGCATCGCGCAGGCTGCGCAGGGTGACATTCCGCACGTTTTGCCCGTCGATGAGAATTTCACCGCCGGTAACATCATAAAACCGGGGAATCAGATTGCACAGCGTGGTTTTGCCGCCGCCCGAAGGACCTACCAGCGCCAGACTCTCCCCGGGACGGATGCGCAGATTTACATGGCGCAGCACCTGGTTGTGGTCGTCGGGATATTCAAAACTCACATCCCGGAACTCAATGCCGCCTTCCCGCACCACAAGGGGCTTGGCATGGGGGGCATCGGCAATGGCTACCGGAGTGTCCATAATTTCAAGGAAACGTTCGATGCCGGTCATGCCGCGCTGGAACTGTTCGGCAAATTCCACGATGCGGCGAATGGTGGCAATCAAGGTGGAAACGTACAGCACGTATGCCACCAGATCGCCGGCGTTGATGGCGCCATAGACCAGCGCCAGACCGCCGGCCAGGATGACCACCAGATACATCAGGCCGTCGAACAGGCGGGTGGAGGTATTGAAAGCAGCCATGGCATGGTAGGTCAGCGTTTTGATGTTTTCAAAAGCGCGGTTGCCCTCGGCAAATTTTTCCCGCTCCTGTTCTTCGGCGGCAAAGGCTTTGACGACGCGCTGGCCCAGCAGGCTGTCCTCAATGGTGGCGTTCAGCTCGCCGATCTGGAAGCGCTGCTGACGGAAGCGGGCCCGGAGTTTCAGATTCAGGTATACCGAAACCACGCCCATCAGCGGCACACAAGCGAACACTACCAGGGTCAGCGGCACACTGGCCTGGCACAGGATCACGAAGGAGGCCACGATTTTGATAAAGGCAATAAAAAACTCCTCGGGGCAATGGTGGGCAAATTCGGTCACATCAAACAGGTCATTGGTAATGCGGCCCATGATCTGCCCGACTTTGGTGTTGTTGTAGTAGGTGTGATCCAGCCGCAGCAGATGGTCGAAAGCGTCACGGCGCATATCGGTTTCGATGTGCACGCCCATGATGTGGCCGATGCCCGACATAAAATAGCTGGCTGCACCGTCAATGATGCGCAGTACAAAGTACAGCAGCGCCAGTTTCAGCACCGCCTGGACGGTCAGGGCAGCGGCCTGGCCGGAGGCGGCGTTGGTCAGTACGCCCATGATTTTGGGCAAAACGATGTCGCACAGGGTGGTGAGTGCGGCACAGAACAGGTCAAAGAACAAAATGCCCTTATACTTCATCAGATAAGGCAGAAAACGGCGCAGCAGTTCACGGCTGCCGCCGTGTTGGTTCCGGGTGGTATCCATACAAAAATAACCTCTCTTTTACTTTGGCAATACACAAAAGGACCGCTCCCGCAGGGGAGCGGTCAGAGAAAAATCCATGGCAGCCGGAAAAATTCCGATCAAAAGGGATTTACGCTGTCGGCGCAAGTGCACCAGCCGCGCTGGTATTTTCAACGGAAGTTCCGTCTTCAACGGTGGGGACGGCGGGATCAGAAGCGGGTGTGGCCTCCGGTACCGGCGTGGCAGGGGATTCCGTCGGCTGCGCAGGGGTGGGGTCTGGTGTGGGGACAGGAGTGTTCTCCGCCGGAGGATCAACAGGCGGTGTGGATGGCTCGACGGGAGGCGTAGTTGGCTGTTCTGTCGGCTGCGGCGTGGCGGGGGCAGCTTCCGTGTACTGCTGGCCGCATACAGTGCAGGTGTAAATAATCTGAGATCCACTCTGGACGCCACCGTCCCAACTGTGGTCGGTTTTCCCCTGACCGTAGGTGGTAGTGGTAGCCCCACAGCTGCATTTGTATACAAAAGTTTCGGGGCCTTTGCAGCTGGCCTGAGTATGGCTGACAAGCTCGTTGAAGTTGTGAGTGTGCGCAATTGTTTCGCTCTTGGTCTGGCCGCAGCGGCGGCAGGTGTAAACCATCTGATCGCCTTGCTGGCTGCCGCCGTCCCAGTCGTGACCCAGGGCGGGAATGTCTTTTTCGATGATCTCGCCGCAGATGCTGCACTTGTATTTGGCACTGCCCGCCGTCAGGCAGGTGGCAGGCACTTTGGTGTCGCTCATTTCCACATAATTGTGCTCGTGGGCGTCAGCCTTGAAATGGGCGGTCAGCACCACGCCGCCGGCATTGGCGTCGGCCGGCATGGTGAACTGGATGGTGGCGCTGCTGTAGCTGCCGCCGGTACTGGCGGTCCATCCCGCAAAGACGAAGCCTTCATCCGGTACCGCGGTCACGGCGCTGGCAGTACCGCCCTTCTTGACCAGCTGGCTGGTGGAACCGGAGAGCGTGCCGCCGTTGGTAGCTACAAACTCCAGGGGAACCTTGGCGCCGCGCACAGCGATGGGATCTTGTGTGATCAGGTTGGCCGGCACGCCGTCCGGGGTGGGAATGTTGCCCAGCGGCTGCGGACGGCGGTCTTCTGTAACATAAGCATGGGTGCGCACATAATTGAAGTATGCCGTGACCGCCGTTTTGGAAAGATGTACGCCATCCGACAAAGTGTAGTCGGTTTTGGCCCAACCGGTGGTGCTGTCGCGCAGCACTTCGGCGCTGTTCAAAAACTTGAATCCGTTTTCCTCACACATTTTGACCAGGGCGGCGTTGTAGGCATCCACCTGGGTCATGGTCAGGTTGGTGTTTTCCCGTTGCTTGTCCAGCGGAGGAATCGCGCTGACGATGATGTCACAGTACGGCCAGGAGGATTGAATGGCTTTCAATCCCGTTAAGTAAGTGGAAATAAAGCCGGAGGCATCGGTGGAGGAACCGCCCAGGTTGTTGGTGCCGAAGCAGATGATGATGCGTTTGGGTTTGAGCATCGCAACTGCTTCCGGTATGGTATACATGGTGGAGGAACCTTTGAATTTCTCGCATTTCAACGAGGTGATGGCGCCCGCGCCCATGCTGACAACACCAATGTTGTTGTTCAGTGAGGTAAAGGCCTGCCCGGTTTCATCGGCGTACATCATATACCGCGCGGTGTTGGAGTCGCCGATGAACAGTGTTTCGTCCACATAACTCCGCCCGGCGTCGGTGCCCTGGGGCAGTACCGTTCCCACTGCCGCAGTCTGTACAGCCAGGTCGGCTGTGTTGGGAACTTCCGCGGTTTCCGAAGATGCGCTTTCGGCCGTTTCGGCGGTGGCCTGCGGAGTGGGGCTGTCGCTGTCGGTGCGGCCGCTGAGGGCAATCACCAGCAGACAGCAGAACACAACAATGGCAGCTGCACAGCCTGCGGCGATCAAAAGCAGCTTCCGGTTCCATTCTTCAAAAGGTGGAAAGGACGGTATTTTCATGCAAAAACACTCCTCACAAAACCAATATAGCTTATCATACAACATTTTATAGAACTGCGCAAACGGAAAAGGCGGGAAAAAGGCGCCTGAATCGATCTTTTTACAACTTTTAGAGGGATTTTTCACTTTTTTGTGCGCAACCCTTGACTTTTTGCGGGGAATGCGGTAGACTAATCAGGTCGGAAAAATATGGGCCTGTAGCTCAGTTGGGAGAGCGTTCGGTTCGCATCCGAGAGGTCAAGGGTTCGAATCCCTCCAGGTCCACCAGAAAAGATCCGCACTGTATGCAGTGCGGATCTTTTTTCTTTGTTATATAACGTATATTTTCACCAAATTTTCGCATAAATCGTTCCCATTTTGCACTTTTTGTGCTATACTGAACCAAAACAGACGTTTCTTGCGCTGCGCGTAGGAAAACGTAGGTCCCGTGTGGATTGAATCCTTTCTCAGTATGCCCTATAGTACCTTATTAAAGAGGGACTGTACCGCGGCAGGCTCTCCGGACAATTCGGTTTTGTTGATTGGAGAGGATGAAGGAGTTATGGAAGAAGCCGGACGGGAATATCTGGCCGTTTACCGGCGGGATTTTTCAGAGCTGGAAGGCCTGCAGCAGGCCGAGCAGGTGACGTATGCCCTGCAGCGCGTGAAAAATGCCCTGTGTTTTTATGCAAAGCGGCGAACGACTGCCCGGGAGGTTTCCTGCTGTCTGCGCGGCGTGGACGAAGCGTTTGCGGGACGTTTGCTGTGCTATATGTATGAAAATGCCGTAGCGCCGGAGCAGGTCCCCGACGTTCTGCGGGATCTGTGCGGAACGGCGGTGTAAAAACCATGCAAGGGACGTTGGAAAGGAGCTGCAGCGCTCTGGAAAATGGGAGGACAGCGATGCAGCCGCTGACACAAAAGAACACGGTCGTGGCGGTCTTTGTCACCGATGCCCGCATGGAACGGGATTGCATCCGGCTGTACGCGCAGACGCACCCTGAAGTCCGCGCGGCGGCGGTTTTGCCCGGTGGGCGGGAACTGCTGCAGCAGCTGCACCACGGATTGTCGCCCCAGGTGTTGGTGCTGGATGTCCTGCTGGCGGATATGGGGATCTTTTCCCTCATCGAAGCGGTGCATGAACTGCATCTGGACCCGGAACCGGTCATTCTGCTGACGGCGCCGGTGCCGGAACAGACAGCAGCTCGCCGTGCCATGCAGGTATTCGGTGATTGTCAGATCCTGCTCAAGCCCTATCGGCTGAAAGAACTGTTTGATCAGGTCTATCTGCTGGGCGCCGGGGCAGACCAGTATCGCTTGTACCGTGCGTGGGGGTTCTGCCGGCGCTGCCTGCAGCAGATGCACGCCGACCCGGCGATGAGCGGGTGTGATTATCTGGAACAGATGCTGCTTTGCGCCTATACGGCAGAGCGACCCTACACGGGTGCAGCGCTGTATCAGATGGTTGCGCAGGAAAATGATACCCAGGAGGCCAGTGTGGCGGCGGCTGTTATGCGGTTGTCCCGCAAAATGTGGCAGCAGGCAACCCCGTTGTACCGGTCGCTTTGCCTGCGATGCGGGCTGCCGGCAGATGCGGTATTGCCCAACGGCAAACTTTTAAAGGGAATGTTGGAACTGCTCCGGCAGGAGATCGTATAGGCAGCGGCAAAGGGAGGAACGCAGTATGCAGGCAAACGAACAGGAACTGATGATGGCCCTGCGCGGTGGTCTGCGCGGGCGTTTCCGCCAGTCTTTTCACCTGCTGGAAGCTGCGTTTGAAGTGCTGGACGATCGGATGGCCCACTGTGTGACGCCGGAGGAATACGAAACCATGCAGCCGATTTTGCGGCAGATCACCGAGCAGCTGCTGAGCCTTCAGCGGCTGGGGGAACATGCGGCGGATGCGGCCATTGCGCCGGTGCTGCACCAGGCGTGTGCACCGCGTGCCATGGATTTGCTGGGCCAGCTGCGGGAACTGGCGGAACTGCTCAATGAAATTCTGCTGCAGGAATCTGTGGAAGCCTCGGTACGGGTAGAAGCCGCCGAAAACCTCGGCGTTTTGCTCACCATGGGGGACGATACGCTGCTCAACGGTCTGCTGGCTAACCTGGTTTCCAACTCTTTGGCGGCGGGCCTGCCGGTGCAGATCACGTTGTCCTGCGAGCCGGGGCGGCTGTACTACCGGGATAACGGCCCCGGTCTGCCGGAAGATGCAGCAGCGCTGCTGGAAAGCGGCGTCTGGAGCGACCGGCTGCTGGAACAGGGCGGGTTGGGCCTGCCGCTGATCCGGGCCTATGCGGCTGCCATGGGCTGGACGTTGACAGTGGAACGGGAAGCCGGTACCTGTGTGTGTTTCTCGCTGCCTCCCTGTACGCTGGATCTGGGCAGCATGGTGCTGGAATCAACAGCCGGTACCCCGTCCCAGCGCCAGCGCCGCCGGCAGGATCTTTGGCGGGAACTGCATCCGGTTTTGCCGCAAACCCCGGAAACATAATCTTTACGGGCACCACCCAGGCGGGCGGTGCTCTTTTTTTTCGGGGGCGCTTTACTTTACCTGCAATCTATTGTAAAATACTATCAACTAAGAATGGTTTATTGTGCCCATCTGGCACAATACCGCACAAAACAACAGGTGGTGTTATATTTATGGGGATTCAATACAAACGCATCCTGCTGAAAGTCAGCGGCGAAGCACTTTCCGGCCCCAAGGGAACCGGCTTTGATGAAGCAACCATCGCTTCCATCTGCGCCGGCATCAAAGCCGCACATGAACTCGGTGCCCAGATCGGCATTGTGGTGGGCGGCGGCAACTTCTGGCGCGGCCGCTCCAGCGGCAAAATGGACCGTATGGATGCCGATAAGATCGGTATGCTGGCAACCGTGATGAACGCTCTGGCCGTCAAGGACGCATTGCGTCAGCAGGGAGTACCGGCAGTGGTGATGACCAGCTCTTTCATGCCCCAGGTGGCGGAAGTGTTCACCAGCGATAAAGCCATTGCCGCACTGGAAAGCGGCCAGATCGTCGTGTTCGGCGGCGGTACCGGCAACCCGATCTTCTCCACCGATACGGCTTCCGCGCTGCGTGCGCTGGAGATCGGTGCCGATGCCATGTTCAAGGCTACGATGGTGGACGGCGTCTATGATAAGGACCCGCACAAATACCCTGATGCGGTTCGCTACGACACGTTGACTTTCACCCGGGTGCTGGATGAGCGCCTGGCGGTGATGGATTCCACCGCCACCAGCCTGTCCATGGACAACCACATCCCGGTGCTGGTGTTTGCACTGAAAGACCCGTATAATATCGTGCGTGTGCTGCGGGGCGAAAAAATCGGAACGATCGTGAAGGAGGCATAACCATGCTGAAGGAACACTACAAGGTATACGAGGAAAAGATGAAAAAGAGCGTGGAGGCGGTGGAGCGTGACTTCGGCGCCGTGCGGGCCGGACGGGCCAACGCATCCGTCCTCAACCGCATTCAGGTGGACTACTACGGCACCCCCACTCCCATCCAGCAGATCGCTGCGGTGGCGTCCCCCGATCCCCGGACGCTGCTCATCACCCCTTGGGACGCCTCGGCCCTGAAGGGCATCGAGAAGGCCATTCAGGAGTCCGATCTGGGCATCAACCCCCAGAATGACGGCAAGTCCATCCGGCTGGCCTTCCCCCAGCTGACGGAGGAGCGCCGCAAGGAGCTGGTCAAGCAGATCCGCAAGTACAACGAGGGCGGCAAGGTGGCCATCCGCAACATCCGCCGGGATGCGCTGGAGGCGTTCAAGAAGATGCAGAAGGCC